>JAAHTG010000688.1_pt1 | contig 19307 bp, 29 predicted proteins | sample 6116081 | NCBI WGS metagenome assembly JAAHTG01 (sample SAMN13939989, study PRJNA603662) | sponge metagenome | isolation source: marine sponge | host: Mycale hentscheli | place: New Zealand | collected 2005 | reverse complement strand
AACTATTCTGTAAACAATAAAAAGAAAACAGTTACAATAGTTAGAAAAACATTTCCTGCTGTAAGATCAACTGTAATGAGGGATTTCTTTGAAATACTAAGGTCTTATGATTTATATAGAGAAGAATTACATCATAAATCTACTCACGAATATTTTTTAAATGGTAATAGATTTGAATTTATATCTTTAGATCAACCTACTAAGATACGAGGTAGAAAAAGAGAATTACTTTTTATCAATGAAGCCAATGAACTTAATTATGAAGATTGGCAACAATTACTATTTAGAACAACAGAAAAAATAATATTAGATTATAATCCTTCAGATGAATATCATTGGATATACGACAAAGTATTAGTAAGAGATGATGTGGAATTTTATCAAACAACTTATAAAGACAATCCTTTTCTTGAACAAACTCTTATAGATGAAATAGAAAGGTTACAAAGTATTGATGATAATTATTGGAGGGTTTATGGTTTAGGAGAAAGAGGAGCAAGTAGAAGTCTTGTATTTAAATTTCAAACTACACCTAACATTCCTTTTCAAGCTAAACTTATAGGTAGAGGATTAGACTTTGGATATTCAAACGACAGTACAAGTTTAGTAGAAACCTATATAGAAGGAGATAATATGTATTGTAAAGAGCTGATATATAGAACAGGAATGACTAACCAAGATATAGGGAATGAATTAAAAAGATTAGGATTAGATCGTAGAGATGAAATATGGTGTGATTCAGCTGAACCAAAATCAATTGAGGAGATACATAGAATGGGATTCAATGCAAAGAAAACTATTAAAGGTTCTATAAATATTGGAATTGATATGATTAGAAGATATAGGTTATATGTAACAGAAGATAGTGTTAATATGATTAAGGAATTAAGAAACTATAAATACATAGAGGATAAGAATGGTCAGCTTACTAATAAACCAATTGATGCTTTTAATCATAGTTTAGATGCATTAAGATATTCTATAGTTAATAAATTAGGTAAGCCTAACTTCGGTAAATATGCCATAAGGTAAAAGTTTTTTATTTTTATTGTTGTTTTATTAAATATTTTTAATATCTTTAATTAAATTAAAAGATATGCATTTCCAACCACAAGAAATAGAGCAATTAATATTAAGTTCAGACCCTGATGGTGTATGGAGTGTATTTAAAAAGATGGGATTAGAATCTGAGTGTAATTATATAGAAACTAAATATTTTAAAAAATGAGATACATAAGACCAATGCGAACATTTGGTAAATTAATTAAAGACATAATGTTCCCACAAAAAGCAACTCATGGATGGTGTAGGTATCCTTTGACTGCTAAAGATCAAAAACAAAAAGATATATACTTATCAGTTATTGTTGAAGAATTAAATCAAAAAATAAAAATAGATGAAGAATCCAATATATATAGATAGGTGTACAGAAGTACATCCTAATAATTCACAATCAAAAGAAATATTTGTTGTAGCTAAAACAATAGATGGAGATGAATTAAACTTAATATTTAACCCTGAAGATTGGATAGATACTTTTAAACCTACAACATTTAAAATAGTAAAAGATCAATATATTAAATATCTTATAGATAAAGAATAAATAGTATTTTTAGTTAGTTTTAATTAATTTAGAGGGGTAGCAGTAATGTTACCCTTTTTTATTACTAAAAACACTTAAAAAAATCGTTATATAATTATGAAGGTAGAAATTACAGTCCCTGAATCATTGTCTGAAATAACTTTAGGACAATATCAAAAGTATTTAAAATTACAAGATAAGAATGAGGATAATCATTTCTTACAATCAAAATTAATTGAAATATTTTGTAATGTGCCTTTAGATGTGGTTATGAAAATGAGGTTAACTGATACTAATGCTATTTCTGATATGTTAGCAGAACTACTTAAACAAGAACCTGAGTTAGTTAAAAAAACTAAAATAAACAATATTGAATATGGTTTTATTCCAAAACTTGAAGATATGAGTTTAGGAGAATACATTGACTTAGATACGAACATTTCAGATTGGGAGAATATGCATAAGGTTATGAATGTTTTATATAGACCAATAGTAGGCAAAAGTCAAGGTAGATATAATATAAAAGATTATGAACCTAATGATGGATTGCATATGAAAGACATTCCTTTAGATTGTGCAGTAAGTTCAATGATTTTTTTTTATCGTTTAGGGATAGACTTATCGACAACTATCCTGAGTTATTTACAAAACAAGGAGGAACAGAATTTAGTGCAATATCTCAATTCTCAACCAAATGGGGATGGTATGAGTCAATATATACACTCGCTAAGGGAAACATTACAAGAATTGAACATATCACTGAATTAAATGTGCATAAGTGTTTTATGATGTTAGCATTTATAAAAGAGAAAAACGAATTAGAAATGAAACAAATAAAAAAGAATAGATGAGTAGTCAAGGCATAAGAGGTTTTTATCAAATTACTAAAACCATAAAAGATACTTTATTAGCTGATGTAAATGTTAATACAGTTACAACAGGAGATATAAGTGAAGTAGATTTAAACAAACAAACTATATTTCCTTTATCTCATATGATTATAAATAATGTTTCTCAAGATGAACAAACTTTAACTTTTAATATTTCTGTATTAGCTATGGATATTGTAGATGTAAGCAAAGAAGAAACAACTGATTTATTTGTAGGAAACGATAACCAACAAGATGTCTTAAATACTCAATTAGCAGTATTAAACAAATTAATTCAGAAGCTAAGAATGGGTACTTTATACAGAGATAAATATCAATTAGATGGTTCTGTATCTTGTGAACCTTTTTTAGATAGATTTGAAAACAACATTGCAGGATGGGTAGCATCTTTTGATGTAGCAATAGAAAACGATATACCAATCTGCTAATGGATTTAAAAGAAGTAAAAGAAAGTTTAAATGCTTTTGGTAAGTATGTTATACAACAAGCAAGAACCAAACTAACCAAAGGAGATAAGAATGTATCTAAAGAGTTATATGATAGTTTAAGTTATGACATTGATAAGGTAGCTAAGGGTTATAAGATATATTTTGAAATGGAGGATTATGCTATGTTTCAAGATAGAGGTGTAAAGGGTACAGAGAGTGGAACATCGTTAAGTGGCTTTAGATATAAACAGAGCAGTAATTTAGTAGGTTTAGAAGCTGCAACAGGTCAGTTAGCTAAATGGGCAAAGTTTAGAAAACTACAACCAAGAGATAAAAAAGGAAGGTTTGGTACATATAAGACAATGGGATTTATATTAGCCCAAAGTATAAAAAGAAAAGGTTTAAAACCAAGTTTATTTTTTACTAAGCCATTTGAAGAAGGATTAAAAAGATTACCTGAAGAATTAGAGGTAGCATTAAGAAAAGATTTAGATACAATATTATGAGTGTAAAAGTTAATTTAAGAAGTCCATTTTATAAGGATTATAGCGATAGTAATTTAAGCTATGTAATTTTAGAAGTTTATATAGCTACAGGTTATCCAACATTACCAACAGGCGACCCTCAATACGAACTAACAAAGTATACTAAAGGTTCAGATACTTTTGTAGTATTTGAATTAAGTGAATTAGCAAGAGATTATATATCTACAGATTTTGATGGTAATTATAATAATACTCCTTTTTATTTATTTACAAATGCAAATTTATACGATGCAAGTAATATTAAAATAGGACAAACAAGGTTAGGTTCTTTTGTAGCTATGGATGGTTATGGTTATATGGAAGAAGGAATTAATCCTGAATTATCAAGAGGTAAATTAATTAGTAATGATGTTATTTGGCGACCTGAAGATGAAAATATAAGAATACCTGTATTCAATAATGATGCAGTTGATATTGTAGTATTGAATGGTAATGAGGTTTTAAGAAGTTTAAGTTATACTGCTACAGGATTAACAACCTATATGTTAAGATATGTTTCTGTAAGTGGAGATGTAAGTGCAGATAATTATAAACAAAGAATATTATCAGATGGAGGTACTTTTGAAAATAATCCTTTGTTATTTGACATTGATAATTATGTAGATATAAATTTAGTAGATACTATTAGAGTTTACCAAAACAACACATATGAGCAAGTTAAAGTAAAGACAATGCAATGTGATAAATACCCTGATAGAAAAATTACATTTGTAAATAAGTTTGGAGCATTTCAAGATGTATATTTCTTTGCTAAAGAGATAGAATCTATAAAGACAACTTCTGATAGTTATAAATCAAATGTTGTAGATTATTCTGCATTAACTTATAACCAATATAAACACCAATATCAAAGTTTTGATGTTCAGGGTAGAGAAAGCATAAAACTTAATACAGGATTTGTTACAGAGGATTATAATGAGGTATTAAAACAAATGATGTTAAGCGAACAAGTATGGTATACTAAAACAACAGATGAAGAATCTACTATATATCCTGTAACTCCTGTTACAAGTAGTTTAACCTATAAGACTTCTTTAAATGATAAGTTAGTAGAATATACAATAGACTTTGATTTTGCTTTTGATAAAATACAAAATATTAGATAATGCTAAAAGTTCAGTTATATATTGAGAATCAAAATGTAGAATTATTTAAAGATGAAAGTATTTCTTTAACACAAACAATTCAAAATATAAAAGATATATCAAAAGTATTTACAGAGTTTACTCAATCATTTACTATTCCTGCAAGTAAAGAAAATAACAAGATATTTAAACATTATTATAATTATGATATAGATAATGGTTTTGATGGTCGTAAAAAAGTTAATTCAATTATAGAATTAAACCAATTACCATTTAAAGAAGGTAAAATAAAATTAAATGGAGTTAATTTAAAAAATAACAAACCTTATTCTTATAAAATAACTTTCTTTGGTAATACAATAAATTTAAAAGATAAATTAGGAGATACTAAATTGTCAGCTCTTACTTGGTTAGATAACTTTGCTAATGATTACACAAGTAGCTCTGTAAAGTCTTTATTACAATCAAGTGGTGCTGATATAACAGTTGATGCAGTAACTTACACAGATGCTCTTGTATGCCCTTTAATAAGCAATACAACAAGGCTTTATTATGATAGTGGAGTTTCAGGTTCAGTAGACCCTGAATATCCTGACCCTCTTGGCGGTAATTTATATTATCAAGGTGGTGCAGGTGCAAGTCATCATCATGGAGTTTATTGGGAAGAATTAAAATATGCTATCAGAATATATCTTATAGTATTGGCAATAGAAAATGAACCTGCCTTAAATATAGAATTTACAAGTGACTCATTTATAAAAGACACAAGTAATGATCAATTTAATGAATTGTATATGTGGCTTCACAAAAAGAAAGGTTTTGCATTTGAATCATTAGAACCTGTTACAAGTATTTATAATTCTTTTTTATTTGACAATATATCAATGACAAGAGCAACTTTATATGCTGATAAATTAGTAATAAGTGGATTATTGGGTAGTCAAACAATATTTTATGATTTAAACATCACTACTACATTCACAGGAGATTATACTATTTACCTTAAAAAAGATGGAGTAGATTATGTTACTCCTGTTTTAGTTGAAGGAGGAGGTAACAGAACAATAGCAGGAAATCTTATTAATAGTGCAGGAGGTTATCAGGTTTATATAGCTACTTCTACATCAATAAGTTCACTAACTGCTGAATGGGATTTAGATGATTGGAAACTTGGAGAAACACATACATTCACAGGTACAGCTCAATCATTTACTATAACAAGGTCATTTAATGCACAAGAACAGATTCCTGATATGAAGATTATAGACTTTCTTTCAGGATTGTTTAAATTATTTAATTTAACTGCTTATCAACAAAATGATGGCAAGATAAGAGTATTAACATTAGATCAATTTTATTCAGAAGGAATAGAAAGAGATATATCAGATTATGTAGATGCAGAAAGTAGTCAAGTTAATTTAGCATTACCATATAAAGAAATAAGATTTGAATATAAAGGAAGGCAAACTAAAGTAGCACAATTATATGAACAAGAAAATCTAATAGGATGGGGTAGTGTTCAATATACAGGAGATGATAATTATGATGGTTCTGTTTATAAAGTAGAAGCACCTTTTGAACATATGCAGTTTGAAAGATTACAAGATTTAGATACAGGTACTACAACAGGAGCACAAGTAGGATGGTTTGCAGATGATAATGGAGATGGATATTATGGAAGTCCTTTATTGTTTTACAAGTCTTTAGTAACTTCTTCAACTGCAATTAGTTTTTTGAATGATATAAGTTCTACTCATAGTTCTATAACATCTTATACAATACCTAAAAACTCAGTAAGTTTAACTTCAAATACAGACCCTGATACTAATCATTTTTCTGTAGAAGTAAATGCTTATACTCCTTCACAAACATTTTCAGGTTCTTTGTTTAATAATTATTATAAAAATTACATAACAGATGTATTTAATGATAAAAGAAGAATAACAAAAGTAAAGGCATTCTTACCTGTATCTTTTTTAATTAATTATTCTTTAGCAGATGATTTGATTATAGGAGATAAAACTTATTTAATTAATTCAATAAAAACTAATTTACAAACAGGTAAAAGTGATTTAGAATTATTAAATAAAGTAGGATTAGATTACAAAACATTAACCGATCTACAAATAGGAGGAAGCACAGTAGATGTTTATTATGAAAAATATATAGGAGATGCAAATCAATTAAGTGTAGGAGATAAACTTTACCAAGATACAAAACTAACAACTACAATATTAAATGGTACTTATACTCAAGTAGGTAGTTCAGCAACTACAACACATTGTGATAGTCCTTATGTCATGTCAGTTAATGTTTTAAATGGAACAATAACTTCAATAGCTTGTAATTTACCTTAAAATTATGTTACAGAATATTATAGATTTATTAAAACATACAAAGGGAGAAACTGAAAGAATAAGGGTGGCTCAGGGAAAGCATTATTTACCTAATTCATTTAAAGAAAGTATAAAACAAATTAAAAAAGAATCTAAATGGCTAAGAAAATAGAATACGAGATAGATATAGAAACAGAAAAATCAGAAAAAGGTATTGAAAATTTAACCAATGAAGTTTCTAATCTTAATAGTGAGGTTCAAAAAGGAAATAAAGAAACTGCTAAAGGATTAGATGGTGTTAAAAAGTCATCTGAAAAAACTGCAGGTGGAGTTAAAAAAATAGGGGGTGCATTAAAAGCATTAGGAATTGGTCTTATATTAGCAGCTTTTGCAAAATTTACTGAAGTATTAAATAAAAATCAAAAAGTAACAGATATTTTTGCAACTACTTTTGAAACTTTATCTTTAGCATTTAATGACTTTTTTAATTTTATAGATAAAAACACAGGAAATATAATATCATTTTTTAAAGCAGCATTTAATGACCCTTTACAATCAATTCAAGATTTTGGTCAAGCAATTAAAAACAATGTTATAGAAAGAATACAATCATCTATTGATACTTTAGGCTTTTTAGCAGAAGCAGTAGTAAAGGTATTTAAAGGAGATTTTGCAGGAGCATTAGATTCAGCTAAAAATGCAGGAAAAGAATTAGTTGATGTTGTTACAGGAGTTGATGATTCATTTAATAAAATAACAACTGCTACTTCTGATTATGTAAAAGAAACAATTAATGCAGCTTCAGCAAATGTTCAACTACAAAAAACTGCAGAAAGAGCAAGAGTATTAAATCAGGGTATTATAGAAGATTATGATAGACAAGCTGAACAACAAAGACAATTAAGAGATAATGAGTTTAAAACAATTGATGAAAGAATAAAAGCTAATAATAAACTTAAAGAAATTTTAGAGGAGCAGAAAACTGCAATGTTAGAAAATGCTAACTCTATACTTGTAGCAGCTCAAGCACAATACGATAAAAACCAAAATGAAGAAAACTTTATAGCATTACAAGAAGCTAAAAATGAATTATCAGCAGTTGAAGCACAGATCACAGGATTTATGTCAGAACAAGATTCTAACAGAAATGCTTTATTAAGAGAAAAATTAGAATTAGAACAATCTAACATAGATTCTTTATCAGAAAGAAATAAATTAGAAAGAGATTCTAATGCTGAACAAATAACTAATGATGTTCTAAGAATTAAGAAACAACAAGAAAATTTAGAAATAGAGAAGAAACAAGAATTAGATAGATTAACTACTAAAAGAAATTTATATACTGAAGGTACTCAAGCCTATCAAGATGCAGAAAATGAAAGATTAGCATTTGTACAAGAAATTAATCAAACTGAAACTCAATTAAAAACAGATTTAAGGAATGCTGAACTTGCTGAAAGAGAAGAAAAAAGAGCATTTGAAACAGAACAAATAGAAAATGATGTTTTAAGATTAGAAGCATTGTTACAAAATTCTTTAAAAGAAAGAGAAATAGAAGAAGAAAGATTAAAAACAAAAAGAGATTTATATCAAAAAGGAACTAAGGCATATGAAGATTCACAAAAACAATTAGATGCTTACTCAGAAAAGAGTGCAAGAAATCAATTTAAAATACAAAAGGATTTAGATAAATCTAAAGAAGCACAAATGACTGAAACTTTAGGTAATCTTGCATCTATTGTAGGGCAAAACTCAAAGTTTGGTAAAGCCATAGCAATTGTACAAGCCATAAGAGATACATATGCAGGAGCAAATAAAGCATTAGCTCAAGGAGGTATATTTGGGTTTATTGGAGCAGCAGCAGTTATTGCAGGAGGTATTGCAAATGTAAAACAAATTACTGCTACTAAAGAACCACCTGCGCCTGCAGGAGGTAGTTCATCATATTCATCAGGAGGTAATTCTACACCATCTGCATCAACAGGTTCTCTTGGGTCAATTCCTGCACAAGTTCAAAGTGTGGGTACAAGTGGCATAAATCAATTAGCAGGAGTTATACAAGGACAACAAGAAACACCTATAAGAGCCTTTGTAGTAAGTAATGATGTAACTACTGCACAATCATTAGATAGAAATATTGTAGAAGAAGCAGGAATATAATACAAAATTAATATTTAAAATCGTTATATAGATATGAAAATAGTAGAACTAATTTTAGATGAAGATCAAGAGTTTAATGGAATAGAAGCTATATCAGTAGTAGAAAACCCTGCAATAGAAGAAGATTTTATTGCTTTAAAGAATCAAGAAGTTAAACTTGCTGAAATAAATAAAGAAAAAAGAATATTATTAGGTGCATTACTTATTCCTAATAAACCTATATACAGAAAAAATGCAGAGCAAGAATATTATATTTATTTCTCTAAAGATACTGTAAGAAAAGCATCTGAACTTTATTTAATGAGAGGTAACCAAAATAATTCAACATTAGAACATCAATACGAATTAAATGGATTGAGTTTAGTAGAATCTTGGATTATAGAAGATAAAGAAAAAGACAAAACTGCTTTATATAATATGGATTTACCTTTAGGTACTTGGGTAGGTGCAGTTAAAGTAAATAATGATGAAGTTTGGAATGATTATGTAAAAACAGGTAAAGTAAAAGGATTTAGTATTGAAGGATATTTTGTAGATAAAGCAGAAAGACCTAAAGAACCTGTACAAGACCAACTTGCTAAAATAGAAGAAGAAGAAGCTGAATATTTATTAAACTCTATAAAGGGTATAATTAAAAAAGACAATAGATTTAAGGAGGGTAAGAAAATGGTTTTAGAAAGCTATAATGATTATCCTGATGGAGTATCTAACAATGCTAAAAGAGGTATAGAGTTAAATAAAAAGGTAAATAATAAATGTGCTACAGATGTTGGTAAGATTAGAGCACAACAATTAGCACAAAAGAAAAACATAAGTAAAGAAACAATCAAAAGAATGTATTCTTATTTATCAAGAGCAGGAGAATATTATAATGAAGGAGATAAAGAGGCTTGTGGAACTATTTCTTATTTACTATGGGGAGGTAAAGCAGGTTTAAGATGGAGTGAAAGTAAATTAAAAGAATTAGGGGAAATATGAGTGAATTAAGTGAGGATAGTAAATTTGAGATAAGTATAAAAACTCTAATTACTATTGGTGTAGCAATATCTGTTTTAATAGGATTTTGGTATCAGATTCAAAATGATATAGAAGAAGCAAAAGAATTACCTGTTCCTGAAATATCAAGAACTGAGTATGATTTAAAAGATAAACTTATTAGAGAAACTATCATGAATACAGGCAAGAAAGTAGAAGAAAATAGTGATGCCTTACAAAAGATAGATGATAAGTTATATGAAATAATTAGTAAATGAAAAAAATATTATGTGCGATATGTGTATTGGTTGCGGTTTCTGTATATAGTCAAGATGTAACAATCTTGCAAATTAATGCAGAATGGAATAAGAATAACAATTATGATTTGTCTGAAATAACAGGTGCAGTAGTTAAATTTAGCTATTTAAAAGATCAACCTAAAAACATTCAACAAAGTATTATTGCAGTTCCTGTAATAGCTATAATTGATAAAAAAGGAAAAGTAAGAAGACAATTTATTGCAGATATATCTTTAAAGATTAATGCAAGTAATATGGAGATACAAAATGAAATAAATAGAATAAAAAAATTATGAATAAAACACCAAGCTACACAAGTCCTATAAATTCAGCAAGAGCTTGTTTATGTAAAGATACAAATACATACTCAAGAAAATGTTGTGATGGTTCTTTGTGGGCTCAAGGCATTGGTAATATATATAGAAAATCTTAAATTATAAAAAATGAATCCAAGAACATTAAAAAACATTTACAAAAAACTATCTCAAGAAGATAAAACAGAACTAAAATCAGAAAAAGTAGAACTTGCTTTAGAATTAGGAGGTTTAAAATCTTATGCAAAAAATCTAAAATCAAAATTTTCAGCTTATCAACAAAAATTTAAGGTGTTAGATAAAATGGTTTTAGATATAGAACAAGAAGCAAAACAATTAGATAAATTATATGATACTTTTTATAAAGAATTAAAAGAACAAGGAAAGGAAGGTAATAGACAAGCAAAAGAATTAGGATTAAAATTTAGCGATACACCTGTTGGAGCTGAATTAGATAAGATAGCAAATGATATATTAAGTGGAAACTATGATGCTATAAAAAGAGGATTAAGAATAGACATTAGTTAAAAAATATTTAAAATAAAATTATGAATCCAAAAGAAAGAGCATATAAAAGAATTATAAAGTTTAGTAAAGAAAATAAAAAATCAGAAAAGGTTGAGTTGGCTTTAGTAGATGATGCAAAAAAAATAATTAATAAAGTTAAAGCAGAATTAGGAGATCAAGAAGAAAGAGCCTTTGATTTTGTTATTGATGCTGAAAATGCATATAAAAAAGCATTAAATGAATATGAACAACAATTAAAGGATATTGATAGGATTGAAAAACCTTTAGATAAAGCTATTCAAGATATTGGTATTAATCGTTCAACTTTTGGTGTATTTGATGATTTATTTGAAAGTAAAAGTAATTTACAAGAAAGAATTAAAATAGTTAGAAAAAATATTAATAAACTAAAAAATATAAATTTTAATAACTAATATATTTAATATTAGCAATCTTAAATGCAAATTTTAAACCCTTAATCGTTATATAAATATGAAATCAATTGATATGCTTAAAGAAATCAAAAGTGTTTTAGGTATTGAATTGTCTGATACTAAAGAAATAGTAGAAGAAATCAAACTTGAACAACAAAAATTAGAAAATGGTACTGTTTTAGAAGCAGATGCATTTGAATCAGGTAATGGTGTTTTTATCGTTACTGAAGATGAAAGAGTAGCTTTACCTATAGGAGAATACGAATTAGAAGATGGTAAAATCCTTAAAGTAGAAGAAGAAGGTATTATATCTGAAATCTTTGAAGTTTCAAACGAAGAAGAAGAGGTAAAGGAAGAAGAAGAACTTAAAGAAGAAGATATTTATGCTACTAAAGAAGAATTAGCTGAAATTAAATCTATGGTTGAAGAAATCAAAGAAATGATGAAGCCAAAGGAAGAAGATTTAGCAGAACAAGAAGAATTAATGTCACAAAAAATGACAGAACTTGCTTGTCAAGAAGATGAAGCATTAAAAGAAGAATTATCTAAACCTGCTTCAGAACCTTTAAAACATTCTCCTGAATCTAAAGAAGAATTAAATAAAATTGTTTATGGTAAGAAAAGACCTATGAACACTAAAGACAGAGTATTACAAAGAATCGCAAATTTATAAAAAACAATAATTAAAAATGGCAACAACAACTTCAATTTCAACTACTTATGCAGGAGAGTTTGCAGGTAAATATATCGCAGCAGCTCTTTTAGAAAGTAAAACAATTTCTGATGGTTCTATCGAAATTAAACCTAATGTAAAATTCAAAGAGGTAATTAAGAAAGTAGCAACAGATGCAAACGTAATTAAGGATGGTTCATGTGACTTTACTGACACAGGAGCTATAACTTTAACAGAAAGAATCCTACAACCTGAAGAATTTCAAGTAAATCTTGAGTTATGTAAAAAAGACTTCAGATCAGATTGGGAAGCTGTACAAATGGGTTACTCAGCTTTTGATAACTTACCTCCAAACTTCTCTGATTTCTTAATTGGTCATGTTGCAGGTTTAGTAGCAGAAAAGAATGAATCAAACATTTGGGGAGGAGTAAATGGAAATGCAGGAGAATTTGATGGAATTTCTGTATTAGCAGCAGCAGATGCAGATGTAAATGATGCAGCAAATGGTGGAGAAACTTCTTTCTCATCTTCTAATATTATTTCTTTATTAGGAAATGTAGTAGATTCATTACCAAGTGCAGTATATGGAAAAGAAGATTTAAATATCTATGTTCCAACAATAGCACATCAAGCATACATTAGAGCATTAGGAGGATTTGGTGCTTCAGGATTAGGTGCAGCAGGTATTGGAGATCAAGGAACACAATGGTATAACAATGGAAATGCTTTATCTTTTGAAGGTATTAAAGTTCAGTTAGCACCGGGTATGCCTTCTGATCACATTGTAGCAGGACAAAAATCTAACATCTACTTTGGAACAGGATTACTTTCTGACCATAACGAAGTTAAGATTCTTGATATGGGTGACTTAGATGGTTCTCAAAATGTAAGAGTAGTAATGAGATTTACTGCAGGAGTACAATATGGTATTGGAAGTGATTTATCATTACTTACATTAGCATAATAAAATAAATGTTTAACCAAATTAGGGTAGGTGAGCCGAGTGCCTACTTACCCTTTTTTAATATAAAAAAAATAACTTATGGCTTGTAATGTATCAAATGGTAGAGTATTGCCTTGTAAGAGTTCGGTAGGAGGATTAAAAAACATCTTCTTTGCACCTTATTCTTCAGTAACGGCAGCTCTTGTACCATCATCAGGTTCTGTTACTTTAGATAATAGTGAAAGTTTTTTTAAATATGAAATTAAAGGAAATTCATCTTTAGAAACTGCTATCAATTCTTCAAGAGAAAACGGAACTACATTTTATGAAACTACCTTAAATGCTACCTTTACATTTTTAGATGTAGCAACACAAGAACAAATTAAATTATTATCTCATGGAAGACCACAGATAGTAGTTGAAGATTATAATGGAAACTATTTATTAGTTGGGAAAGATCATGGAGCAGAAGTATCAGGGGGTTCTATCGTTTCAGGATCTGCAATGGGTGACCTTTCAGGGTTTACTTTAGTATTGACTTCACAAGAAACTGCACCACCATTTTTCTGTGATGCACCAACTGATGACTCAACTTCACCAATTGACCCAACTCCTTAATAAGAGTTAGTTAAATATTATGTAAAAGAGGGGATTAATTTCCCCTTTTTTTATGGGGTAAACTTAAATAATTAAAAAAAGTTATTAAAAATGTTTAATATCTAATTTATTATATATATATTTGTGATGTAATTAAGTATAACTAAATAAATTTAAATGAATAAAAGAATAAAACATACATTAAAACTTAACGAAATTAAAAATTTAAGTAGTAGTAGTGTAAAAATAGCATACTTAACTTTAACAATGGAATCAATCCATTTTGAACACAATTTAACTTTTAAGTTATCTTCTGCAGGTACTGACATAATAATTGAGAGTAGTTATTTAACAACAGAATTAGATCATTTAATTGAATGGTTAAATCAATCATCAGAAAATCAAGATAATTTAAGAAACAATGGATTTGAAATTCTATTATTTGCAAGAGATATGATTAAATGTAATGAACAATTGCACGAAATTAAAGAACTATAAAATTAACGGAAGTGTAAAAGCTCCCTTTTTAATATTTTGGATATGAAAGATAACTTAGAAAATAAATTTAAATTAATTAATATAGAATCTACTTTAAAATTTTTATTATTAGATAGTGATATAAAAATTCATCAAAGAGAATGGATTGTAGAATCTTATAAAAATGTAATTGAATTAAAAAAAGAGATATGATTAATATGTATAAAAAATTCTTAAAGCAAGACCCTAATAATTGGAAGTGGTTAATAGCTATACACTTAGTTGTATATTTATTAATATTAATTTTAATAATAGATTTATGAATATTAAATATAATAAATCCAAAACTTTAAAATGGGTTAATGGTAAAATATATTGTTTACAAAATAATGGAAGATATATTTCATTAAAAAAACATAATGATAAAGTATGGGAAAATATTTTAAATAAACTATAATGAGTAATCATTGGATATATAGCACACTACCATCAGATGAACCACAATACAAGTGTTTGATGTGTGATAGACCTATTTATAAAGAAAATGAATATTGTTCTAATGATTGCTTTGAAGCAAGTCAGCTATAATTTGTAAATAAAAAATATTTGTTATAAATTTAATTTTGATAATATTTTAGATTTATTTTGTTTTAATCGAAAGGGAGGATAAAAGTCCTCCTTTTTTTATGCAAAATATTAATTTAAAGTCGTTATATAAGTATGAAGATTCTTACTACAAGTACAGAAAAGCAGGAGATTAAGATAATTCCAAGAGAATATCCTTCTAATATTACTGTAACTTTAAGAAACGAAAATACAAATGAAACTACAACAATAGGCACTTTTAAAGATGGTTATGCTTATTATGTAAGAGTAATTGCTGATGGAGGAGTATATGAGGATAATGTTTTAATAAGTGATTTAGAATATTACAGATTTGATAAAGGTTATATGATTATTAGAGATGTTTTTAATTTAGTTGAGAATAATTTTTATAACTTAACAGTAACAAATGGAACAGATGTTATTTATAAAGATAAAATCTTTTGTAGTAATCAAGTTATAAATCAATCTACTAATAATTACTTTACTGTAAATAAAGATGTTTATAAAGAAGAAACTACATATGACAACGATTATATAATAGTATGAGAAAAAAAGGAACAGAAGTTAGTATAGTTAATTTATCAACTTATACAAGCCCAAAAGTAAAAGAAGTAAGAAACAAGGAATGGGTAGGTTATGGAGATGATAATAATTATTTTCAATACTTAATAGACAGATATAATGGTAGTCCAACAAACAATGCTATTATAAATGGTATTTCTGAAATGATTTATGGTAAAGGATTAGATGCTACTGATTCAAACAAAAAGCCTGAACAATATGCACAAGCTATTTCTTTATTCCATAAACATTGTGTAAGAAAATTAGCATATGATTTAAAGTTAATGGGTCAATGTGCAATACAAGTTATTTATTCTAAGGATAGAAAGAAAGTAGCTCAGATAGAACATATGCCTGTTGAAACTTTAAGAGCTGAAAAAAGCAATGAAAAGGGAGAAATTGAAGCCTATTTTTATTTTTCTGATTGGACTAAAATAAAACCTTCTGATAAACCTAAAAGAATACCTGCATTTGGAACAAGTAAAGAATCAATAGAATTACTTTATATAAAACCTTATAGAGCAGGATTTTACTATTATAGTCCTGTAGATTATCAAGGTGGTTTACAATATTCAGAGTTAGAAGAAGAAATATCTAATTATCATTTAAACAATATCTTAAATGGTTTAGCACCTTCAATGTTAATTAACTTTAACAATGGCACACCAAATGAAGAAGAAAGAAGTTTAATAGAACAAAGAATATATCAAAAATTTAGTGGTTCAAGTAATGCAGGTAAATTTATTTTAGCTTTTAATGATGACCCTGCAACTCAAGCAACAATAGACCCTATACAATTAAGTGATGCTCATAATCAATACCAATTCCTAAGTGATGAAAGTATGAAAAAGATTATGGTAAGTCACAGAGTAGTATCTCCAATGCTTTTAGGTATTAAAGATCAATCAGGATTAGGAAACAATGCAGAGGAGCTAAAAACTGCATCAGCTTTAATGGATAACACAGTTATAAGACCTTTTCAAAACCTTTTAATAGATGGTTTCGATCAAATACTTGCTTATAACGATATATCTCTTAATTTATATTTTAAAACTTTACAACCTTTAGAATTTGTTGATTTAGATAAAACAATAATTGATAAAGAAACTCAAGAAGAAGAAACAGGTGTTAAGATGTCTTTAAAAAAGATAGATGGACAAGAAGTATATGAAACTAAAGAAGAAGCCATTAAACAAGCTAAAAACAAAGGATGTGAAGGTTATCACGAACATAAAGAAGGAGATAAAGTATGGTTTATGCCTTGTAAAACACATAGTGAGGTAAAAGATGAAGAATTAAATAGTATTGCAGATGAATTAATAGATTTAGGAGAAGATGAAGAAGAATTATTAAAGTCTTATGATATTATTGATGAAATGGAGGTTGATTATACTCAAGAAGAAAGACTTGATAAAATGATAGGATTAGCAAGTACAGGTAGAGCAATACCTAATGCAAAGTCTGAGCAAGATGGAACTTCTAAACAAGAAAGTCAAAAAGGAGTAATATTTCAAGTAAGATACCAATATGCACCCTTAAAAACTCAACAAAATACAAGAGAGTTCTGTAAAAAGATGGTAAGTGCTAAAAAAGTTTATAGAAAAGAAGATATTTTAAGAATGAGCAGTAAACCTGTAAATGCAGGATTTGGAGAAGGAGGTTCTGATACTTATTCTATATGGTTATACAAAGGTGGTGCAAGATGCAACCACAAATGGTTTAGAAAAACATATCAACTAAAAGATGGAGATAAATCAGAAATATCTACAACACAAGCACGATCTAAAGGTTTTAAGCCTGAAGTAAATGAACAACAAGTGCCTGTTGCACCAAATGATATGCCAAGAAAAGGATTTAGTCCTAACAACCCTAATTTACCTAAAGACACGAGATAATTATGGCTACAGCATTATTTATAAAGAGAGAGGACTTAATTAGAAATTCTATTTTAGATGGTAATATAGATACTGATAAATTTATTCAGTTTATTAAGATAGCACAACAGATTCATGTAAGAAACTATTTAGGTAGTGATTTATATAATAAGATAGGAGCTGATATAATAGCAGGAACACTTACAGGTAATTATTTAACCTTAGTAAACACTTATATTCAACCTATGCTTATTCACTTTGCTATGGTAGATTATTTGCCTTTTGCAGCATATCAAGTAAAAAACAATGGAGTATATAAACATACTTCTGAAAATGCAGAAACAGTAAGTAAATCTGAAATAGATTATTTAGTAAATAAAGAAAGAGAATTTGCTGAATATTATACAAGAAGGTTTATTGATTATATAAGTTTTAATGAAAATCTTTATCCTGAATACAGAAGTAACACAAATGATGATATACACCCTGATTCGGATGCAACATTTAATGGATGGGTATTATAAACAGAGAAAGCAAACCTAAAAAGGTAAACATAACAAGATTAAGAAAATATTTAAAAAATAAAATAAATGATAAGTTGGGGACAGATACAAAATAACATAGGACATGGAACTATCTACAATGAAAGTTGGGTAGGAGAGTATATCTTTATAAAAGTAGTTGGAGATGCCAATGATCTTTTTAAAAGAGTTTCTGATGATAGTGGCACATTTGAAGCACATACAAGTTTAGTAATAACAACAAAAAATAGTTTAAAGTAATGAGCAAATACGATAAAGCAGGATTGGCAATGATTCCTTCAGGATATAAGGATTCAAAAGTATATAGTCTTATACCTAATTCAAGTGATGGGGATTTTGACTTCACAAGAGGTTCTATTGCGACAAGAGTTAATAAAGATGGTTTAATAGATACAGTAGCAAGTGGAGTTCCAAGATTAGAATATCCTTTTATTGATGGGGTAGTTCAAGATACTCCTTCTTTGCTTTTAGAACCGAGTAGATTAAACAGGGTTACTTATAGTCAGGAATTTGATGATTCAAGTTGGACTAAATCAAATTGTACAATTACTGCTAATGATAGTATTTCTCCTGATGGTTCGCAAAATGCTGATGAACTAACAGAAGATACATTAACATCAACTCATAGAGTTTCAAAAAGTATTATTGTATCAGGTACAGGGGTTGAATATACACAATCTATTTTTGCTAAAAGTGGTAATGGTACAAGATTTTTAAGAATGTTTAGAGGAAGTGGAACTTATAATGATGCAATCTTTGATTTAAATAATGGTATTGTTGTTTCCACAGGTGGAAGTAATATAATAAGTGCAAGTATAGAAAAATACCCAAATGGTTGGTACAGATGTATATCTACTTTTACAACTCAATTTGGTAATATATCAAGTTATTTTGGGCTACATAATGGTTCTACAGATAGTTATACAGGAGATGGCACAAGTAGTATTTACATTTATGGAGCACAATTAGAAGAAGGCTCATACCCAACATCTTACATACCTACATCAGGGAGTATAGTAACAAGATCAGCAGAAACTTGTAATGGAGCAGGAACAAGTGCAGAGTTTAACGATTCAGAAGGGGTATTGTTTGCTGAGATAGCTGCTTTAGATGATGATGGTACTTCAAGATATATTGCTATTTCAGATGGAAGTAATAATGAAAGAGTGCAAATAATTTTCAGTTCAATAGCAGATAATGTTGCAATGAGTATTGTTTCATCTAATAGCTCTCAAGCATCGGCAACAGTAATAACATCACAAATTCAAAATAGTAAATTTGCTATTAAATATAAAGTAAACGATTGTTCTTTTTGGTTTAATGGTTTTAAAATAGCAACTGATACAAATGCAGTTATGCCAAGTGGATTAGATGTTCTCGAATATCGAAGACCAAATAACACAGGGCAATTCTACGGAAGAACAAAACAACTAATAACATTTAAAGAAGCATTAACAGATTCAGATTTAGAAGATTTAA
>JAAHTG010000995.1_pt2 | contig 19310 bp, 18 predicted proteins | sample 6116081 | NCBI WGS metagenome assembly JAAHTG01 (sample SAMN13939989, study PRJNA603662) | sponge metagenome | isolation source: marine sponge | host: Mycale hentscheli | place: New Zealand | collected 2005 | reverse complement strand
AGTTGATTTGTTACAATATTATGAACTAGTAAAAGAAATTCAAGTAGCAAATGGCAAAGTACAAGTTTAAACTTAGCGAAATGTCCAAAACAGCATCACCTGATGATGCTGAAAAAGAATTAGGTACACCTAAAAGAAAATTTCAAGTAGGTCAAGTTACCTATAATGATGACGGCACATCTTCCTCAGAAATTACTAATATTGATAAGGAAACAGGTGCTATAAGTTGGAAAATTACACAATTACCTGGTTTTGATATGTTATACGATGAAATAGATGATTTAGTTGATATATCAAAAAGAGTTTATGTTAAAACTAAAGATGATAAAAAATTTAGAGAATTTTATGATGAAATTCGTAAATTAAGAAATGATATAAGAACCCACCTTAGAAACGAATACCCAGAACAATATAAAAGAATAACTAGAATAGGCGAAGGTGATATGGATGAAGTATCTATGTCAGGAGCTGCAGGTTCTTATTTAACACCTTATGCTTTTAGAAGAAAAGGACAAAAGGCAGATGATGAAGCATATAAAGAATTAGGATATAAACCAGTTAAAGAAAATTTTTCGGCTGGGGGTAGATCATTAGGATATTATGAAGAAGATGATGTTAACATTGATGAAATAATTGATTTAGTGCATGTTAAAGAACCTGATGGTTCATTATATGGTACTGGTTCAGTAGTAAAAGTAGAAAAAGATAAAACTTGGGTACGATTTGATGGTAATACTATTAAAAAATTTGATAGTGATAGGGTAGTACCAGTACAAGAAAGTCAAGATCCTGGAGCAAGATTAGGCCCTGGTCCAAAAGCTGGTCCTGATGGAGTTAATGATAATTACTATGTAAAAGCATTTAAATATAAACTAGTACCTAAAAATAAAAAAGGTACATATGTTCAACCTCCATCAACTCTACCAGTCCGTAAACTTTGGAAATAGGGTTAATATTTATAACATGAATAATAGAATTAAGGAAGAAGAAGATAAATTAGAAAAATTTCAACAAAGTCGTATAGATGCCTTTGATGAAATAGAAAGCAATTTAGATGTACTTAAAAAAAAATTAAGACAAGCTAAAATTGCAACAGTAAAATATTATAGACAGGATGAACCAAAAAGTTATTCTGTAGTATACGGAACAGATTTAATTAAAGATTATTTAAAAGACATTGAAACATTGTTAGAAAATTAAAATATGAAAACATTACAAGAACAATACAATTTAATCAAAGAAGGAAAAGGCCATAAAGGTGTTTTCTTAAAGGAAGCTAAAAATAAATTTCCTAATATGATTAATAAAGCAGCTACTTATGATCAAGCAACACATATTCTTAAAAAAAGAAGTGTAATTAGTGAAAATTATATGGATTTAAAACCAATAAATACTATTGAGCCAACTCCTAAAGCAGGTTGGGAAGAAAAATTTAATAACTTCCTTAACGAAGCAGGAGAAAAATCATTAAATCCTATTGTTAATCGTGGAGATAAAAATGATTTAGCTATAAAATATAATACTAAGGAACAAGATGAAAAAGTATCAGCTGATCCTAAATATAAATTTGAAATAGAAAATGGTTCTTATGGTTCATATAAAAATGTTTCTGATGGTGTAGAAAATATTGCATCACATAATTATGATTATTCACCTAAAGTAGATAATATTAATAATGTAAATGCTCAAGAATTACAAGTAGGTATTTATGCTGAAGTAAAAAATAACCCAAAATTAACATTAGAAGAAGCTCAAGCTAAAGTAATTGCTAACTTAGCTAAAGACCCAATGCATTATGTTAAAAATGGTCAATTTGGTGTTGATGGTTTAGGTTATCAACAACCCGCTGTTCAAGAAAATGATGGCAAAACATATGGTGGAAGTGGATTTAGTGACAAATTAAAAAATGCTGATAATAACTGGCAAGTAGTTAAAGAACATGTTCAAAACTTAATTAGTGAAAATTATGTTGTAGGGTCAGGTAATCCTAATAGTTTAGCCGCTATGTCAGGTGAAGTGATTAACCAAATGCTTAAAGAAGAAGGATTAGACGATTTTGAAACTCAAGCTCCAATGCAATCTCAACCTGTAGATGAAGAATCACAATATAATGATACTATTTATTCTGAAGAAAAAGAAAAAGATGTAGAGGAAGCTAGACAAGCAGCTATTGAAGCATCTCAGGAAGCAGCAGGCATGGAAGAAGAAGCAAGACCAGATTATCCAGATGTAGATAAAGATGGAGATAGAGAAGAATCAATGGAAAAAGCTCTTAAAGATAAAAAGAAGAAAAAAATGAAAAAAGAAAATATCGAAACTAAATTAGCTGAAATAGGAAAAGCTGCTGAACTTACAAAAATGGAAGCTCAACTTGAATTTTTACATAACCATATTGATGAAAAAATTGAAAGAGTAAATTCAATTTCTGAAGATGAAAATTTATCTGAATTAGTTGATAAAAAGAAAATGAAAGACATGCAGAGAGAAATTAAGCTTTTAGAAAAAAGAAAAGCTAAAATGGAAAAGGTTTACGAAAAATCAGCAGGTAAAAAATATCAAAAGCAAGAAATGGTAGATGAAAATGAGTAACAAACAATTACTTATAGAAACACATACCGTTAAAATTTCACCTTCTCAACTAACAGAAAATATTAGTAAGGAAAATGGAAATTTAATGGTTGAAGGCGTTTTAGCTACTGCCGAAGTTAAAAACGGTAATGGTCGTTATTATTCTAAAGATTTATGGAATAGAGAAATGGATAAGTATAAGGAACTTATTGAACAAAGACGTTCAATGGGAGAATTAGACCACCCAGAATCTTCAGTTGTTAATTTAAAAAATGTATCTCATCTTGTTAGTGATTATTGGTGGGATGGAGATAATGTAGTAGGTAAAATGGAAATTTTACCAACACCTTCAGGTAATATATTAAAAGAACTTATTAAAAATGGAGTAACAGTTGGTGTTTCTTCTAGAGGTATGGGTTCATTACAAGACATAGGTGGAGTAATGGAAGTTCAAGATGATTTTGAATTATTATGTTGGGACTTTGTTTCCACTCCTTCTAACCCAGGTTCTTACATGCATGAAATAATTAAAGAAGGAAAAGCACCACAAATATACGATTACACACGAATAAACCAGATAGTAACAGAAATACTTTGTTCTAAAGGTTCTTGCCCTGTTGTGTAATTTTAATAAATATTCATATACGTATAACCGTAATACACCATCTTTCTATATGGTGTTGAATTAAGTATAATTTTCTATTACGCTTCTTGAATAAGCGTATTTCACAAACTAAAATTTTGGGATTATGGCAACAAACAGAGATTTGCTAAATGAAGCAATCGCCGATGCTAAAGCCGTCAAGGAAACAGCAATCGCGAATGCTAAACTAGCTCTTGAAGAAGCCTTTACTCCTCACTTAAAATCAATGTTAGCTGCAAAGCTAGATGAAATGGAAAAAGAAGACGACGTCAAAGAAGAAGTCGTTGACGAAAAAATGGATTCTAAAGACAAAGAAAAAGTAGACGAGAAAAAGGACAAAGAAGAGATAGACGAAATGGACGCTGTTAGCTGGAATGACAAGAATAACCCTACTCGAAGTAGTTCTGTATCTTTAAAAGACCCTAAAAAGGTTGGACAAAGTACTTCTAATTATTCAATTAATGAAGAAGAAGAAATCGATGAGGAAATTAATCTTGACGAGCTACTAGCGGAACTCGATGAAGCTAAAAACGATTCTAAAAAAGGTAACAAGGAAGAACAAAAACGTATGGAAGGCGCTATCAGAGATGACAGAGATCACATAAAAGATCTTGAAAAAGACATCAAAGATAACGAAAGAAAGCTTAAGAAATTAAAAGCTGACGAACCTAAAGACATTAATGAATCTGACTTGCCTTTAGATGAAGCAAAAGACGACAAAGACGACAAAATGGACGAAGCTAAAAAAGCTGAAGACAAAGAAGACGTTAAAGAAGATGCTCGTACTGATGCTGAAGAAGAAGGATACCTTGATGGAATGAAGGACGAAAAAGAAGACATGGACGATAGAGATATTGATCTAGAAGACATGTCCGAAGACGACCTTAAAGGATTTATCGAGGATGTCATTAAAGACATGGTCATCGATGGCGAAATTGAGCCAGGCGATGAATTCGTAGAAGACGAAGTTGAAGTCGAAGACGTTGAAGACATTGAAGTCGTAGACGACGTAGACGTAGACGTAGAAATCGACGAAGCCAAAGAAGACGAGGATGTGAAAGAAGGCTACGGCAAAAAGTACGAAGAAGACGACATGAAAAAAGAAGAAATGTCCAATCCAGTACAACGTAGAGGTGACTCTGAAAGAAGAAAAGGTGGAAAATTCTCCGCTGAATCAGAGCCTGAACGTGAAACCGAGAAAATGCGCAAAATGGAAGAAGATCTTGAGGCAGCTATTAATTCAGTAAATGAATTAAAATCTGAACTTAATGAGGTTAATTTATTGAACGCTAAACTTCTTTACACAAACAAAATCTTTAAAGCTAAAAACTTAACTGAAGGTAAAAAAGTTAAGGTATTAAAGGCGTTTGACAAAGCTAAGGATGTTAGACAAGCTAAAACAATTTTTGAAACATTATCTGAAGGTTTATTAGATAAATCACCAGTTAATGAATCAATTAAAGGATCTGCGAGTAAAGCTACAGGTTTAGAACCAAAAGCTTCAAAACAACCAATTGTAGAGTCAAACGACATTTACAACCGTATGCGTAAGCTAGCGGGATTAATTTAAAATTTTTATTAACCTATTAAATTTAAAACGATGAGTTTAAATTCTTTATTAGAAAGTGCAAACCCATATCACTCGATGCAGAGTGACGCAGCTAAATTAGCTGGGAAATGGGAAAAAACAGGTCTTTTAGAAGGTTTAGATGGTGCCCACAAAAATAATATGGGTATTATTCTTGAAAACCAAGCTAAACAACTTGTTGTGGAAAGTTCTCAAACAGGTGGAGGTTCTGCCTCTTCAGGTACTTTCCAAAGCCAAACTGCCGTTAATATCGGTGGTCAATGGGCTGGAGTTGCTCTTCCATTAGTAAGAAAAGTATTTGGTCAAATCGCTGCAAAGGAATTTGTTAGCGTTCAACCAATGAATCTTCCTTCTGGTCTAGTATTCTTCTTAGACTTCCAATATGGTAATGATAAAGCTCCATTCAGTTCAGGCGATAGCCTTTATGGAAATGGATCTTCAGCATTAAATCCATTTGGAAATGATTCACAAGGTGGACTTTACGGTGCAGGTAGATTTTCATATTCTACTCAGCTTACGAGTTCAAAAATTGCTTCAGTTGGTGTAGTATCAGGTTCTTGGTCTGACTTTGATTTCAATTCAGATTATTCTGGTTCTGCTGCAGCAATAGCTGCCGACTGGAGAGTGGTAACATTCAACACATCATCAATTCCTTTTGTAGATCCATGGGCTGTTAAGTCATTTGGAATATATTCAGGTTCAGCATATACTGTAGCTGGGTCAGGAGATGGTGGAATGCAATTACCTGCATTTAGTAGATATAGTGGTGGTTCTACAATCGCATTTGTAGTTTCTGCATCTTATTTACCAAATAATGATACAACTGATATATTCACTGTATCTTCTTCATTACAACCTACTGATAGATACAGAGGTGATTTTGAAGCTGGGAACCCAAAACCAAACGTAAACAACGATCAAGGAAATGGTGCTAATGGTGCTATTACTGGATCAGGTGGTCAAGGATGTTGCCCAGAGCAAGTTATTCCAGAAATCAACGTACAGATGAAATCATCTGCTATCGTTGCTAAAACTAAAAAGCTAAAAGCTGTTTGGACTCCTGAGTTCGCTCAAGATTTAAACGCTTACCATGCATTAGATGCTGAAGCTGAATTAACTTCAATCTTAAGTGAGTACATTTCATTAGAAATTGACTTAGAAATCTTAAGTATGTTGATTAACGCAGCTGGTGCAGGAACTGAAGTATGGTCTGCTAAGAATAACGAAGCATTTACTTCAACAACTGGTAACGGTGTTGTTTCAGACTTAGGGTTTTACAACTCTCAAGGACAATGGTTCCAAACTTTAGGAACTAAAATCCAAAAGTTAAGTAACATCATCCACCAGAAAACTCTTAGAGGTGGTGCTAACTTCTTAGTATGTTCTCCAACTGTCGCAACTATCCTAGAAAGTATTCCAGGATTTGCTGCTGATTCAGATGGTGATGCTGCTAAGATGAATTATGCTTTCGGTGTACAGAAAGTCGGCCAATTAAATGGTAGATATAAAGTATACAAAAATCCATATATGACTACTAACGTAATCTTATTAGGATTTAGAGGAGGTCAATTCCTTGAAAGCGGTGCAGTATTTGCTCCATACATTCCATTAATTATGACTCCATTAGTATATGATCCAGACACATTTGTGCCTAGAAAAGGTCTATTGACTAGATATGCTAAGAAAATGGTTCGTCCTGAATTCTATGGTAAAATTGAAGTTAGTGGTTTAAACACACTATAATCACTGATTAACTTTGATTAATGAAATTAGCCCCGCATTGCGGGGCTTTTTTTTTATATTTATAATAATAAAGACATTTTTAATATTTATAATAAAATAATTTAGTATGAATGTACCAATTTGGCCAGGTTCAAGTTCTTTCGCTTCAGGTTCTGGAGATACACCTTTTGGATTTTATGATGCACAAACAGATTTTCAAAACGATGCCGATAAAGTAGCCGTATTTTGTGCAAATAGATTAGGTTATCCTTTAGTTGATGTAGAATTACAATCAGGATCCTTCTATACTGCTTTTGAAGAAGCTGTTACAACTTATGGTAATGAATTATATGCATATAAAGTTAGAGATAATCAATTAACTTTAGAAGGTTTACCTACTAGTTCAGTATTAACACAATCTTTAATAACACCAAGTTTTGAACCAATAGTAAGACTTACGGAAATGTATGGTGCCGAAGCAGGTTCAGGTGGTAATGTACCTTGGTATTCTGGTTCATTTGCTTTAGAAGCTGGTAGACAAGATTATGATTTATCAACTTTTATGGTTGATAATGATATTACAGGTTCAGCTGCTGAATTTGGTATTGAAGTAAAAAGAGTATTTTATCAACCACCATATCCAGCATCTGCTTTATTTTTATCACCTTATAATGGATTTGGTTTTGGAGGTGCAATTGCTGCTGGTATCGCTGGAGTAGGTGGATTTGGAGGTGATTTTGGATTTTTAATGATGCCATTAAATTATGATATGCAAGTAATTCAAGCAATTGGAATGAATCAAATGGTAAGAAGAAGTAATTATAGCTTTGAAATTCATAAAGATAAATTAAGAGTATTTCCAATACCAATGGCTAATGGAGATAAAAATTATACTGGTCAATTAAGAAAAGGAAGAAATTTAACATTAACTGGAACAATACCAACAACAACAGTTAACCAAACCTCAGGTTCTTTTGCTTTAACAGGAGTATCAGGTAGTGGAGCTACGGCTGAAATAACTTCTTCAGGTCTTAAAATTTCAAAAGTTACAGTTGTTGCAACAGGTAGTGATTATGTTAAAAATGATATTATTACAGTTACTTCACAATCTTTAGAATCAGCAGGATTTGGAACAGTATCAAATGATATTACAATTAAAATAAGTAATAGTGATATTCAATATACTTGTGGTGCGGGTAATATTTGGTTCCAATATATTATTAGAGATGAAAGAATAAAAGGTTCAGTTAGAAATTTACCTGATAGAGTTACTAATGTATCAAATGCCCCTTATGCTAACCCGAATTATGATTATATTAATTCAATTGGAAGACAATGGGTATTTGAATATACTTTAGCATTATCAAAAGAAATGTTAGGTTATGTTAGAGGAAAATACTCTAGTATACCAATACCAAATGCTGAAGTAAATTTAAATCAAGGTGATTTAATTTCTGCTGCTACAGCAGAAAAAGTAGCTTTACTTGAAAGATTAAGAAATTATCTTGATGAAACATCAAGACAAGCATTATTAAATCGTAGGGCATCTGAAGCAGAAGCTAAAATGACTGAGTTACAACAGGTTCCTTACACAGTTTATATAGGATAATATGGCAATGTTTACCACACAAAGGGATATGTCTCTGGTTAGGAAACTAAACAGAGAATTAATGGGTAATATTATTACTCAACAATGTTCTGTTTACCAATTTAAATTAGAAGAAACAAAAGTTAATTTATATGGTGAAGCAGATGCAGAAAAATACTATGATGGTCCCTTTATTTTTAATGTTCTTATAAATAGAACAAATGAACAATATGCTGAAAATATTGAAGGTGTACAATTTGGTCAGCCAATTGAATTTTATTTCTTTAGAGATGATATAAAAGATGCCGATATTTTAATTAGAGTTGGTGATATTATATTATATCAAGAAAGTTATTATGGAGTTCAAAGTACTGTAGCTAACCAATATTGGGGAGGAAAAAATCCTTCTTATCCAAATAATATAAATCCATTAAACCCAGGATTAGAAAATTATGGTAATAATTTATCAGTATTAGTATCAACTTATTATATACCAGCTGATAAAGTTGCTATATCACCTTATCAAGAAAGAATGTAATGGCAAGACCTAGAAAACCCATACCGAAAACACAAAGACAATTAAGTATTGAAAAGCAACAAGCTTTTAAAGGAATTGAAGACAGAGGAGATGTAGGTAATCCTAATTCTGCTGATGAAAATTTTAATGCTAATTCCCAAGCAACAGGTATAGAGCATAATAGATCAACTCAAATGAGTTTTAAAGATGATACAACTAAACAATATTCAGTTGGTATTCAAGATCTAGATGAAGCTGTATTTTATTATTTTCAAAACGTAATAAAACCTTTTGTAATGCAAAATGGAATAAGAAGAGAAGTACCTGTTATTTATGGTGCTCCTGAAAGATGGAAATCATTCCAGAGAGATGGATATTATAGAGATAAACAAGGTGCAATTATGTTACCTATTATAGTAATTAAAAGAGACACAATAACAAAAGACAGATCAGTTGCAAATAAATTAGATGCTAATCAACCTAATTTATATGGTGTATGGCAAAAAAGTTATAGTTCAAAAAACTTTTATGATAATTTTTATACATTAAATAATAGAAAACCTGTTGATGTTTTTCATGCTGTTGCTCAACCTGATTATGTAACATTAGAATATAGTTGTTTAATACAAACTTATTACATGTCTCAATTAAATAAAATAATTGAAGCATGTGAATATGCTTCTGATGCATATTGGGGTAATCCTGAAAGATTTAAGTTTAGAGCTTTTATTGATTCATTTACTACTGCAACAGAATTAGTTCAAAATCAAGATAGATTAGTTAAAGGTACTTTTGGTATAAGAATGAGAGGATATATTATTCCTGATACAATTCAAAAAGAATTAAAATCAATGAAAAAATATAACTCCAGAGCAAAAGTTACAATAACTAATGAAGTTGTACGTGATATGAGAGATTCAGACCCAATAAGAAATCCTACATCAGATGGTAGGAAAAGAAATTAATTTTAACATTTCTTTGATATATTTATAACCAAATATAGAATATTATGTCAAATAAGTTATCACAAGAAGAAGTTTCGTTATTAAATAGTTATCAAGCAAAAAATAATGAGATAGTATTTGGTTTAGGAAACATTGAATTAAATAAGATGATTCAATCCGAACAAAAAGAGGAGTTATTTAAAGAATTTAAAAAACTTCAAAAAGAACAAGATATTACTGCTAAAGAGTTAGAAGATAAATACGGTAGTGGTAATATAAATTTAAAAACAGGAGAAATAATTCCAATAAAGTAAATTTTTGAAATAATTTCTCATATTTATAACAAAATAAATAACAAAATATTTAATATAAGAAAATGGCAGAAACATTAATATCTCCAGGTGTATTAGCAAGAGAAAATGACCAATCATTTATCCAGCAAAATCCCGTCGAATTTGGTGCCGCTATTATAGGACCAGCTGTAAAAGGACCAGTTGAAATACCTACACTAGTTACTTCTTTTAGTGAATACCAAGCTATATTTGGTACAACTGTAGAAAGTGCTTCTAGAGAGTATGGATATTTAACTTCCGCGGCAGCTAACAACTATTTTAGACAAGGAGGCACGTCACTTTTAGTTACCAGAGTTACTCATGGTGAATTTACAGCTGCATTTACTTCAGGAAGTACTGCAGGTTCAGGTAATTCAGGTATAATGAATGTAGCTACTTCAGAATCATTACAGATTCAAACAATTTCTGAAGGTGCTATAATGAATAATTATCAAGCATCTGATTCTTCAGGTGGTACATTAGATTCAGGTTCATTGGATAATGTTAGATGGGAAGTATCCGGTGTTAATACAGGTTCAGGTACTTTCTCTATTATAGTTAGACAAGGTAATGATACTAGTAACCAAAAATCAGTATTAGAAACTTGGAATGAATTATCTTTAGATCCGTTTGCTGCTAATTATATAGAAAAAGTAATTGGAAACCAATCATATAATATTAGACAAGATGGTTCAGATTATTATGTACAAGCTTCAGGAAGCTATGTAAATAAAAGTAAATATATTTCTGTAAAACAAGTATTACAACCAACTCCAAATTTCTTTAATAATAATGGAACCCCAGCAAGTGGTTCTATGAATGGAGTTGCTGATGTACCTTATGTAAACTTTATTCCAGTTGCAGGTTCAGGTTCATTTACTGGTGCTGTAGGATATAATGTACAAGCTGCAACATCACCAATGAAATTTAATCAAGATATTAGTAATACTAATATTCAAGGATTAACTGCTACAGATTATTCACAATCAATTTCATTATTAAATAATCAAGATGAATATAACTTTAATGTTATAGTAACTCCAGGATTAATTGCAGATTCAACATATACTGCTCACGTTACTCAAGTTAATTCTTTAGTTTCATTAGCAGAAAATAGACAAGATTGTATAGCAGTAATTGATGTTTCTAAATACGGAAGCACAGTAGCTGCAACAGTTAATAGTTCAACAGCATTTGATTCAAGTTATGCTGCTACTTATTGGCCTTGGTTACAATCAATTGATCCAACGAGTGGCCAGACAGTTTGGTCGCCAGCTTCAGCGTTTATACCGGGTGTATATTCATTTACTGATGCTTCATCGGAACCATGGTTCGCTCCAGCAGGTTTAATTAGAGGTGCGCTAGGTAACGTAATAAGAGCTGAAAGAAAATTAACATCAGGTAATAGAGACACTTTATATAGTGCTAATATAAATCCAATAGCTACATTCCCAGGAAGAGGAGTTGTAGTATTTGGACAGAAAACATTACAAGTTAGAGCAAGTGCTTTAGATAGAGTAAATGTTAGAAGATTATTAATTACATTAAAAAGCTTCATAACTCAAGTATCAGATAATTTAGTATTTGAACAAAATACAATAGCTACAAGAAATAATTTCTTAAGCCAAGTTAACCCATACTTAGAATCAGTACAACAAAGACAAGGATTATACGCGTTTAAAGTTGTAATGAATGAAACTAACAATACACCGGATGTAATTGATAGAAACGAATTAGTAGGTGCGATTTATTTGCAACCAACTAAAACAGCTGAATTTATAATTTTGGATTTCAACGTACTGCCAACAGGAGTTGAATTCCCAGCGTAAAAAAATAAAAATAGAATATTTATAACAAGAATAAATAATTAGATAAAATGGCAATATTAGACCCAAACGAAATATTTTACACAGCTTTTGAGCCAAAGCAACAAAATAGATTTATCTTATATGTTGATGGAATTCCTTCTTACCAGATTAAAGGAGTTGGAGCTGTTTCACTAACACAAGGTACAGTTCAGTTAAACCATATTAACGTTGCAAGATACGTAAAAGGAAAAACTCTTTGGAATACAGTTTCAATGACATTATTTGATCCTATTACACCGTCAGGAGCTCAAGCGGTAATGGAATGGGTTAGATTACACCACGAATCAGTAACTGGTAGAGATGGTTACAGTGATTTCTATAAAAAAGATCTTACTTTCAATGTATTAGGACCAGTAGGTGATATAGTTTCTGAATGGATTATTAAAGGAGCTTTAATTACAGAAGCTGGATTTGGTGATTATAACTGGGATAATGAAAATGCTGCGCAAGAATTATCATTAACCGTACAACCTGATTATTGTATCTTAAACTTCTAATACAAGTTTAAAGAAATATTAAAAATAGCTTGGCTCCGCCAAGCTTTTTTTTTATATTGATATGTATTAACAAACGTTATTAAATAAAGACTATGGCTGATTTTAAATTCCCCACTGAAGAGATAGATTTACCTTCAAAAGGAAAAGTATATCCAAAAGAAAACCCATTATCTTCTGGGAAAGTAGAAATGAAATATATGACTGCTAAACAAGAAGATATATTAACTAATCAATCATATATCCAAAAAGGTATTGTATTAGATAAATTATTAAAATCATTAATTATTAATTCAAAAATTAATATTGATGATTTAGTAGTAGGTGATAAAAATGCTTTATTAGTAGGATGTAGAATTTTAGGATATGGAAAAGATTATGAAGTAACAATAGGTAGTAGTAATTACACTATTGATTTAAGTACTTTAGAAAATAAACCATTTGATGAATCCTCTATAGAACAAGGTAAAAATGAGTTTTCTTATACTTTACCTTCTAACGGTTCAGTATTAACTTATAAATTACTTACTGGAAAAGATGAAAAAGCAATTGATAGAGAAATTAGTGGGTTAAAAAAAGTTAATAAAGATTCATCTCCTGAATTAACTACTAGATTAAAAAATATGATTCTATCAATAGATGGAAATGAAGAAAAAAAAGATATTAGAGAATTTGTAGATAATTACTTATTGGCTCGTGATTCTCGTGCTTTTAGAGAGCATGTTAAAAAAACACAGCCAGATATTGACTTAACTTATGTAGTTGATAGTGGGGAGGAGGTAAGTGTGCCCATAGGGCTTAACTTTTTTTGGCCTGACGCCTAAGGCAGCACCCCTAGTCAGGAAGAGTTTATTTACTCAAATCCATAATATTTTATTTCACGGTAAAGGTGGTTATGATTTTGAAACCATTTATAATATGCCGATTTGGTTAAGAAAATTTACATTTTCTGAAATTGATAATTACTACAAAGAAGAAAATAAAAAACAAAAAGAAGCATACGAAGGTAAAGGTAAACAAACATTAGTTTCCTCAGATGGTAAAGTAAATGCCCCAGAATTTGCTAAAACTTCCCACCAATACAAAACCGCAGAACAAAACCTTAAAAAATTCAAAGGTAAAAGTAGTTTTAAATAGTCATATTTATAATAAAATACCTTAATGGCTTCAAAGGAAGAATTAAAAAGGCAGGACCAAATTAATGCTGCCAAACAAGAAGAAATTAGACTTGAAAAAGAACTAGCTGCTGCTCGTCAAAGGAGTAATGCTGTAAAAGAAGATGATCTTGGTATTTCTTCAGGTATAATTGAAGTTTTAAAAGAATCTGTTGGAATTAAATCTAAAGTTAATCAATTTGATTCAAATCTCCTTAGTGTAAATAAAAAAATTAATAAAGAAATTTTAAACCAAAAAACTGGTTTAAATGATATTAAATCTTTAGATAAACAAATTTTAGCAAATGAAGAAGCAATTCTTAAAGCTGAAAAAGTAAAAAGTAGTCTTAGGGTTAATATTGGAAAACAGGGAAGAGCAGAGGTAGCTAATGTAAAAGCAACTTTAACTAATATGTCTAAGTTGCAAAAAGAAAGAGAAGCCATTCTTGAAGCTGCTGAAGGAGGAGAAAAATTTGATGAAAAAAGATTATCATCAATTGAAAAAGAATTAAAAACAAGAAATGCTACTCTAGATAGACAAGTAGAAGGTTTATCAACTGCCCAACGACAAGCTTTATTTACTGAACAAAACTTAAAATTATTAGAAGAAGAAAATAAAAAAAGATTAGCACAAAAGAAAGCAATTGAAGATGCAGAAAGTAAGCTAGGAATTTTTGGTGGTGTTTTAAAAGGTATTTCTAAAATACCCCTTCTTGGTGATGTTATAGATGCTGAAGAAGCTTTGGAGGCAGCTAAAGAAGCTACTATGAAAACTGGTAGTGGATTAGCTGGTATGGCTGCAGGTGCTAAAGTATTAGGTGCACAATTACTTAATGCCTTTAAACCAGCTAATATTGCAGCTGCAGTATTTACAGCCATTGTAAAAACAGTAACGATGTTAGATAAAACATCAGGTGAAGTTGCTAAAAATATGAACATGACTGTAAGTGAAGCTAGAGATTTACAAAGATCTTTTGCAAGCTTATCTTCTGGTGAATTAAAAAGTTCATTAGTTAGTTCTCAAGGGTTATTAGAAAGTTTACAAGAAATAAATAAAACATTAGGTACTAATGTAATGTTAAATCAAGAAGATTTAGTTACATTTACTAAATTAAGAGAAGCAGCAGGGTTTACTAATGAAGAGTTAATGGGTATTCAATCGTTAACTTTAGCTAATGGACAATCTTTAAAAGAAAACACAGGAGAATTTTTAGCTCAAGCTAAAGTTTCAGCAATGCAAAATGGTGTATTACTTAATGAAAAAGAATTATTAAAAGATATAGCTAATGTTTCAGCTGCAACAACTATGTCATTTGGGAAAAATCCAGCTTTAATTGCTGATGCTGTTGCTTCAGCAAAGGCATTAGGTATGGAATTAGATCAAGTAGATGCAATAGCCGATAGTTTACTTGATTTTGAAAGTTCTATTGCTAATGAATTAGAAGCTGAATTATTATTAGGTAAAGATATTAATTTAGAAAAAGCAAGACAAGCAGCTTTAGATAATGATTTAGCAACACTAGCAAAAGAAATATCAACACAAGTTGGATCATCAGCTGAATTTTCTAAAATGAATAGAATCCAACAAGATGCTTTAGCTAAATCTTTAGGAATGAGTAGAGAAGATATTGCTCAAACTTTATTTACCCAAGAACAATTAGCGGGAGCAACAGGAGAAGAAGCAGAAAGAAGACAAGCTATATTAGATAAAAGAATAGAAGAAGTTGGGTTAGCCCAAGCCCAAAAAGAAATTGCTAAAGATGGATTATCGACTTTAGAAAACCAAGCTAGTGTATCAGAAAGATTTGAAAAAACAGTTAAAAAAGTACTAGATTCTTTTATGGGTATTGCAGGTGTAGTAATGGAAATTGTTGAACCAGTTGTTAATGTTTTACTTCCTGTTTTTAATGGTATTGCAGCTGCTGTAAAATTAATGTTAGATGGATTAACTTTAATATTACCAGTATTAGGTGGTATTGTTACAATTTTAGGACTTGTGTTTGCAAAATCGATTGCAACCTCTATTGCTGAAATGGCAGGGAATGCATATAAAACTTTCTCATTTGCAGGACCAGCTGGGTTTGCCCTAGCAACCGCAGCTACATTAGCAGGGGCGGGTTTGATTAAAAGATTAGCTAGTGCAGATGATTTAATTTCATCCCCAACTAAAAAACCAGGTTATGGTGATAGAACTTTATTTGGACCTGAAGGTGCAATTTCTTTAAATAACAAAGATACTATTATTGCAGGAACTAATTTATTTCCTAGGGGTAATGATGTTGTTTCTTCACCAGCAGGAACAGTAGCAATGAATGATAATAGTAAAACAAATGCCTTATTAGCTACTTTAGTATCACAAAATAATAAAAAACCTCAAATATCACCAGTAGGTTTATATAGTGTTCAATAACCCAATATTTATAATCAAAACAATTAATTATGAGTTTATTAAATAAATTAAGAGCAGGTGAATCTTCATTAACTGGTTTAGATGGTAATTCTCCACCAATAGTGGATCAAGCATTATCTACTTTACATAATGAATATTCATTAGATGGAAAACCATACATGAATAATTTACCAAGTCCTACTCAGTTAGCTGCTTCTATCAAAGAAGATAGTAAGTACATGAATAACTTACCTGAGTAGTAAATGGCAAATAGGGGTTTAGTCAATCTTAGAACAGACTTAAAATCACTTAAGTTTGGTAAAGATATAGTAGGTGGTGGTAATAGTGCTCAACCATATGTAATAAAAGATATCCCTTCCAGTTTTCAAGATGTAGGACGAACTGGTGGACCAGATTTTTTATTAAGGGGTGGTACGCTATTTCCTAGAGCCGTTATTAATGATGTCTCTAGAATGACCCAAATGTTATTTGACTTTAGATCCCCTAATGGTCCTTTATATATTGCTAAACAAAACGTACTTTCCTTATCAAATGTAAATACAAATACAGGTTATATACCTTGGAGTGGATCTGATTCAGGTGGTGGTGGAGGAAATCCAGCAACTGCTATTGGTCAGTTTATTGCTGATAATTTAGCAATGAATCAAGGTGTATTTACACCTTTATCAACCTTAGCAAGTGTAGTAGGTACTGGTGTAGGTATTCACCCCAATAAACAAGGATTAAATCCATTTAATCCAATGTTAGGGGCAGCACCTGATGATGTACAAACAGATCCAAAAGGAATAACTTTACCTACATATATTGAAATCACAAATGGAGGTTCTAGCCCAGATAATAATAGAGGAGTAAAAAGTAGATTATTAGGATTCCTACCTAAAATAATAAATAAAACATCAGATAATAATTTATATTCTTATGTTGGTGGTCCAGGAGCAACTTTGGGAGTAGGTAAAACTAACATTGATATGCTTAATGACCAAAGAACTGGTATTAACCAAATGAGTAATACAGGTCAATTAACTGGCTCATTTGCTAGTTTATTTCCTATGTCTACATTAGCTAAAGCAGCTCAATCATTTAATAATATAAAATCAAATCCAGCTTTATTTGCTTTAAATAATATTTTACCTAACATATCTGGTAGTTTTAGAAATCCATTTTTAACTTCTGTATACGCAACTGGAAGTGCAGGTCCTTTATCCCCAAATAATTTAATACTATCAGGTAGTTTAAGTGGTGTTTCTACTGGGTTTGCAGCTTTTAATCAACAACAAATAGAAGATTATTATGAACCAGGAGGTAATTTTGCAAGAACAAGTATAGGTCTTAAACCTAATTTTGAAGAAAAATTAATAAATGATACCACATTAATTCCTAAATCACCAGATTATATTGAATATAATATAGAAAAAAGAGTTAATTTAGGTAACCCTGGAAAAAGAGGTACATTAAGAAATTATAGTTGGGGTAAAGATGCTGCTAATGCAACTGATAAATTATTAGATCCTTTAGATAAAATAACTGGTTTGCCTTTATATAAATCTGAAGGACCGATTCAAAATGAAATTAAAAATGATTTAATAAAATTTAGAATTGGTATAATAGATAATAATAACCCATCTGAAAAAACATATATTCACTTTAGAGCATTTATTGATAGTTTAAGTGATAGTTATTCTGCTGACTGGATGTCTCAGAAATTTATGGGTAGAGCAGAAAATTTTTATAAATACCAAGGATTTGATAGACAAGTTTCTTTAAGTTGGACTGTTGCAGCTCAATCAAAACAAGAACTAATACCAATGTACCAAAAGTTAAATTATTTAGCTTCAACTTTAGCACCAGATTATTCAAATGTCGGGTATATGCAAGGAAACCTTATTACATTAACAATGGGTGGTTGGTTTTATGAACAACCTGGTTTAATAACGGGTATGTCTTTAGATGTACCTGATGATTCTCCTTGGGATATAGCTTTAGGACCTGATGGGACTTCGGATTCAACAGTAAAAGAAATGCCTATGATAATTAAAGTATCTGGATTTAACTTTGTACCAATACATAATTTTGTACCAAGAGTTCAACAAAACACATTTGCTAATTCAGTACACCAAGGTGCAGAAGCAAATTATATTAATTCATATGGTAAAGAAAGATATTTAGCTTTAAATAATGGGTTTAATAATAACTATTCTTCAGGAAAAGGTTATAATTATATCCCACAAAAACCAACTGATACTTAATGGCACGTTATAGTAAAATACCTATTTTTAAAAAATCTAATGAATATAAAACATTTAGAGGTAAAAGATATTATGGCACAGCAAAATATCCTGATATTCCTTTAAGTTATGAGGATACTTATGTTTATGCAGAAGAAGGAGATAGATTTGATCAATTAGCTCAACAATATTATGGTGATTCATCTTTATGGTGGGTTATTTCAATTGCTAATAATTCATTCAACCAGGGATCTTATTTTGTTACTCCTGGAGTACAGTTAAGAATACCATCTCAAATAGGATCAATTGTAGCTAGTTATAATGAATTAAATGATTACTAAAAGTTATGAATGGAAATATAATTGGGGAACAATTTGATGAATTACTATTATTAGAAATAGATAAGAGGCAACAAATTCATGGTAGTGGCCTTAATAACAAAAGAACCCCAGCTCAAATACAATATTTAAATAATAGAAATGCTTGGTTAAAACTAGCATCTTCAGTCTATATAATTGGAGAAGATACAAAAGTTGACTTTGCTACTAAAGATAAAAAATTTGAACCCAAATCTTTAGATGCCAATGAAGATTCTGTTCCTGATGGGGTAGAAAGATTAAAAGCTATAGGTATTCAAGATGTTGAAAATTTTACAGGTAATCAATTAGCACAAAAAGGAGTATTGTTTAATACTTTATCAGAACTTAAATTAAATTCAGATGGTAGTTTTGATAAATATGAATCAAGATCTGGAGTTGCTAAAACTAATAGTTTATATAATAATAGTTCGTATGGTTTAGGTGGTACTAATTTTGGTCTTTCACCTGCTCCAGGATTAATTAATGCTGAAATAACTTGTGTTAATAGAGGTTCAATTAGAAAAGCTAAAATAGCTTTAAAAGCTTATAATAAATTTCAATTTGATATGATTGAATTATTATATCTTAGATTGGGTTATACTATGATGTTAGAATGGGGTTTTGACAAGTATATAGACTCTGATAATCAATTACAAAGTATGGGAACTACTTTAATTGAAAATGAATTTTTTAAAACATCTAAAGTAACCCAAAACTCAATACTTCAAAAGATAATAACTTACAGGGAATTATATAGTTACAACTATGATGGATTTTTTGGAAAAGTAACTAATTTTGATTGGTCTTTTAACCCAGATGGTACTTATGATATTTCTATAGATTTAATTACTTTAGGAGATGTTATAGAATCTATTTCAGCTAAAAATAAGGTATTAGC
>JAAHTG010001133.1_pt1 | contig 19415 bp, 18 predicted proteins | sample 6116081 | NCBI WGS metagenome assembly JAAHTG01 (sample SAMN13939989, study PRJNA603662) | sponge metagenome | isolation source: marine sponge | host: Mycale hentscheli | place: New Zealand | collected 2005 | reverse complement strand
CATAGCCCACCCTTATCAGAGATAAATCCTGAAATCAACTTGGCATTACCGTTTTGGATAATAATTTTCTTGAGTGAATTATATTTTCGGGCTATTTAGGCATGAACCTACCAATTTGCAGTGCGTTGAGAATTAATCCGACTTGCAATCTAATTATATATATACGGAAAGAGTGTCTTCATGGAACAAATGAAGCTTCAAGAGTTAAACTCTAAGAGTCCCACAGAACTTGTAGCCTTTGCTGAAGGTTTGGAAGTTGAAAATGCTAGCACCATGCGTAAGCAGGAGCTTATGTTTGCTACGCTGAAAAGTCTTGCGGAGCAAGATGTTGAGATTATCGGCGAGGGGGTTGTCGAAATACTTCAAGATGGTTTTGGATTTTTGCGTTCAGCCAGCGCGAATTATCTGCCAGGTCCTGATGACATTTATATTTCGCCATCACAAATTCGACGTTTCTCACTAAAAACTGGTGATACTGTTCAAGGTCCCATTAGAAGCCCTAAAGACGGAGAGCGTTACTTTGCGCTTCTTAAGGTTGATACGATCAATTTTGAAGACCAAGATAAAATTCGTCACAAAATCCATTTCGATAACCTAACACCACTTTATCCTGATGAGCGTTTCATGATGGAGATTGACGATCCGACCAATAAGGATTTGTCAGGACGTGTTATTGACCTAGTTGCACCTTTAGGTAAAGGACAACGTGGATTGATTGTTGCTCCACCTCGTACGGGTAAAACGGTCCTTCTTCAAAACATTGCGCATTCGATTACGGTAAATCACCCGGAAAGCTATTTGATTGTTCTTCTAATTGATGAACGTCCGGAAGAAGTTACTGATATGCAACGCTCAGTGAAGGGTGAAGTTGTATCATCTACTTTTGATGAACCTGCTGTTCGTCATGTTCAGGTTGCCGAAATGGTAATTGAAAAGGCAAAACGGCTTGTTGAGCATGGTCGTGACGTTGTAATTTTGTTGGATTCAATAACTCGTCTGGGCCGTGCCTATAATACTGTTGTACCTTCCTCTGGTAAAGTTCTTACAGGGGGTGTTGATGCGAATGCACTGCAAAGACCAAAGCGGTTTTTTGGTGCTGCTCGTAACATTGAAGAAGGTGGCTCTCTTACAATTATTGCGACTGCATTGATTGATACTGGTAGCCGAATGGATGAAGTTATTTTTGAAGAATTTAAAGGTACTGGTAACTCGGAAATCATGCTTGATCGAAAAGTTTCTGATAAGCGTGTTTATCCTTCAATGGACATCTTGAAATCTGGTACTCGTAAGGAAGATCTGCTTGTCAGCAAGGAAGATCTGCAAAAAGTATTTGTACTGCGCAGAATTCTGTCATCGATGGGTACTACTGATGCGATCGAATTCCTTATTGATAAATTGAAGCAGACTAAAAATAACGATGAGTTCTTTGATAATATGAATACTTAGTTGTATTTCTCAAATATATCAACGACTTAAGAGATATTCATTTGATTCGGTTGTGTTATGAAACCGAATTTCTGTCTGTTATGATTCGGACTCGAAATAGTTGTTTGTTTGATTGAGTGTTGGGATATTACTTTTATGAATGATGACACGATCGTTGCTCTTTCTAGTGGTAATCTTCCCAGTGGTGTTGCAGTTGTCCGCATCTCTGGGTCTGTGTGTACTAAAATTGCTGAGACTATGATCGGCGGCGTTCCATTGTCTCGTAATGTTGCTCTTCAGACAATAATTAATCCTCAGACCTCTGAAGAGCTCGATAGAGGCCTTGTGGTTTGGTTTCCTGGTCCTGCCAGTTTTACGGGTGAAGATTGTTTGGAGTTTCATCTACATGGTGGACGAGCTGTTGTAGCAGCTGTTGTTACTACTTTATGTACGTTTGATCATGTTCGATTAGCTGAGGCTGGAGAGTTTTCCAGGCGAGCCTTTGAAAACGGAAAGTTTGATTTAACTGAAATCGAAGGTATAGCCGATCTGGTTTCCAGCGAAACTGAAGCTCAAAGAAAGCAGGCTTTGGGGCAGAGCCGGGGTGATTCACGTGAAATATATGAAGAATGGCGACAACGTTTAATTCATATGCGTGCGCTCATTGAAGCAGAGTTGGATTTTAGTGAGGAGGAGGATATTCCTGATGAGATTTCCAAAGAAGGTTTTGCTAAGGTTTTGTCAATTAGGAAAGAAATTGAGGAGCATCTAGCTGATAATCGTGCGGGTGAAATTATTCGCGACGGTTTCAAGATCGCATTGATGGGAAAGCCTAATGCAGGTAAATCCAGTCTTTTGAATGCCCTGGCAAAGCGAGACGTGGCTATTGTAACCCAGGAAGCGGGTACAACGAGGGATGTATTGGATATCCATTTGGATATTGATGGCTATGCTGTGATTGTTTCTGATACCGCGGGTTTACGAGAATCTGATGATTTAGTTGAAGTTGAAGGGATTAGACGCGCAAATTTGAGTGGTTCCAATGCTGATTTGGTTGTCTGGCTATCAGACGTAGATGACAAAGAGCCCTTCCCCACTTTAAGGTTTGATGATGTGTTATTTATCAAATCCAAAGATGATGAAAATATACTAGGGCGCAATCATTCTATTTCTGTTAATACTGAGAATGGCTTGAATGGCTTGATTGGCTTGATTGAAAATCGGCTTAAATCTTCCGTTGGCAATTCCGGCATTGGTCTGATAAGCCGCATGCGATATCGTGAAGCTCTGGTTGAATGTGTTGAACATCTGAAATTTGTCTTAGAATTTGATGGCCCTGATATCGCATTGAGAGCTGAAACTTTGAGACATGCGTGTGATTGTATTGGCTGTATTACTGGCAAGATTGATATTGAAGACTTGTTGGATGTAATTTTTTCAGAGTTTTGCGTCGGCAAGTGATTCACGTGAAACAATTTTGGATCTAATTGACCTTATTTCACGTGAAACAATTTAATTGATCGCTGAGCCTATTTCTCTTTGACCTAATACAAAAGAATCGCTATTGGACTGAGATGATGAGTAATTCAAAGTATGAAGTAATAGTTGTTGGTGGTGGACATGCTGGTACAGAGGCTGCCAGTGCTTCTGCGCGCGCTGGTGCAAAAACAGCTTTGGTAACCCATAAACGTGATACAATTGGCGTTATGTCCTGTAATCCAGCTATTGGTGGCCTTGGAAAAGGGCATCTGGTCCGTGAAATTGATGCTCTGGATGGCCTTATGGGCTGTGTAGCCGATCGAGGCGGTATACAATTTCGATTATTAAACCGTCGTAAGGGCCCTGCTGTGCGTGGTCCCCGTACCCAGGCAGATCGTAAGTTATACCGTCAGGCAATTCAGGAAGAAATATTTAATATTGATGGTCTTGATGTCATTGAAGCATCAGTAGAAGATTTGGCGCTCGATAATGACGCGGTACAAGGAGTTGTATTGGGTGATGGCAGTATCCTGAAATGCGGTGCCGTCGTACTGACTACAGGAACTTTCCTTAGAGGCCTTATTCATATTGGCGAAAAAATGATACCTGCGGGCCGTATGGGTGAAGATCCAAGTGTTGGTCTATCAACTACACTTGAAAAGGCTGGTTTTGCCCTTGCAAGGCTTAAAACTGGCACTCCAGCGCGCTTGGATATTCGGTCCATCAATTGGAGTGTCCTTGAAATGCAAGGCGCTGATGAGCATCCTGTTCCTTTTTCCAGTATGACCAAGGAAATTACAAACCCCCAAGTGGAGTGCGGTATTACCCGTACAACGCCAGCGACACATAAGATTATCCGCGATAATGTGAAGCGTTCGGCAATGTATTCTGGGCAAATTGATGGAGTTGGTCCGAGGTATTGCCCATCAATTGAAGACAAGATTGTAAAATTTGGTGAACGGGACGGTCATCAAATATTTTTAGAGCCTGAAGGCCTGGATGATATTAATGTTTATCCGAATGGTATCTCTACATCCATGCCTGAATGGGTTCAGGAAGAATTTATTAAAACCATCCCGGGTTTGGAAAATGCAAAAATTAATCAACCAGGATATGCGATTGAATATGATCATGTAGATCCACGAGAACTGAAACTGACCCTAGAAACTATGAAAATCAAGGGTTTTTTCCTGGCAGGGCAGATTAACGGTACAACAGGATATGAAGAAGCAGGGGCTCAGGGACTTGTTGCCGGTCTTAATGCTGCAAGACTTGCCGGCAACCAGGATGAACTTATCTTTAGTCGTACTCAAAGCTATATTGGCGTGATGATTGATGACTTGGTCACACGCGGAGTAAGTGAACCTTACAGGATGTTTACATCGCGTGCAGAATATCGGTTGTCACTGCGCTCCGATAATGCAGATCAACGGTTAACTCCAATCGGTATTAATGCTGGCATTGTATCAAGTAAACGTCAGAAATTTTTTGAAAAACAACAAGAAGCGCATGAGTTTGGGCGGGAATTGCTTAAGTCCCTTACTCTTATGCCGAATGAGGCTGCTAAAACTGGTTTGAAAGTCAAGGAGGATGGTGTACGACGCTCTGCCTATGACCTTCTTTCGTTTAATGATATTGATTTTCAACGACTTAGCGAAGTTTGGCCGGAGTTGAATGCGATCGATGAAAAGGCTATTGAGCCTTTGGAGATAGAGGCTGGATATGCCGTTTATCTTGCCCGTCAAGAGAGTGATGCCTCAGTTGTTCGCAAAGATGAAAAGCGCATCATACCGGTTGATTTTAACTATTGCCAGCTATCCGGATTATCGATCGAGCTTCAACAAAAGCTGGAAATGGTTCGCCCGGCAAACATTGGGCAAGCTTCCCGTATTGAAGGAATAACGCCAGCGGCGTTAACATTGCTCCTAGCACATATCACAAAGCCGGCAGCAAAGCAGAAAGTATCATGAGCGGGGAAGTTATACTTTCAGAGCTTTTACGCATATACCCTGTTTCACGTGAAACTTTTCAGCGCCTTAAGATCATGGTTGAACGGGTTGAAGAGTGGCAAAAGAAAACAAATCTGATTGCACTATCAACACTTAATGATATTTGGAGTCGTCATATTGCCGACAGTTTGCAATGTTTGAGACTAAAACCAGAAGCCAGATCATGGGTGGATATCGGTAGTGGTGGTGGTTTTCCAGGCTTGGTGATTGCTGCCGTTATGGCGGAACATGAAAGCTCTTCTGTAGATCTGGTCGAAAGCATTCAGAAGAAGTGTTCCTTTTTGCGTCAGGTAAACAGACAAATGGGAGCTACGGCCAAGATCCATTGCAATCGTATTGAAAACGTTAGCCTTTCGATACCTCAACCAGAAATTATCACAGGGCGGGCTTTGGCTGCGCTTCCGACTTTGCTGGAGCTATCTTCACCTTGGATGTTGAACGGTGCGACGGCATTATTTCATAAAGGACGTGAATTTGAAGCGGAATTGGCAGATTGTGATGGTCTATGGGAGTTCGATCTGGTACATCATGAGAGCGTTATTTCATCAGATTCTGTAATTTTAGAAATACGCAATTTAAAGCAAGTAAAAGCAGATGCGGAGTAATAGAGGCGATGCCAAGAGTTATTACAGTGGCAAATCAAAAGGGTGGCGTTGGTAAAACAACAACTGCAATTAATCTTGCAACGGCTTTAGCTGCTATTGAACAAACAGCGCTGGTTATCGACCTGGATCCACAAGGCAATGCAAGCACTGGACTTGGTATAGATCGCGACGATCGTAAGGTATCTACTTATGATTTGCTAACCGGCAGCGCAACACTTGAAGAAACTATAACTCCAACTGCAGTGCCAGGTTTATATGTATCTCCATCTACGCTTGATTTGCTTGGCGTTGAAATGGAGATTTCTGGAGAAGGGGATAGGGCTTTTAAATTGAAGAAAGCTATTCAGGAATATAATCCTAATAATATTCCAATTGATTATATCCTCATTGATTGTCCACCATCGTTAAATTTACTTACGTTAAATGCCATGGCAGCTGCAGACTCAGTTTTGGTTCCCCTGCAGTGTGAGTTCTTTGCGCTTGAAGGGTTAAGTCAACTTCTTCAAACTGTGGAACAGGTAAAACAGACCATTAATCCTGAAATTATTATTCATGGCATTGTGATGACGATGTTTGACAAACGTAACAATCTCGCAATGCAGGTTGTAGATGATGTTCGTGAATTTTTGGGCGATAAAGTCTATAAAACGATTATCCCTCGCAATGTTCGGGTATCAGAAGCACCTTCACATGGTAAGCCGGTACTTTTATATGACCTAAATTGTGCGGGTAGTCAGGCATATCTACAATTGGCTTCAGAGGTTATTAAGCGAGAAAAGCAGCTGATTGCTGCATAAATAATGATTCATGTCCGTAATGAATAATGAATTACTAGGGTTAAAAGATGTCAGATGATACTTCAAAAAAACGTTTAGGCCGAGGGCTAGCCGCTCTGATGGGTGAGCTTGATCAGCCAATTGCTTCAACAAAAAATGTAGAAGAAAAACAAATTGAAGCACCTGTGATAAGCCAAGGCGAGCGCTCTGTACCTATTGAGCATATTCGAGCCAATCCAAATAATCCTCGCAAGTTTTTTGCTGATAGTGAACTGCTCGATTTGTCCAATTCAATTCGCGAGCATGGAATTGTTCAACCCATTTTAGTTCGTCCAGCCAAAGGGGAAGACCTTGGTGGTGCGCAATATGAAATTATTGCTGGTGAGCGTCGATGGAGAGCTGCGCAAAAAGCAGGACTTCATGATGTACCAATTATTGTTCGGGACGTAGCTGACAAGCAGGCACTCGAACTTGCAATAATTGAAAATGTTCAGCGGGCTGACCTGAACTCGGTCGAAGAGGCTTTGGGCTATCAACAATTAATTGATGAATATGATTACAGTCAAAATGAACTTGCCCAAGTCATTGGCAAAAGTCGTTCCCATGTTGCCAATACATTGCGTCTATTGAAATTGCCAAAGGATATTCAAGAACTCGTAAGTGATGGGAGCTTGTCGGCGGGGCATGCAAGAACATTGGTTACGGCTGATAATCCGCAGGTACTTGCAAAACGTATTATCAAGGAAGGTCTTTCGGTGCGTCAGGCAGAGATGTTGGCTCAAGGGGAGTTGGAAACAAAATCTGCTCCAGGAAAGGCATCAAAAAATCCTGTTAAAGAAAAGTCTGTTGATATCCTCGCGCTTGAACAAAGGCTTGAAGACAATCTTGGTCTAAAAATTGATTTGCGTCATAGTGAAAAAGAAAAAGGTGAGTTGAGAATTAAGTATTCCAATCTTGACCAGCTTGATGAAGTTTGTAGGCGGCTTCAAAATGGATTGCTTGGCTCTTAGCCTTATCAATTACGTTTCTTAAGTGCAGCTGCTTCCAGACTTAATGCTAGTAGGGTTGTACTACAGAGTGATTGCGCGATTCCACTTTTCTGCCGGCATTCCAGCATTGCTTTATCCAGCCTAATTAAGGCTCGTGTTAATCGTTCAAGTGTCCAAATATTTACTGCTGCAATCACAGCATTTTTTCTGGCAAAGTGAATAGGTGGCCGCATTCCGCCAATAACATTTGATGCAATCTGTCTTTGTAATTCAACTTTGCTCCTTGCGCTCTGAAGCATTTGAAAATGGCGAAGCAAACCTAACAAGACTATATCAGGAGAATTTCCAGCTTCTATTGCTTTCGGGAGTACGGCTTGTAGTTTTGCAGCATCACCAGTTGAAGTTGCATCAATGACATCGTCCATCACCAGTTTTGCAGCATCACCAACAATTTCATGAATTTCTATTTCAGTTATTTGTTCTTTACCTTCGCAATAAATTGCCAGCTTTGACAATTCGCCGCGTGAGACCATGCGATTGTCACCCAACATGGATTTTAGCAAAAGCCTTGTTTCACGATCAATCTTTAGGCCTTTCGCCACGACTTCTTCATCAATTAACTGCTCAATGGCAGCATCACTATCCTGATAACAGGGGATGCAGAGGCTGGCAGGACTTGCTTCCAACTGTTTTCGCAATCCAGCGGTTTTCTTCAAGTCACCAGATTCGATCAGGATAATTGCATCTTCGGGCGGTGTTTCCAAAACTGGCTTCACTGCTTTTGTAAGATCGCGTCTTGTGCTTCCGGAAATTCGGATGAGGCGCTTGGCACCAAACATACCAATTGTGTGGGCTTCATCTGCAATGCGCGCAGTATCGCTGGCCGCATCATCAGCATTCATTCGTATTTGACAAAATGGATCCGATAAATCAACACCTGACTTTAGTGCCAATAAATCTGCGCGTTCACTCACCAGGCCAGCATCCGGTCCATAGAACAAAATAACGGGTTTGGAAAAATCAGGCTTTTTTAGAAAAGGTTCAATATCACGCGGCTTGAGGGAAGCCATGGAACTTTACAGACGGCTCATGTTGGAAGCAATTGCCAAACGCAAAGCTTCAGCAGCTTCTTTTGCAGCTCTATTTTCTGCATCGCGAGTAGCGCGATTGTTTGCTAATACCTGGCCGGTTCTATCATAAGATGCAATTGCATCTCTCGAGCCACTTGCAACAGTTTCGTTGGTTTGAAGATCGACAAGATCATAGCTAACCCGAACTGTAACAGTACCGGCGGTAGAATCTTCAACACTTGGAAGTGCTGATGTTAATTGGTTGCTGTAGCTAACCCGAAGGCGCGCTTCATGGGTTATTTCACTGGAAGTAAACCCCCCATTTAGAAGAAATAAAAGACGGTTCCTAACCTGTTGGGCAACGCGATCATTTACGGATGCAACGCCAACTTGTTCCAGTCCACCACCTTGACCAGGTGTGCGTTCTCCATAAAGAGGCTGGAATTGGCATGAAGCCAAGAACATCAGGGCGACAACTGCAATGGAAGAACGGGTAATCTTGGTTACTTGGCTAAAAAACAACATTTACAATTCTCTTCGGTACGACGATTATTTTCTTAGGCTTTTGCCCGTCTAATTGTTTTACTACCACATCTAGGGCTAAAGTTGCATCCTCTATTTCTTGCGGTGTTGCATCGGGACTAACTTCAAGATCGGCACGCTTTTTGCCATTAATTTGAACTGGCAAGGTAATGGTGTCATCACTTGCCAATGCATCATCATGTTGCGGCCAGGATTGTTCGGATACAAGTCCATCAAACTCAAGTTCTTCCCAGCATGTTTCAGCAAGGTGCGGCATGACAGGCGCAAAACATTGAATGAGGAAGGATAGACCTTCTTTCATCGCGCTATCCAACTCAGTATTGCTGTTTTTGGCATCCCCAGCACCAGACAAAGCATTTACATATTCATATAATCTTGCGATTGCTCGGTTAAAGCCCAAACGCTCAATGTCTTCACCAATCGCTTTGAGTGTCTTATGCGAGGTCTTGCGGATGGCATTTGCTTTTTCATCCTGAAGATTATCAGGAAGCGATGCCGACTTTACATTTTCCGACCAGATTTGAACCAGGCGCCAAATACGTTGCACGAATCTATGGGCACCTTCTGCACCAGCATCTGTCCACTCGACATCTCTTTCTGGCGGCGAGTCTGACAACATGAACCAGCGTGCCGTATCAGCACCATAGGTTTGCATAATATCATCAGGGTCAATTGTATTGCGTTTGGATTTTGACATTTTTTCAATGCCGCCAATCTTCACGTCTTCTCCGGTTTTGGCATGAACAGCTTTGCGGTCTTTTCCTTCACCAGACAGAACAACTTCTAATGGCTGCAACCAGGCTCCATTTTTATCGCGGTAACTTTCGTGGACCACCATGCCTTGGGTGAACAAGCCCTTGAACGGTTCCTTGATATCCATATGTCCAGCGATTGACATCGCACGTGAAAAGAAACGTGAATATAGCAAGTGAAGTATCGCGTGTTCGATGCCGCCAATATATTGATCAACTGGCAACCAGTGATTTGCGCCGGCACGGTCTGTTGGTGTTTTGCCATGAGGTGTAACGAAACGCGCAAAATACCAGGATGAATCTACAAATGTGTCCATGGTATCTGTTTCACGTTTTGCAGCTTTACCGCAAGAAGGACAGTTGGTATCTCGCCAAGTTGGGTGGCGATCCAAAGGGTTGCCGGGTATGTCAAAGGTCACATCTTCAGGTAATTCGATTGGCAGATTTTCCAATTTTTCCGGAACCACACCACAATCCTCACAGTGAACAACCGGAATTGGGCAACCCCAATAGCGTTGGCGTGAAATACCCCAATCACGAAGGCGGTAGTTGATTTCCTCTTCTGCAAGTCCGCGCTCTGCTAATACATCGATTGCAGTATTAATTGCCTGTTCTTTGTGTTGACCAGACATTGGCCCGGAGTTTACCAAAACACCATCATCAACATAAGCAATATTTGTTATCTCAACCGCGTTTTCAGGATCATCAGTTGTTGCAACTACCGAAGTTACTTCCAGATCATATTTTCTGGCAAAATCCAAATCCCGTTGGTCGTGGGATGGACATCCAAAGACTGCGCCTGTGCCATAATCCATCAAGACAAAATTTGCTGCATATACTGGTAATGTTTTACCCTCGATGAAAGGGTGGGCGACGGTTAGTCCCAAGTCAAAACCCTGCTTTTCTGCGGTTTCGATATCAGCTGCGGAAGTACCAATTTTTCGGCATTCCTTGATGAAGCTTTCCAGATCAGAATTTGATTTTGCCATTTCCAAAGCAATTGGATGTTCAGCAGCGATTGCCATGAAGCTTGCGCCGTACAGCGTGTCTGGTCTTGTTGAAAAGCAAATTAATTTATCTGCATTGGTTCCGGTTTTCTCAACCAATGGAAACTTTATCTTTGCACCACGAGAGCGACCAATCCAATTTGATTGCATTAGCTTAACTTTAGCAGGCCATTCATCAAGATCATCGATTGCTTCTAGAAGTTCTTCGGAAAAATCTGAAATTTTGAAGAACCATTGGGTTAACTCGAGTTGCTCAACTTCAGTTCCTGAACGCCAGCCTTTGCCGTCTATTATCTGTTCATTGGCAAGAACGGTCATGTCAACTGGATCCCAGTTTACCTTTGCGTTTTTGCGGTAGACCAAATCGTGTTTTAGGAAATCAAGAAACAAAGCTTGCTGCTGCGCGTAATATTTAACGTCGCAGGTTGCAAATTCGCGGGTCCAGTCAATTGATAGCCCCATGCTTTTAAGCTGGGTGCGCATGGATGCGATATTATCGTAGGTCCACCCTTTTGGATGGGTATTGTTTTGCATGGCCGCATTTTCTGCCGGCATGCCAAAAGCATCCCAACCCATAGGGTGCAAAACTTCATATCCCTTGGCACGTTTGTATCGCGCTACAACATCTCCCATCGTATAATTTCGAACATGGCCCATGTGAATGCGTCCAGATGGGTAGGGAAACATTTCCAGCACGTAGTAAGCAGGTTTTTCACTGTCTACAATTGTGTTGGTTTCAAACAGCTTCTTCTCATTCCAGATTTTTTGCCAATGATTTTCACTTGCGCGTGGATTATAGCGTTCTGTTGTCATTTTATTGTTTCTATTTGAATGCTTTATGTTGTGTAATATGGGTCGTTTAAGACCTTCACCAGAAATTAGTGAAAGCGTCAACCTTGATAGCCATTCTGAGTTAAGAGATATAGATGATCGACCAAAACAACAGCACCAAAAACTATCATCATGTGCTTGGTGAAATGAAAACACATAGTGAAAAGCACAAGGTTGCTATGCCTGCATTGGTCTGTGTTTCAAAGACTTATGATGCAGATGCAATTCAACCCGTGATTACTGCTGGTGCTCGGGTTTTTGGTGAAAACCGGGTTCAGGAAGCGCAAGGAAAATGGCCTGCACTAAAATTGGCAACACCCGACATTGAACTTCATCTTATTGGTCCCTTGCAAAGTAATAAAACCAAGGAAGCTGTAGAGCTGTTTGATTGTATTCAAACCGTTGACCGGGAGAAAATTGCTAAAACAATTGCAAGGGAAATGAAGGCTCAAGAAAAGACGCTAAAACTATTTGTGCAGGTTAATACTGGTTCAGAACCTCAAAAGGCTGGAGTTATGCCCGACAAGGCGGTAGATTTTGTTCGTTTTTGTCAGGTTGAACTTGGGCTTTCCATAGAAGGGTTGATGTGTATTCCGCCGTTTGATGAAAACCCGGGCCCACATTTTGCGCTTCTGCGAAAATTATCACGTGAAGCAGACGTAGAAAAACTATCTATGGGCATGTCTGCTGATTATCTCACAGCAACAGAATTTGGTGCAACGCATGTACGCGTGGGCAGTAGTATTTTTGGTGCCAGAAATTATGCCTGAATAATCATTTCTGTTTCATCACTTAGAAGAGGAAGCAAAAGCTGCATGTCTTTTGGGTCAATTGCTACACATCCTTCGGTAGGTTTTAACTCCGGGCTTGTTTGGTGAAAAAAAATCGCACTACCCATTCCACTGACACACGGGTCAATGTTGTAATCCAAAACGATACAAATATCGTACAGTCTGTCGTCGCGGGTCATAATCTCGTGCGATTGATTAAAGGGTAGTTTCACCAAGGAATTATATTTTGGATCGTCTTGCGAATCACACCAGCCGTCATTGGCATTTATTTGTATAAATCGAAGCGAACTTTCTGGTTTTTTCAGCCTGTCCATTCTAAAAAATCCGTATAGCAGCCGAAACTTTCCGGTTGGTGTTGCACCGTCGCCTTCTTTCTTTTGTTTGGTTAATCCAGAACGCCCGAGGCAGCAATTTATGGTTGTATCGTTAAAAGTGAGCAATCCGTGGTGTATTTTGCCGTTGGGGCGCTTGTTTACCTGGATAGTTTTGAGTTTTTTCATATATTTCACGCGGTTTCACATTTAGTGTCAAATTATCACATGGGCGTGTATTTACTTACAATGGCCTTACATTAATACAAAATGGTCATTATTGGATATGTTTATAATTTTAATGTTATGGTCCAACAATATAATGTGACTGAGGAATATTATGGCTACCAAAAATATTTTACTGGTTGATGACGACGACGATCTACGAGATGCGCTTACAGAACAATTGGCGCTTTATGAAGAATTCACAATAATCACGGAAGCAAGTGCCACAAAGGGCGTCAACACTGCTCGGTCTGAACAAGTTGATTTGCTTGTTATGGATGTTGGTCTTCCAGACATGGATGGCCGGGAAGCGGTGAAAATATTGCGCAAAGGTGGTTTTAAAGCACCGATTATTATGCTCACTGGTCATGATACTGATTCAGACACGATACTAGGACTTGAAGCCGGGGCTAACGACTACGTCACGAAGCCTTTCCGTTTTGCTGTATTACTGGCGCGGATGCGTGCGCAGCTTCGCACTCATGAACAAAGTGAAGATGCAATTTTCACAATTGGACATTATACATTCCGCCCGTCGCAAAAACTTCTGGCCGAAGAAGATGGCAATAAGGTTCGTCTCACGGAAAAAGAGACGGCGATTATGAAATATCTTTATCGTGCAGAGCAAAAGGTTATCAGTCGTGATGAACTTCTTGAGCAGGTTTGGGGATATAATTCCGACGTAACAACGCACACTCTTGAAACGCACATTTACAGGTTGCGCCAAAAAGTGGAAAAAGAACCTTCAAATGCAAGGTTGCTTGTAACTGAAGGTGGAGGTTATAAACTGGTTCCATAAGGGGATTTTGTTTATGTCACTTGCAGACGATATAAATTTACTACGTCAGGTTAAAATGTTCGATGATTTTGAAACCGAACATTTGCGTCTGATTGCTTTTGGTAGTCAGAAGATGTCCTTTTCTAAAGGACATGAGTTGTTTCAGGAAGGCCAATCAACCGATGGCGGATATGTCATAATTTCCGGTAGCATTGATTTGTTTTCAGTTCAGGGCGGGGAAGCTGTTCACTTGGCAAATTTTGAAGCAGGCAGCCTGCTGGGCGAAATGGCGCTGATATCCATAAACAAGCGCGTTGGTACAGCTATCGTAAAAGAAGATTGCGAGTTAATGAAAATCTCTCGTGTCATGATGCGGCGGATATTAAACGAATATCCCGATCTTGCAGCAGTGCTTCAAAGAAAAATTGCTGCCTCGATCATGGATTTTACCAAAGAACTCGATAAAATCCGGATTTAGTCCAGGTCAAATTCAGCGATAACCGGCACATGATCAGATGGTTTTTCCCATCCGCGTGCCTCTCTCAAAATTGAAATGTTGGTGAGGTTTTCATTCAGAGAAGGACTTCCCCAGATATGATCCAATCTGCGACCCTTATCTGCAGTGTCCCAATCTTTTGCACGATAGCTCCACCAGCTGTAGACAATTTCATCTTCTGATATTTTCTGACGTACGAGGTCTGACCATCCACTTTGATCTCTGATCCGATCCAGAAATTCTGTTTCAACAGGAGTGTGGCTGACTACTTTTAGAAGTTTCTTGTGAGACCAAACATCATTTTCATGAGGTGCAATATTGAGATCTCCCACAAGAATGTTTTCAACACCGGAATGATCATGCGGGAGGTCTAGCATTTCACCCAAGAATTTAAGTTTGTGATCAAATTTTGGGTTTTTCTTGATATCAGGTTCATCACCGCCGGCAGGAACATAGAAATTATGGATTTGCAGCTTTCTTCCACCTGCCTGAACTTGGGCTGAGATGTGTCTTGTGTCACCCATTGCAACATAATCATTGCTATAGCTTTCACTTAATGGGCGCTTGGAAACAGTCGCAACGCCATGATGGCCTTTTTGGCCATGAACAGCCATGTGCTCATATCCCATTTTTTGGAAATTTTTGGAGGGAAACTGATCATTTTGGCATTTAATCTCTTGAAGACAAAGAACGTCTGGTTGATGTTCTTCCAAAAATTGCTCAACAAGCCCGATACGCAGGCGAATTGAATTGATATTCCAAGTGGCAATTTTAAAGGGCATGAGATTTTCCTATCGTTGAAAACCAACCTTATAGGAAGTTGCCCAGCTCAAAAAGCAGAAGGATTTGCTTTTCCAATTATTTCTTAATTTGCACCTGTCGGTTTGTTGACTGCAAACTTGGTATTGGAGATTTTCACATTTTTCTTAACATTGAAAATCATTACGGAAGTTTCTTTGCCTTGCGCATCTTTTATCGTCCATTGACGCAAATCCTGGTTTTGCGGATCAAACAGCAGCGTAATCTCAGAATCGCCAAAAATCTTTTTATCACCCATCACAACCGTTGTGACATCTTTGCCTGCTTCCACGCTGCGAATGGATTTATCGTTGATTTTGATTTTATTGCTGAGCAATAGGCTAAGTGGTGTCTTTCTTAGCGGGTAATAATTTGTGGTTTTGAGTTTTTTATTTTTCACCGCAAGGGTTTTACCGTTCGATACGACCGTAATGGGTGATGGCTCTTCATAATTAAATCTTATTTTGCCAGGGCGTTTTATTAAAAATTTGCCACCAGTTTGTTCACCATTCGGACCGAATTGAACAAATTCACCGGTCATGGTTGGCACTGTCTTAAAGTGATTGCTTATGGCCTCGATGGCATCTTTCTTTGCATCAGCAAATGAGGTTGTTGTAAAAGACATGGCTGCAACGACCAATGCAAGACAACTTGCTTTAATCGAGTGGGTAAGTGAATGCTTCATGACTTTTGCCTTAAAATTTGATCTCTGGAACGACAGTAGAGCTACTTCATGTCCCTTTATGGGCGATCCATAGTAATTATATGGTCTCGTTTTCGTCAGGTACAAGGATTTCGCGTTTTCCTGCATGGTTTGCTTCACTAATTAGGCTTTCTTCCTCCATGCGTTCGATGAGTGACGCTGCACGGTTGTAGCCAATTGAAAGTCTGCGTTGGATATAGCTGGTTGAAACTTTTCTGTCTCTTAAGACAACTGCTACAGCCTGGTCATAAATATCATTTGATTCAGATAGTGCACCTGGATCACCGCCAGAAGCTCCGCCGTCATCTTCCTGTTCTTCTGTAACGGAATCAAGATATTGCGGTATCCCTTGGGTTTTGAGGTGGTTTACAACCAAATCAACTTCGCCATCATCAACAAATGGGCCGTGCACACGCTGGATACGTCCGCCGCCTGCCATGTAAAGCATGTCACCCATGCCGAGCAATTGTTCCGCACCGCTTTCACCAAGCATAACGCGTGAATCAATTTTCGATGTAACCTGGAATGAAATCCTAGTTGGGAAGTTTGCTTTGATCGTACCGGTAATAACATCGGTTGAAGGACGCTGGGTTGCCATGATTACATGAATACCAGCTGCACGAGCCATTTGCGCCAAACGCTGTACTGTGCCTTCAATATCCTTGCCAGCGACCATCATCAGGTCTGCCATTTCATCAATTATCACGACGATGTATGGCATTGGCTCCATTTCGATCTCTTCAGTCTCGTAAATTGCTTCGCCTGTATCGCGGTCATAACCTGTTTGTATTGTGCGGGTCATACGCTCGCCAGATTTCTTGGCTTCATTGGCGCGACTGTTATAGCCATCGATGTTACGAACGCCAATTTTTGACATCTTCTTGTAGCGCTCTTCCATCTCGCGAACGCTCCATTTAAGGGCGACGACGGCTTTCTTGGGGTCCGTAACTACAGGCGTTAGCAGATGCGGAATACCATCATAAATGGATAGTTCGAGCATTTTCGGGTCGATCATGATCATCTTCACCTGCTCCGGTGTAAAGCGATAAAGAAGAGACATGATGATTGTGTTAATCGCAACAGACTTACCGGAACCAGTTGTACCGGCCACGAGCAAGTGAGGCATCTTGGCCAAATCGGCAACGGTTGCTTCACCGCCAATGGTTTTGCCCAGAATTAGCGGCAATTTGGCTTTCGTATCTTCATAAACCTTGCTTGCAAGAATTTCACGGATGAAAACTGTTTCACGATGTGCATTTGGAAGTTCAATACCGATTGCATTGCGACCAGGTATAACGGCAACCCGTGCTGCAACTGCTGCCATGGATCGGGCAATATCGTCTGCAAGGCCAATTATACGCGCAGATTTAATGCCTGGAGCTGGCTCAAGTTCATATAGTGTAACAACAGGACCTAGATGAACGTTGATGATTTCGCCCTTGATGCCAAAATCATCTAGAACACCTTCCAGTGTACGCGCATTGGCTTCCAATGTTTCTGGTGACAATTGCTTGGCAGCTTTTTTGGGAGGAACACCTTGCATAAAATTAAGCGGAGGTAGTTCGAATTTACCATTCGATATGAACGATGGCTGCGCTTCCCGCTGAACTCTTGCCGATTGTTTCGGCGGCGGTGCCTGCTTTTTTATGCGTGTTGTTGCTGCAGCAGCTTGCGCAGGGGTTGGATGTTCAGCCCATTGTTCTTCGATTGCCGCAGTTTCGCTATATTCGTTATAAGTATTTTCACCGTAATCCGGGCTTTCAAATGACGGTTCTGTATGCGCCAATTGTTGATTTGCAACAGCAATTTCCGGTTCAACATAAGTTTTTGCTCTTGCATATTGTTCAAAATCATCAAGGCCGGCATCATTGCCAGGGCGTGTAAGTTTTTCATAAAGTGAGTTAACACGGGACCACAGGCTAGGTTTTTGAATTGGTTCAAAGTCATCTTCCTGAACAGCTTTTGGGCGGAAGTAGCGCATTTTTAAAACATAGTAATAATGGCTTACGGCACCCAAGAACCAGTTTGGTTCGCGTTCATCATCAGCAAAATCATCATCATTTGCGATGTCTTCAGGTTTTAGACTTGCAACTTCATACAGACGCCAAATCAATCCAGCAGCTGCCAGTAATGACCAAAAGGCGGCTAAAAAGAAAATGCTGCCGGCAAGTACGGCATATAATCCGGTAATGTCTTTGACCAAAAAGCCTGGTAGTTTCAGCATCATGTCACCGCCAACTCCGCCCAAGCCAACTGGTAGGGGCCAAGATTGAGGTGTGCTGAAGCATGAGAATGCAGCTGAAGCCAAAAGAACTGCTATTGGCCAAAGTACAAGGCGTTTTTTAACAGCAGGAATTGTGCGTTGGAGTAGCTTAGACCAGCCCCATAGTGCTGGAGGGATTAGCGCAATTGCTGATGCCAGGCCGAAAAATTGCATCGTAAAGTCGGCAAAAACAGCACCTGGATAACCAATAGTGTTCGAGATTGAACCACCATTTGCATTAGAAAGACTAGGATCTGTAACAGACCAAGATGCTAGCGAAGCAAAAGCCAATCCGACAAGCCCTAAAAGCGCCAGACCGACCAGAACCGAGAACTGGTTTCCGAGGCCTTCTTTTACCGTTGGGTTTAGTCTTCTTGTATCAACACTTGATAATTGCATGCTGTGCTCCAAAATGCTTGTTTAACGCCAAAGCGACGGAAAACTGTCATATGAATCAAAGACTAGTGATTTAAAGTTAATCGCATATTAACCATGGGTAATATTTTGCTGTTTTAGCCACCTGCAACCTTGGTTTTTCCAAAACCCTTCTTGCGCTCGCGGATAAGGCCTTCCTGAGCTACGGATGCAACCAACTGTCCATCTCTTGAATAAATACTGCCGCGGGTAAATCCTCTTGCCCCAGAACTGTTCGGGCTGTCTTGGGAATATAGATGCCAATCTTCCATATTCATGGGTCTATGAAACCACATGGCATGATCTAGACTTGCTACCTGTAAGCTAGGGTCAAAGACAGCCCGGCCGTGGGCAAATAGCGAAGTATCCAGCAGGGTCATATCTGATGCATAGGCAAGAACTGCTTGTTGGACAGCCATTTCCTTTGGCAGTGGGCCGGTTGCGCGAAACCAGATGTTTTGTTTTGGTTCGAGTTTTTTGTTGGAAATATAATGTTCAAGGCTAATAGGCCGCAATTCTATCGGACGCTCACGTTGCCAATATTTGCGTACGCCTTCTGGCGCATGGTCGATGAATTGTTCGGTAAGCTGTTTTTCACTCGGCAAATCTTCAGGATTTGGCATATCCGGCATGTCTACATAATGTTCAAGACCCTCTTCGATAATCTGGAAGGAGGCTGACATGGAGAAAATTGCCTTGCCATGCTGAATAGCAACAACGCGGCGGGTAGTGAAACTTCTTCCGTCCCGAATGCGGTCAACTTCATAAATTCTTGGAACCGATGGATCACCCGGCCGCATAAAGTATCCGTGCAGGGAGTGAACAATTCTTTCTGGTTCATCATCTTTTGATTGAACTATTCTTTGTGCGGCTACCAGAGCTTGTCCGATAACCTGCCCACCGAAAATGCGTTGCCAACCAACATCCGGGCTCTCGCTTCGATATAGATTTTGTTCAATGCGTTCCAAATCAAGAATATCAAGAAGGGTTTCAACGGCTTTGGACATAATACTGTTTCTTTGTTGTTTGCGAACAATTCAAAAGGAATTGCTTCGGAATATTTATTGCCCAAGATAACTATTATTTACCCTGAGACCACAGTACTAGACTCTTGATCTGAATGCGTTGTTGAGTTTAGGTTTTGAACGCT
>JAAHTG010001132.1_pt1 | contig 19420 bp, 37 predicted proteins | sample 6116081 | NCBI WGS metagenome assembly JAAHTG01 (sample SAMN13939989, study PRJNA603662) | sponge metagenome | isolation source: marine sponge | host: Mycale hentscheli | place: New Zealand | collected 2005 | reverse complement strand
CAATATTGGCCAACTTCTTATCACTAAACATAGTGAAGGTTGTAAGATGCTGAAATGCAATATGAAGTAACTCATGTTTCAGTAAACCTAGTCTGTGCTCTTCTGATAAACTTTCCCAAAATTCAGGATTTATTGCAAGTTGAAAATTAATATTATGTTTACTTACACCTGCTGTAGGTAAATCTTTCTTCCATAATTTATTAAGCATAATGAGAAAAAATCCATAATATGGTTCTTTTAACATTAACTCTTTACTCGTTTTACTTAGACTTCTGTTCTTGTCCATTTTCTTTTAGTTTTATATTTACTTCAAATGAATCAGTTGGGTAACCAATTGACTCTAACATTTTTGTCATATCTTTAATAAAATATTCCATAAACACTTCTACTGAAGCATTTGAACCCTTATTTTCTTTAATTAAACTTAATGTTTTAGGGCTTGTAAGTGTAAAATCAGGAACATATTTTATTAATTCCTTATATGCTTTAAGACAGTTTTCTTGCCAATACTTTAAAGCATGACCTGAATATTTATACATAACGATTAACTCACCAGTATAATTTTTTACATTTACATTTTTTAATGTTTCAAATGCTAAAACATGATTGTCTTTATCCGGAGATCTTAGCATATTCAATAAATTTTTTGTTTCTTCTTTATTAAAATTCATTAGTCTTCAATTTTTAAAGTTTTAATCATCCATTTAGTTGGGGTATTTATATTATCTACCCATTCTTTTGCAGAAGGTATGTAATTATTACAATCTTCTTTGACATGTTGCTCACCAACATATCTTGTATACACTTTTTTATTATCAGAATTGATGAACGATTTACCAAATACACTTTCACATTCAAAAATACCTTCACTGTGATGTCTAAATAATCTGTGTTTACTATGTCCATACCAGGCTTTAGTTGCATCAAACCATTCATGTATTTTAATATAATCTTCTTCAATACCACCCCATTTTCTTACTGAGGATTTTGCATGTTGATTTGGATGTGCCATTATATTTTTTCTGTTATACTACCTTCATGATGATAAGTTTCAGTATTTATTATACGGATATTATTATCTATACAATATTGTCCTGAAGGCACCTCTATATAAAGATTACCGTAACCTCCTTCATTATTCCACCAATCTTCTAAATTCATCAAGATATTGTCATTTGCTAAATCCTCTATAACTTTTTCAATGTTATTAAGAGCTTTGTCATCAATATTTAACTCTTGATTTAAACCATAATTATCAAAATAATTTTGAGCTGTATCCAGTGTAAAATTTACATCTTTTGTATATCCTATTGAATCTATAGCACCTGAATCTCCCCCACCTTCATAATAAACTTGTATACCAGTTATACCTAGATCCATAAGTTTGTATAAAACTGTAGTAATATCTATTTCATTCATATCTATGTTGTTCATTTTTTTTGTTTTTTATAAAATTTACCTAATATATTTCCATTCAGATAATGATCCTTTTCTAAAACTTCAAACTTAAATTGAGCTTTAACTTCTTCATAAGTTAATTCAGTTTTACTAAAGCAAATTTTAAGAATAGTTCTATATATCATTTTACCATCTTTATATGCTTGTTTCATTTCTAGATTGCTGCTGAAATAATTTTTATAATTAAGTTTAGTGATTACTTCATACTTCTTAGCTCTCTTGTCTGTCATTGCAGCCAAAGCTTTTTTACCAAACTTTTTCTTTCTTGTAGTATAAAAGTTTTTCTTACCAATATAAGAGTACATTACCCCGCTTTTACCATCTAAATAGTTCATCATATAAACAAATCCCACAGCACCTTTTGGAATTAGTTCGTCAGTAAAATCTATTAGTTTTTCGGTTTTATCAGGTCGATTTACTCCTATCTTCCAAGGATACATTTCTTCTTTTATTTTACTTTTTAGATTTTTCATTGTATTACACTTTTTAATAATTTAAATACATCTTCTCTAACTTTATCTACATTAAAATCTTTAACAGAGTCTGATAAATCTTTAGATAATTCTAAATTTATATAATCAAATTCATATTGCTTTTTATATTTTTTAGCTGATTTAATACCAGGTGCATCATTATCAAACAATACAATAATTTTACTATACTTATTTATATAAGATTTCATAATATTAGTAGGAATCATAGTATTTTCACTATCAGGAGCTATACATTCAATATTACTTATATTTAGTAATTTAAAACATAATAGATCTTTTAGAGAGGAGAGAATTATAAGATATTTACAATCAAATTTAATTTGATCTCCACCTTGTATATAGTCTTGAACTTTTATAAACTTATTATCCTTATTTTTTGGAGTATATATTTTATATAAAGAACCATCTTTTCTAAAATATCCATATATAAAATTACCTTCTTTAGTAAAAGAATCTAATTCTCTTCCATCATCTTCTTTTATCATTTTGTAATAAGATAATGGGTATACATTATATTCATCTAATAAATTAGAATTTAATTTATAAATTTGCCAATAAGATTTATCTAATGTTGTCCAGTGTCTGATTTCATAATCAGAAACTTGATACTTACTTTCAGGTTTGTAAGTTAAAATTGTATAACTATTGTTAGCTATATATTCATTATAATCATCTATTACTTTAAAAGATGCTTTACCTCTACTTTCTAATTGAAATAAATACATCACTAAGTTTAAACCATCTCCACCATAACCAGATGAAAAATCTTTAAATTTATATCTACCATTGTTGTCAATATAAATACACATTGAAGGTACTTTATCATTACCACTAAAGACAGACTTAATTTTTAAACTTTGTCCAGAAAGTCTTTCGTTAAGATTTAAATAATGCTCAAATACCCATTCTCTAGGTATTTGATTAAGATCAGAAATAATTGTTTTTGTAGAAATCATAGACTAAATTTAATAAGTTAAAAGGGGGAATCAATATGACTCCCCCCTAAACTTAATTATTAGTCTAGCGAAAAATCTTTAGATTCCTTTGAAGAAATGCTGTTATCTCCAAAACTTTCTATGGGTTTATCTTCAAGTTTTTTCAAGTGATTATCTTCATTATAAGTTATAACTTTTTCACTTTTTTCTTGACCAAATGCATACTTTCCATTTTGAGCTTTTGGTAACCACATATCATAATTAGTATATCCTGTTTTACCTACATATTCTTTACCAGCAATACAAAATTCTAAATATTTATCTTTGAAGGGAGCACTATCATTAAATGATTTTACAAAATCTTGAATTGTCTCATGCTGATTGTGTTGTTCTACCATCCAATCATTAATTCCTAATGTTTTACAAAAATTTTGTAAAAATATTAAGATAGATCTATCTCTTTGAATCTTAATTCCTGATTTAGTTTCTCCATCTGCAAATGCATATTGACTTGCTTTTACTCTGCCAATTTGACCTTTGTAATTACCTTTTTTAGGGTCATTACGATCAATAGAAAACCCTTCAAAACCTTCTATAGGTTTAGTTTCTACATGTAACATTAAATGATAAGCATTATCAATAAATTTGAACTCATCAAGTGTAACACTGTTAATTTTTAACAGATTGTTTCCTGGACTAATTGTTTTTGGTAAACCAGATCCAGTTCCGGTTCCTAGGTCTTCTGTACTTAAAGCCATACTTCTTTTTTTTTTTAATTATTAAACAAAAACTTTTTCCCATGATGTTTTTATAACACCATCAATCATCTCGGTAATTACTACTTCTTCATTACGTAGGTGTTCAGGACGAGCACCACAAGTAACTTCATCATTTGTCTTAAAAGACAAAATAGTTTGATTACCTTTTCTATACATATATCCTATTGCATCAGAGTTTGCACAAATCAAAGATTTAATTTTTCCTGTTAAGTCTATATTAGCAGACATAACCATTTCTCCTTTATCATCTACAACTTTATCTTTAATGTGACCAGATAAAATAATTGTAGGTGCTAAAGTATCAATAAAATCTAAAACTTGAAAAAATGCTTGACGGATATATAAATATCCAGCACCATTTGGCAGTGTAATAACACTATCTCCAGAGAAATTTTTACCCATGGAAGTTTGTTTATACAACTTTACAGCTAATGGCATTATCATTTCTTCTAATGCAGTTACTGTATCTACAGTTACATATTTATAAGGTTTACCTTTTTCTTTTATGGCCTTACCTATATCTAATAACTCTTGTAAATTAGAAATATTAATCTTTAGTGCTTCTACATATTCAGCTCCGTTTTCTAAATCAAGAATTAAGTTATCTTCTAAACCTGCAAATGCAGTTGTCTTGCCTGTTTTAGGTTTAGAATAAACTAATAACCTTTTTGCATTAACTCTTTCAGCTTTTACTTTTTTTGTTGGTAATACTATTGTACTCATTTTATTTTATTTTCTATTTTTTCTATTGCATTTGCTATTCTATCTAATACACTTAACCATTCAGGAACATCCTTTATTTCTTGTTTAGGAGCAAATTCTTCTTCAAAGTCAGGAAATAACGAAGTACTTTTTTGTAATTTTGGAATCTCTGATTTAGCTTCTTCTTTTCTTTTTTCATATAAAGAAAAACTAATTTCTTGTCCACTTTTTAATACTACTGACATTTCACTTACTGGGACTAAATATTTTTTGTCCGGATTACCTTGACTGTCATAATTCATAATCATATCAAATTCCTCTTCATAATACGGATTATATTTGAGTTTGAATAGTTGTCTATCTTTATTCATAGGAATTATATCCGTAGATTTCCCATTGTCATCATAAACATTATCGTAAAATTCAATATATATATCCTCTTGTTTTTTCAATTCCCATTCAAAGAATTGACATTGTCTACCATATTTACCTTTCTTAAAAAAGGCTGTTTTAATAGAAAAAAATGGATCAGCAATTCCTATTGCTTTAAAAGCATCCATATGCTGTGTATAAAATTCTCGTTCTTTTTCTTTTCTTTTACTCATTTACTTCATATTATTTTAATTTACATTCATTGTTTTTATTGTCTCTCTTCCTGGAGTAGTCATTTCCTCTATTCTCATTGTGGTTCTATCTAATTTGAAAAAACTAGTTCTAACAGTACCATTTCTTGATTTTAAGAAATGAAACACTAATGTATCAGGATCTTCAATAATAAATTTTTCAGGTCCGTATTTTCTTATTTTTCTTATAGAAGGTTTATTTATACCCATTACTACATCTGCATGTTGCAATAGAGCATCTGAACCATAAATATCAGAATCTAAAATATAATTACCATACGTACCTTCAATTTGTCGTTTAGGATCATCAATATTTCTATTTAATTGACTTAACACAACAAATGCCACAGGATATTTCTTTTTCATCATTGTTAAAGCTTCTCCTAATACACCGAGCATTACAAACTTATCTTTTTGATATTTATCTAATGTAAATAAAGCTGAATGATCTATTGTAACTAGTAAATTTTTATATGTACCATCTTTATTTTTATGTCTTTCAAATTCATAATGAATTGAAGCACACATTTCTTTAACAGTACATGCATCATAAATTACATTTACAATATCATTTTTAGAACTTTCATTATAATAATCTACACATTTTTGAAACATGTCTCTATCAATTAATCGTCCGTCTTTACTCATTAACGTACCATAATCAGCACCTGTAATCAAACCAAACTTTCTTATAGCACTTGTTTCATCTACCATTTCCATTTGAAATTTAAGCACTCTAAATACTTGATTAGCATTTAGCTTAACAATATCTGAAACTAATTGATCCATAAAAAGTGTTTTACCAGTACCAGGTCTTGCACCCACTACAGTAATTGTTCTCCATTCAAGCCCATCACAAAAAGCATCATTAAATTTAGGCCAAACACTAATTAAAGAAGGTAATTTACCTTCTCTTCTTGCCTTCATCTTTCTTAAACCTTTTTCAAGACTACTTCTTTCACTTACGGGTAATAAGTGTTTTGCACCATCAAATATTTTTGACATACACTTTGTTTATTTATACTATTATTTCTTCAAAGGGATTTTCATCAGTTTCTGGAGTATCGTTTAAATACTCACAATACACAGCTAGATCTGAGTTCCATGATTTATCCACATTCTGCTTTCTCAAAAAATATTGAGAATTTCTCATATATTCATAATTTTTACTTTCATATTCAGCAATATATTTCTGTGTAGCAGAAAATATAGTTTGCCAACCATAATCATAATTTTCAAAAAACCATCTAAAAGCATTTTCCAAACTTTTAGCTGGTACTCTTGCATATTTACCAGAAGATAGTTTTTTATTAGGGAATATTTTTACATATGCATCTATATTTTGCATAAAATTGTCACCTAATAAAGCTTTAGAAGTTTTCTTTTTAGACTTCTTGAAATAACTATCAATCTTACCTGTAAAGATAATACTTTTACTAGTTAATTCCAACTTTTCATTAATCCAACCATTTGTTAGTAATTTTTTACTTTCTAATTTTGAATTTATTATTTTTGTAGGGACTGTGTTCTCTTTTATACAATATAGAATATAAAAAGTATTTGGAGTCAACCCCTCTTTTAACATTAAATTAAATATCTCTGTCATATTTACCAAATTATTTTTTCCCCATTAAGTTTCTCTGCTAATTCAGATACTTCATTAAATAAATTATTACTATCCCATGCACCCCCACTATAAGCAGCAGAAGCAGGATGTTTAGTAAAAAACTTATGATTATAGTCATTAGTAAGTATGCCCCACTCTTGAGCTTTTTTCCCCATGTACACATATATTATTCCTGTATTATTAACATTTAACGTATCAAGTAAATAACTAGTAAATGGATGCCATATGTCATAATGACTACCAATTTTTCCTACTTCAACTGTTAAAGCTGTATTTAACATTAATACACCTTGTTTAGACCATCTAGAAAGATCTGTATCTTTACTTTCTTCATGTCCATTATAAACAGTCCTGTTTACTTCTTCTAAAATATATCTTAAGCTTGGTTGTAGTTTATTAGTATTACTACAGCTAAATGATATACCATCTGCAACCCCTAATTGAGGGTATGGATCTTGTCCAATAATTATTACTTTTAAATTGTCATATGGACATTCTTCAAAAGCTCTAAATAATTGTTTTAAAGTTGGAGTGAATCTTTTATCTTCTTGACTTAAATTCCATAGCTTTTTAAGTATGTCATCAAAATCACTACTAAATATAAAAGATTTAAATATCCGATCCCATCCACTAGGTTTTAATTTTTCAAACAATTTAAGTTTAATTTCTTCTATGTTCATTTTTTTCTTATTTTTGTTAAAACTACTGATTATGGTAAAAGTAAAAGAGCTTAAGGATGATGCTTTAATTGATGTAAAAGTAAATAAAAGTTATTATTTAATGATGAAAGCTACATCTTACACAATCCTTCAAAATATGAATATACCAGAAATGGAACAAGGAGATGAGTATTTCAAAAAAATCATGAATGAAAAATATGAAGATCTTGATAATAATCAAAGAGCCTTTTACACTGTTATTCTACTGCTTGCTGAAATAGAAAAACAAGCCACAGAAAATGACTTATTTTTAGAAAAAGAAGTTTTAGAACCTGGTGATAAAGATTACAAAGCTCCTGAAATTAATGAAGATTAACATTATAAAACTCACCTATCTCTATACAGGCTTGAATAGCCAAGCTTAATTCATCTTTATCACATTCAGCAAAAGACTTATAGTCATCTACTATAAGTAATCCTGCTTTATCTTTTACTAGCTTTTTCATATCATCAAAGCTGTAGCCACTTTCTTTGGCCAATTCTCGTATACATTTATGCACTTTTGATATTTGTGCACCACTTCCGTTAGAATCAGAGATAGACAAAAATATGTCTACCTCTTGTCCTTCAGAAAGTTTTTCAGTAAATAACTTGAAAGCTGCCTTATCCATTTTCTTTGGATACACTAACTTCCCGTTTTGCATTTTTAATTTTGCTGAAAACATCTATTAATTCTTTTAAATGTTGTAAATTCCATACTATAAAACTAGGCTCAACTACAAAGGCAGTTAATTCACCCTCAATATAATCAGCTTCTATAGTAAAATCTTCTATAAGCTCTTTACGAAAGTAATAAAAATCATTTCTATTATCACTTTCTTCACGCATCACCCAAACTTTCTCAAAGTCTAGGTCCATTAATTCTTGTTCAGTCATATCTTTGTTTTGGTTTAATTTAATTATAGTATAAGGTCTATCCCAACATTCTTGCACATATTTTTTTGCTTCTGTAATGCTTGGGAATTTAAAACCACCATGTTCTTTAAAAGAACCATGAAGTATTAGTTTACAAGGTATCTTTTTCATCTTTGTTTTGGTTTACTTTATAATGTATTCATATATGATTTGACTAATAATAGCAACCATAATTACTTCTAAAGAATTATATCTCTTTTTTAAAATGTATTTCCAAATTTTACTCATCTTTGTTTTGTTTTGCTATTAGATACTGGATATATAAATCCTTATCAAAATTATCCCAATGTTCCATCCAATCTGCTATGTTAGTTCCCATTTTTAAACATCTTTTGCTTTCTCTGCAAACGGATTCTCTCCATCTATCAGCAATTGTAAAATTACATCTACAGTATCTTTTACTACTTTTTGAGTAGGTTCTACACATTCTATATCAAGATCTTTCTTTTTAATCTTTAATAGCAAATCATCTCTTTGAATCTTAAAATATGCTGTATAATGCAAGAAATCTAATAACTGCTTACCCATGTCTTCTATTTGATCTTGAACAATCCTTGTTCTGTTTTCTCTAAAAGATTTATTTCTTGGTCTTTTAAGATCACGAGATATTTCTGTATCAGTTCTTCTTGCTGCGTGGTCTAAGAATATTTTAGCCCTTTCATTAGGTAAATAATCTTTACCTGCTCTACTAATGTCTTTCTTTTCTTTACTCATTGTTTTGTTTTTTATTAAATTCACTATCCATAAGAACTTTTCTTACTTCTTTACCTAAATCAGTATCATTAGGATATTTACTTGTTAATTCTTTAACTTTTTCACCTAAATGACATAGTCTAAATTTACTTTTACTTACTCTTGGATAGTAAGGTTTTTCTTTAACCCTAAATTCTTTCCTTTTATCTGCTTTCATAATTTATTTTTTTATTATACTAAAAAATCTTCAGGATCTAAAACTTCTTTTTGATATACCACATCACTATAATGTATGTTGTTTTTTGTATATTCTCCAAGATCTCTTATCCTTTGTTTCCTTAATGTAGAAATACTTAATGCAGCCATGTAAAGGTTATCTTTATCACTACTGGTCATTAGACCTATAATATTTCTTTTTTCATCATTAGTTAAATAGTTTAACCTAACTAGTAAATTTACTTCTGCTAAAAATATAAAAGGTTTAAAACTTCCTTGTTTAGAACCTTCTGCATACATGAACCATAAATATGATAAGTTACTTAAATCTAAATCTTTACTTATTCCATAATGCTCTTTTGCTATTTTTTCTGATAATTTTTTTACTTTTCTTTCTTCCATGTTTAAAAAATATAACGTATTGTATTCCACGGAATAACTTCATCATGAAGCTCTGTCCATTGTTTGATATACTCTGCTTTTAAATCATATTTGTATCTTAAATTTTTTCCACCATATTGAGAAGTTTTTGATTCCTGTATTTCAGGATCCCAAATTAAATCTTCTCCAGGTAAACCATTATCTAAGTTATATTTATGCCTGCTTTCATTATGAGTAAGAAATATTACTTCGGCTTTTACTTGATCTTTATTATCTACAAAATCATCAATACTTTCAAATAAAATTCTGTATTCTTTTAACCAATCATCACTTACTATAACAGGACTAAAATTTATATGAACATCATAACCGGCTTTTATAAAATTATTAATTGCCATAATTCTATCAAATATAGTAGATGTATTTGGCTCTAATACTTTTCTCCATTTTTCAGGCATAAGACTAAACCTAACTCTGATTTTACCTTGTGGATTATAATTTAAAAATTTTTTATTTACATACTTTGTAGCAAAAGATCCCATTGCAATAGGATGATCTTTGAAAAAATCAAATATCTTATCCCATTCATGATATTTTGCATGTAAAGCAAAATCTTCATTACAACTTATGTCATAAGTAATAAATTTCTCATGTGTTTGATTAGGTTTTTCTGTTGTATCAAATGCTACATGTGAATTTATCTCAGATAATATATCATTATAGTTTTTAGCTATAGATAAACCTGTAGGTTTATTTCTTTTCATGTAGCAATAACTACAATTATAAAGACATCCATGTCCAAAACTAGGTGATATATAATCAGTTGATCTACCAGAAGGTCTAATTTTCATAGACTTCCTTGTTACTTTTTGCATATCTTCTTTGCTTTAACTTTTACCCAATTTTCTAGCTTATATAATTCTGCTCTTTTTTCCAAAGGAATTTCTTTTTCCTTTTCTTTTTGTTTTTTTCTATTATATTCATACCACTCATAGATTTTGTATTCTTTCATTTTAATACAATCTTCTATAGTTAAATTAGGAGGTAATTCTCCATTATTTGCATTTAATATATTAATAAATACTTCTTTCATTCTTCCCATATGTTATAACTTCTCATACCGTTTTTAACAAAATGTTTAATGGTACGTATTAAAGTAGGATATCCTAATTTCTTTTGAAGCTTTCTAAGTTTCTTTAAATCTTCATCATTAAATTGAATTAGGATTGCTTCATTTCTTGATTTTGTAGCTAGTTTTACATCTTCCGCAGTATACTTAAACTTTTTTCTTAATTCTTGTGTATTATACTGATAAACTATCTCACTTTTAAATCTTATTGAGCTTACTTTAGCATGATGAACAGTATCTCTTCCTATATTAAGATATTCTGCAATTACATTTTCTGTCATACCACAAGCATAATATAATGCTCCAATAATATAAGCTCTTTGATCTACATTTTGCCTATGTCTAGATTTAGGAATAGAATTGAAAGATTTTTTAAGTTCTTCCTCGTCTAATTTCATATTTTATTTAAATCTGCGTCTTCTTCTCCAAAATCTCTTTCTATTTCTACTATTTCATTTAGATTATCAAACATTTGTTTTATTGTGTCTACTATGTCACTAGGTTCTATAGGCCTAAATCTTTCTGCAGAATAGTATTCATATGGAAATGAATTTTCTGTCAATTCTATTTCTTCTAATTTAAATCCTATTTTACCATCCTGCAGTCCCATTTTGTCTATAGAAATTACTGTGTAGACTTTACCTTCTTTTATCCATTCTTCAAATGGAATTTTATCTGGCTTTCCTTTTGAATCAATGCATATAACTTTCATGAGTTTCAATTTCTGTTATTAATTCTAACTGTTCTAAGTGAGTTTTAATTTCCATCATATCTAAAATGCCTCCTTCTTTAATTATGCACTTTCCTACATTATTTGCTATTAAAGTACATTGCTCTGATTGTTCAAGGGAATGATCGCAAAATTTTATTAAAGATGCCATCACGTATTCAAAATCATGTGTATTGTCATTAAACAATACTAACTTATATGTTTTTTCATTAATCATATACTAATAATATACTTAAAATTATGGAGTTAATAAATACTAACTCCATAATCTTTCCATAAAACTTTAGATTGGTCAAAAGTCTCTAAAGACTCTGTAACCCACTTTTCATCTATAGTATTCATATAACATAATATGTGTACTATAGCTTTATCATCTGGGTTAAGTCTTAATAATCTTCCAATCCTTTGACTTGCTTTTCTTTCATTACCATAAGAATGTAAAATAATACCTTGTCTTAAATTCGGAATATTAACTCCTTCACTTAATTGTAATACACAAGATAATTTATCTATTTTATTTTCTTTAAATAAATTAAGATTAGTTTCAGAATCAACATTGTTACTATGATAACTATGTTCACATAATTTGTCAGCTTGATCTTGTGTATTTGCAAACACAATACATTTTGCAGGAATATTTTTAAGTAAAATTTTAGTGTATTTTTCTTTACTTGGATATTCCATCATAGCTTTCATTCTCATTACTCTGAGCATATGCATATTTCCTGATCCTACATCAATCCTACGAGACCAATAAGTGTAATTTTGTTCTTCACTTGTCATCCAGGATTTTTTGTTTTTCATTTTCACCATATAATTTTTATCATTTGATAAATTTATTTGATGTACGATTATCTGATAATCATTTAGAATTTTATTTTCAACAGCATCATCTGCTAAAAATGAAAATACTATAGGGCAAAATTCTTGTACTAATCTACCTTTTTCTGAAAATTTTCTTTTTGGTGGAGTACCTGTTAATCCCAATATTTTACCTTTATAAAGTTGTAAAAATCCTCTATGACTATCTAGTAAACTATGACACTCATCTAAATAAACAGCATCATATTCAAGTGGATTATGTTTATTAATACTTAAATAAGTTGAAAAAGTTACTCTATCTAACAAATTTTTCATTTTAAACTTATTAGCATCATCTTTCCACGATGCAAATATAGATTTCTTTGGTGCTACAACTAATACTTTCATAAGACTAGTAGTATTCTTTTCTATGTGCTTAAGACCTATTAAAGTTTTACCAACTCCAGTTCCTAATACTATACCACATCTTTGTTTATTTTCTGTTGCTTCAAGAGCTTTTAATTGAACATCATCTTTTGTCATTTTTAATTTATTTTAACCAATTCATAATTCTTGCTTCCTCTGGATGACCATGTATCCAATTGTGACAATTCCTACAGACAGGCAACCATGTACTTTGTATTAAATAATACACATCACGATCACTACCTGCATACGTATGATGGATATCAGTAGCATTACTACTACAACCATCTACTTTAACTTTACATAGGGAATTATCAGTAAGATACCTTTCTCTTAATTTAAGATATTCAGCATCTTTCTTTTTTCTTTTGGTAGAAACACGAGGGATAGATACGTTTGGTTTCTGTGGATTGTTAGTACTGCTTTTGTGGCAACTCCAGCAATATTTACAATATCTATTACCCTCATGATTCTTCCATATAACAGTCATCTTTTGACAACCATCACATTCTTTTAGCTTTACTTTCATTTTTTAAACTTGGTAAACTAATTGGTTTTTGCTTTAAACTTAAAAAGTTTGAACGTAAAATTCCATTGTTCATAAATATAGTAACAATATCGTCTTTAGTCAAATTTAAATCTTTAAAAGTTAACTTGTTTTTAAAATTCTTATCTATTTCACTAGAAGATTTAATATCTTTAGCTAACTTAGAATTAGGAAAAAACTTTGTAAAGAATTGATTAGTATATTTAATTGTAATTTCTTGTTTTGCAATATTTAATACACTTTGTGCTCTATAATGAACACTATTAATTCTTCTTTTTTTTCTACCACACATTTCTTCTACTTCTTTCTTTGGTAATGATTTAATACCATATAAAGCTCTTTTATATAAATAATTTTGATATACTGAATACTTGTCTTGCTCATACTCCATATATGTTTTACCACTATGCAGTTGATAATTTTTTACCTGCTTTTTTAACTTTTCCATTTTAATAATACAATTTAAATTCATAAAAATGGGGGACATTACATCCCCCATATACACCTTAAAATTTAATGATTACACACTAAATTCGTTTCCACCTGCATTTTCTTTAAGTGCTTCTTTTTTATTAGACGCTGCTTGATATGCATTACGGAGTTCTTCAATGTTATCGTGCTTAACTAATGTGTCAGCAGAAGTTCCATCAAAGCTCATTTTGGTTCTTCTATAGATAGGTAATCCACCTAAACTACATACAATACCAGTTTCACCAGCAACTTTTAAGTCTCTAGTAGGTTCTTTATCATTAAATGGCTCTAGTGATTCTTCTACCACAATTTTACCATCAATTTGTTGACCTGCATAGAAAGCTGTTGCTTTTAATTCTTCAACTGTACCAGGAATTAATGCTGATACTGGTTTTCTACGTAAAAAACCATTATCATCTATCATGGTTCTAATTTGTTGAACACGGATATATCCATATTCAGGGTTGTTTTGGGAAACGTTTACTACGGCTCCTGTTGTCTCATCAGATAATACTGTTACTTTTGAGTTCATAACTTGAATTTTAATTAATAAATAAATAATTGATTGTTTTGAGTTGATCTATACTATATCCTTAATAACTCATTTAAGGGTAAGTGTGCAATTTATAACCGGAATATAAATTACGTATCCAAATTGTTCGGGAAATCTATATCTTTACTAGATATATTATCATCTTTGTCTTCATCACTGGATGTTCCGAAGTCATAAAATTTTTCTTTAGTATTTTTTTTGACAGCTGATCCTTGAAAAGGATCTACTATATGCTCACCAAAATCAAGAGACATTAAGTATTGTACATCTTCATCTGTAAGATCTAAATACTCTTCAATTGACATATTGACAACTTTTCCGTTTGGTAGCTGATAAAACATTAATGTATATATATGCAGATAAATATATAACATTTAAAGTGATATATTTAAACTAAACTAATAATATTTATTAATATATAGCTAACTATGAAAAAGGGGAGACATTGAATTCTCCCCTGTTCCATTTAGGAAAAGCATATCACAGATATACTATTTTAAAACTCTTCTATAAGTTCTACTTCATTAAAAGCACAATATGCTTTATCTTTACTTGTTTTTCCTTTACTGTCTACATTCATGTATTCTACTTCATACACATTATAATCATGATATCCTCTAAAACCATGTATAGTGGCAATTATTTTAGACTCATCATCTCCAAATTTCTTGGCTATTTCTTCTTTATTAGCCGTATAGCTTAAAGAATCTATTGGTATTTTAACCAAACTACCAACAGGAAATACTGTTGGTAATTTACTATTTGCAAGTAATAACTTAAAAAATAGTCTACTTGCAGGTGGACTCTGACATATCATAGGAGTCAATAATTTAACAAAATGATCTTTGTTTTTATGTTTTATTAACTCCCCTAATACAGTCTCTACATCTTTGTTTTCAAATTCTACTAAAATTTTATTAGCTTTTTTCATTTTTTTCATACTTAAAAAGGTAAATCATTATCTTTTCTAATTCCTAAAACACCTGAATAAATATTATCTATTTCATGCTGTGTTCTATATAACTCTTCTCTTTTTTCATTTAATTCTGCTTGAGTCCAATTTATATCAAACTCTTTTCCTACTGACAATGCTGCTTTAGAAAAATTTTCAAAGTCACTAGCATGCATATAATAGGTATGTATATTATTTTTTAAATAATTTACAACGTCATTAGGAAATTTAGATGCTAAAAAAGTATGTTTAAACTGTCTAAGATTAAAGTAACTACTACTATTTTTAAATATATAATCAAGTTTTGCAGTATCTAACTTAAAACTTTTATAAGGATTATATTTACAAAATTGTGATATTATACTTTCCGTATCTGTAATTTTCCCACTAATCATTTTTTGAAGTATACCTTTTGTCATTAAATCTAAATAACTTTGATGACACCCACCAGGAATGTCATACCAAGGAACAAGTGTTTTAAGTATATCATCTTGAATATTTGGCTGCATTCTTTGAAACTGTTTACCAAACCATATTTTAATTTTACCTGTCTTTTTATCAAAAGTTGCTCCCTCTAATGTCTCATGTTTAAAAAATAATGTATTATTCTCAAACATAGGTTTTTTATGATTATTAGACCAATATATGTGTGTATCAGTTTCTTTTTTATTGCAGTAATTAAACGCATATATTTTATTTGTATAAAATTTAAATTTTTGATACTCTTTACTTTGCTCAAGCATAAATGAATACATGTCATCATAAGTATCTTTTCCTGTAATAAATGTTATAGTATCTTTCATATTTTTATTTTAAAGCGGTTACTATATTTGTGATGCTCAATATTATTACACCTACTACCCATAGGATAGCAAGTGTAATAGCTATTCTTGTGCCTGTTTTACCAAACACTATTTCTTCTAGTCTACTCATGGTTTCTTAAAATATAACCGTTACGTAAATAAAATTCCTCCTCTTCAATTCTCACTTCACGGAAGTTCTCTTCTATATTGCCTATAGGCATACTACTATCAGGTTTATTACCTTCAAGTGAATCTTCATAGTAAGATATAATCTTACTAACACTAATCCCTGGAAGGATACTTCCATCCAAGAGATTAGTGAATCGTTCTTTGGTTTGCTTTAATGCTTCTTCCTTAGTCATGTTTAGGTCTAAATGTTTGCATATCAATCCATTCTCTTTTACCATCTTCATAGATGTGTTCCCATTCAAAACTAGGTCCATATTCACCTTGTGTTCCTGGAACAAGTTCTCTAACGTGATGTAATAAACCATTTTTAATAGTAATAAGTTTATCTCCTAAGACTGCGTTGTCATCAGCAAATTTCCAACTACAATTTCTATATACAGTCTCATCTGTTATTAGAGTGTAGTATGCTTTGTCCTCTTTTATATTAGTCATAACTAAAAGTTTCCTGGTGCTACTTGTAATACACGTAGACCTAATGACCTCCACATCTCAACAACCTGGTCTCTGTCATCAATGACAAACTTAACATCATACTTAGGTCTGATATGATCCATATAGATCTCAGACTTAATGATGTTATCTTTTCTAAAGTCACCTTCTTTTCTAATATAGAAATCATTAAAGAATACTCCATTATCTTTCAACCATTTTCTAGTTGCTTCTTCACAAACACCATCTCTACCTGTAGTAATGATGATTTTATATCTGGTGTCTATTATCTCATCACCATCATCATCATACTCACCAGTATATGCCTCCAGACTTGCAAAGTCTTGAACCATTTCAATAATATCTTGATGAGGTTTATCAAGGTGAACTTTGTCCCACTCAAAAGGTTTTCTCACACCTCTCATGTCTGCTAATGTACCATCTACATCAACAATAATTGCTAATTCTTTAGCCATAATAATAAAATTTTAAGTAAATAAATAAATAAGTGTATAAATAAAACAGTCACTGAATAGTAGAGTGCGTAGATAAAAAGAAAATCAAAAACCAAGTCAAAGACCTCAACTTCCACAAAGGCAAAAACAATAACACAGTCTAGATGTGATTAGCCAGGAGTAGCAAAGGCTACAATAACTTGTCTAATCAATAGGTTCTATCCCAGTGTTTGTTCAGTGAAGTTGAGCGGTGTGAAATTTAGTTAATAAATTTTTCTTTTAGTTTATGTTTAACGTCCAAGGGACAACTCTATATATCCCGAAGAATATATAAAGTAAACTCTACTATTCAATATAAAGAGCAAAGGAATCAGCTTATGCCTATCCTCTGCTCACCTATAATGTTAAGATTTTTATGCCATTAAAGCATCAATAGTATCTTGAAATATTGGATCAACTACTATACGTAGTTTACTTGCATCATTAAGTCTTTGTTCTTTATCAGCATCAAACTTTGATCTAGCAATTGAGACTTCATTATGATATTTTTTCAAATCACTTTCATATCTCGCATTATCTTCAATACAAAGTGTATCAAAAGCCTGCTTTAATAATGCATTATTCTTATGAATAATAACATTCTCTGCACTGGTTAAATTCTTAACCTTTGCTTTAAAGTAGTTAACTCTCTGTTCTTTTTCTCCATGTAATTTAGCAATTCTTTCGTGTAAATCAGCTAATTCAGAAGAAGTATGATGCTTTACTACCTTTACAGGAGTTCTCTTACCATCTTCAATGACTTCCCATTCAAGAGGAGTATTTTTAGCAAGAGTATGTCTTAATGAAGTTAACTTACCTCCTTTATGAATAAACTGACCATAATGAGCAGCTGCATTTTCAACAAAATAATATTCTGCTTCTTCTTTAGCAGATAATTTACTCCTACCAAAATCTTCAGTGACTTCATATGCATAATTAGGCATATCAATCTCTGTTCTTTCAGGTATTTCAAATGCTGATATATCAAGTTGTTCACGGAAAATAGACTCTAATAAAGCATCTTTAGATTTAATAGCTTCCATTAAGAACGCTTGAGTACTGTGAAGCTTTCCTTTTCTTTCTAGTAATGTAACTACACCAGTAATTGGTTTAGCTTCTTGTACTTCATAAAGTTCGTTGTCAATTTTTATAGTTTTAGAAACTACATTAAAGTTTTTTATAGTGTTGTCAATTTCAACTGTTCTTTGATGACAAAGATTACTAATTGATTGTGCTTGGCTCATTGACAAGCCATTTTTACCAAGATGTTTCATAGGTATTGTTTTAAGTGAATTAATAAGTGAATTAATAAAAATTATAATGGATCATTTAGATTTGCTATGCTGGAATCAAATCCATCAAGACGCAAATCAGACCTATACTGTGCTATTAACCATAATTTATCTATATAAGACATAGCACATATCTTATTTATTTGTTGTTCATTCAACTTTGTATTATAAAGTTCCTGAGTTAACTGCACTAATTGGCTATTAATTGCAGTCATTTCTTTCAATACTTTTTCTGTATTTACTTTTCCTGTTGTAATCATTGTTTCATTCATATATATATATTTTAATGGTTTCAATTTATTTTACAAGATGGTAATATCACACTACAAATCATTGTAGCAATAATATATAATCCAGTAGTACTAGAACCTTTATAAAAGGCTACTCCTGATAAAATGCCAAATGTCAGAGTAATCAAAAGGCATATAATAAACGGTGATAATAATTTAATTTTCATTTTAATTGGATTTAATAAGTAGTAAGTGAAAGAGACCAATCAAGCAGTCCCTGTAAATATTCATCTGTAAAAGTAAAATCATTTACTGTACTCAAGTAACCTGGAGTTTTCTTCAATGATTCTAATGTGTGATTGTTACCAATAATTTCCATAGCAAGCATTTCTATACGCATACCATCAGCCATATCAGTAACACCATAATCTGTGGCTATCTTAGCCGCTAAAGGATAATGTTTCATTTAGTATATAATTTAAGTGTTTACAAATTAATATAACATACCCTTGCCGGATCCACTGACTGTCTATTAAACAATCATAAAGATACGGAAGGGCATATTACTTAATAAAATATCAGGTCTGATTACCAAGAGTAATCTATTTATAAGATTAACAGACAAACAGTCATACTAACCTGATTAAGAAAGTCAGAGTCAACAGAATTGTATTCGGGTAACTTGAATCAAACATAACATACTGCAGATACATTATACTATTCATCAAGGAATGGATAATCATTCATATGTCTCAACCCATAAAGTGTTAAACACCGTAGACTGCCTCTTACCCTCTGACTTAATTTCGGAAACTAAACATTTATTACTATA
>JAAHTG010001128.1_pt1 | contig 19473 bp, 7 predicted proteins | sample 6116081 | NCBI WGS metagenome assembly JAAHTG01 (sample SAMN13939989, study PRJNA603662) | sponge metagenome | isolation source: marine sponge | host: Mycale hentscheli | place: New Zealand | collected 2005 | reverse complement strand
CTCCCCCCCCCCCCACCCCCCCCCCCCTCCCCTCCCCCCCCCTTATCCCCCCCACCGGCTTGTTAACCCAATTATTCCACGACCCAATTAATCTTCCACCACCTCTAGTTTTATTATTACCACTTTTCATTCTACGTATAGAATCTTCTAAAGCTTCCCTTACTCTAAATCCATATACTGCTTGTACTTTGTTTAAGTTTTTTGGTGAAAATATTATATCTACGTTTTCTATAAATTCGCTTAAGTATTCTTTTCTATTAACATCTCTACCAACTCTACTTAAATCACCTATTATAGTGCTAGCGTCCCAAAATTCATTTGGCTCTACAAAAGTATCTAATCTAGTTACTAGCTCAACTCCATCGGCAAACTGCACCATAGATTCATTTTTAGATACTAAGTTTACAATCTTTGCTTGATCTGTTTTACTTAAACCTGGTATAGTAAATCCAGCTCTGTCCCATAAAAATATTCTCACGGCTTCATCTGTCGTATACTTTGTACCTTCAAATTTCTTTCTTAGTTTCTTTTTTATTTTTGGATACTTTTTTATTAAAGCTCTGTAATCATTCGTTATTCTTTGCTTTGCTTGCTCTACAGCTCCAACTCCTCTCATGTAGGGTTTTATTAACGCTTTATCAAAAAACTCTTGATCAGCCTCACCTTGTTTACCTTTTCCAGCAAACGTGTACATTGTTAAACCTCTAAAGTCATCAGCTGACGGTGGTATAAAGAAAGAAAAACGTTTTTGCTTTTGACCTCTTCTTCTAGCTAGTGCATCTGAAAAAGTGGCTTTAGCATCAACACCTTTGTTTCTTTCTATCATAGAGTTAAATTCGTCACTAAGCTTTTCGCTAAACTTTATTCTAGCTTGTTGTACTTTAGATTTAACATCTAAAACACTTAGCACATCTTTAACGGCTTTAACATTGCCTAGATGATCGTCTGTAAAATAAAAATCATTATACCCTTCAGCGAACTTACCTAGCATCCAATCTGCTTTTGCTTGAGGCCTACCATCTGCTAATCCAGTTATGTTTTTTAAAGGTATGTTTAAACCTAAGCTTCCTAAAAACTCTTTAATAGGGCCAGCTGCGTCTTGTGGTCTGGCTGTTAATACAAATATATCTTCAGATCCTCTAGCATCTTGTATCTTTTTTGCTACATCGAATAGCGTTCCTTTCTTACCTCCCATGACTTCGCTGAACTCAGAAAAATCCCATACAGCCCTTCCTGCTTCAATTCTACCGACGTCTTTAGCAAACGTACCATCATCTATTTTACCTTTTGTGCCATCAGGCATAGTATATAAAACGTTACTTTTTGTTTGAGCTAATGTATCATCAAAATCAAACACTCTAGCTTTTTTAATTTTCTCAGAGTACTTAGGACTTCTAGCATTTTTCATAGCTTTGTCAGCTATGTTATCTTTTTTAACTTGTGATTTAGCTTCTGGTTTAAACGTGCCTCTAATATAAGGACTACCATCTGCATTTATATTATATTTATCTTGAAAATTAGTACCATCAATGCTTATTAATCCTCTTGGATCTATACCTCCATCAACAGTAGCTACTAGTTCGCTAAAATATCTATCGTACCATTTGTTGTTTAATAAGTTCCAACCAATTGGCATTTCACTACGAAGACCTACAGCTATAAGCTTTTTATCCATAGCTTTATCTAATGATATTAACTTGTAGTTATCTATAACAAAATCATAAGCACTTTCAAAAGCACTTTTAGATAATGAAACATCTAATAAATACAAATAAGCGGATGTAGCAGGCATAGCATGCTCGTATTCAAATCTGCTACCTGTAATTTTATTAGAGTAACCCACAAATTGAGCTCCAAGTTTGTGCCAGTGTCCAGTGTCACTACCTGTTATTTTTAGATAATTACCTATTACTTTAGCATTTTCCTTGTTTGACTGTATAGCTTTATTAAATCTATACCACATAGCTTGATGGATTTTACCCACTTTTCTATTAAAAGCAGCTATATCACCTGATTTAACTTTTGCTTTTATAATTTCTTTTGTCTTAAAAAGCGTGTCGTAACCAGACACTGAAAAATCACTAACACCTTTTATAGGCGCTCCATACTTTTGATTAGGATTAAGATCTGAATTACCTAAAGCTTTCATCTGATCTACATAATAATCATAATATAAAGATTTTTCATTTTTACCTAAAACTTTAGATGTTGGGGTAAACACAGTTCCACCACCTTTTCCAAACCAAAATGCTCTTGGCATTAAAGGTAGTAAATTCTTTTTAACTTCAGCTACATATTTATCTACGTCTTCTCTTGTTTTAAATTTAAAAGTACCATCTATACCATATGCTTTAAGTAAACCATCAACACCTCTTGTCTCTAGTTTAAATACTGGGTTAGCTAGTATGCCTTTTACCTTTTCACTAAACTGAATATCAGATCTACCAGCACCTATGTCTGCTTGTATTTGTTTAGGTGATCTAGATGATTTTTGATTTAACTTAGAGGCTTTGTCTCTAGCTATAGTGTTAGCTACTATAGAACCTTTAAGTTTAGCTATACCACTTAAAAAAGTACCTATGTTTCTATCATACCTATTTAGTTCTCCAGCAGGAGTAATACCCATAGCTTCTTGAAGATCTTTAATAGTTTGAGTAGAAATATTACCTGTAAATTCAGGTTTTAATCTTCTTATAAAAGGTTGACTGCTTAATCCAGATGATCTTTCACCCGTTTTGTCAGCGTAAAAATAATTTAATACTCTACCTTTTAAACCTATAGATCTACCTTGAACGTCTTTAGATACAAGAATTTTTTCTCCTTTAGTCCCAACCTCAGATTCTTTTGAAGTTACATTTGTAGGTGGTAATAGTTTTATAAACTTTCTAACCTCTTGATCGTTTCTAAAGTCGTCTTGTATTCTACCTGCTTCAGAGCTTTCAGGTATACCGTTTATTATTTTTTTAGCGTAAGTTAAGTTTGCGTTTTTATCAAGCTTACCTTCTGATATGTTATAAATAGACGAAGCAATTTTAGTTCCAAATTTACTACTTATAGATTTAAAGTCAGCGTTAAAAGGAGCTATATCACTTTGAGATATATTAACTAAGTTTTCAAGCTTTTTAATATCTGGACTTACAATTTTAAACTTCCTAGGATCTATTTTAGATACTGTTTCTTTAGCTTCTCTAGCTTCTCTTTCTTCTAGCGTCTCGTTAGAATCTTGCGCAGCTATATCAAAGCCTACACCTATTCTAGTTTGTTTGAAATCTTTAGGTGCAAACTCTTGTTTGTAAAACTTGTTTGCTCTACCCGCTTTAAATACGTTAAATACATATGTAGTAAAAGCCTGTTTATTACCATCTTTATCTACAGGTTTATAATTTTTTATAACGCTTTCAAATTCTGTAGCTACAAACTGAGATGCTTCATCAGCTAGTATATCACCTTTGGCAACATTGTAACCCATGGCATCTAAAGCTACTGATTGATATTGAGTAAAGAAGTCAAAATATTTATCACCTGTGTTAAAGGAGTTAGGATCATTTTTATATTCAACAGCTAATTTGTTTACTGTAGATTTATCTGAAAACTTAGTGTCTTTACCCTCAAATTCTTGTAAAGCTTTTTTAGTTTTTTTACTTACCTTACCAGCTCTAAATGCCGCGTTATTAGCAGCTAAATAGCTTAAAGCTTTTTCTGGAGTGTTAAGTTTGTTAGGGTTAGTGTTGTTAAACACTCTAGTCATAAAACTATCTTCTTGCTCTATCTGTACTTCATCTTCATAAGCATACAGATACTCTTGCATATACTTAGTATATTCATCTCTGTACTTTTCACTATTCTCAAAAGTCAAGTTTTCATCAGCGTATAGATTGTCAAGCATGTTTCTAACGCTTTTATCTACAGCTTCTATAGCTTTATTGTTTGTTTTAGCAGCTGCCGCGGCTAAGTTTTCAGCGTATAACTTTCTGTTTTCAGGTTTTATACGAGCATCATCAACTATATGAGAAAACTCATGTAGTATAACTGTTCCAGCTTTAATTTGGCCTTTATCTAAATCTTTTGCTGCTTGATCTCTATCTTGTGTTATTATAGTGTTACCCATTACAGCGCCATAAGTTTCACCATTGTTGAATTTAGAAACAGCGTTTTTATACTCTTCAGAATTAACATCTACACCTTGATTTTCAAGTGCTTCTTTTAGTTCTTCTTCTGTAGTATATTCTACAAATTTTACACTTTTTATATCTGCAAATATATCACTAGCTTTAGCACTTACACCTTCAGCCACGGAAATAGCTCTTGATCTGTCTAAAGCCATTTGATCTCCAAGCTCTTTATATCTAGATTCTTTTTGTTTATTGTTTAAAGGCTTATCGTTTATAGTTTCGTTTTCAACAATCTCTACAATCTCAGGATTTGCTTTTGCTGCTCTTTTACTTTCTCTGCTAACGCTCTCTCTTACATGATTTATCACAGCTACTATTTGGTCTTCAGTAGATTTGGATTTATAGTTATCTTTATTTACCTTTCTTAAATACTTATTGTTATTAGTCCATAAATCACCTAAGCTTTCTTTAGCTTTTTTAGTACTGGTTGGTTTTTCTTTTATGTCTTTAGTTTGACTGTCTAACACATTTAATTGAGTTTCAAACACTTTAGCTTGCTCCTTACTTAAAGACTCTTTATATGAATTTATAACCTCAGCTTTGTCAACGTCAGACATACCAGGCATAACCCCTGCTTGTGATAAAAGCTGTGACTTTATTAACTCAGTACCTATTAATCTTTTTATATCGTTAACATCACGACCAAGAATATCTACACCTAACCTGTCTAGTTCTAATCCTTGCTCTTGAAGATTTGAAGCCATGTCAGACAATAACAGCTTTTTTTGTTTATCATCTAATTTAGAATCTTGTATTAAAGTGCTAAGCTCATTGTTGTTTATTCTAAGTTTGTTTATTTTCTGCTCAAACTTTTTAGTAGCATTATAATTTACCATACCAGAATAAGCAACACCTGGGCTTTGAGAAACACCTAGTGTTATTATAGTAGACATAGCAGTGTCGTCCCAAGCGCTAAGATCTAGTTCTCTATCAAGTATACCATATTCTGTTATAAACTGTTGACCACCATATATTAACTCTTCTTCAGCAAGCTCACCAGCACCTCTAACTAACAACGGTTTACCTATTAAACTTGCTACTTTTTGATAATTACCTGCGTATAAATTTTGAGCTATACTTGTTAAGGACGTGGGTGATTTAAAGTCCTTTAAAAGTTTTATAGTGTTAGGAGCTGTACCTAAAAACCTAGTTACAGTACCTTCGATTATACCATTAGCTAACGAAGAGTTTACAATTTGAGCATCGCTTATTTCGCTCATTGCTTTTGTTTTGTTTATATCTCTCATAGTGTTAGTATAAGTATAGAAATCTATTATGCCACTCTCATAAGCATTTAAAGCTATTTTAGCTTGCTTGTCAGCTGTTCCAACTATTTGTTGTTGTGTTTTTAGATCACGATAAGTTTGAGCTCCTGAAGACAAACCAAATAAACCACCAATAGCATTAGCTGTCATAGCGGAAGATAAGCCTGCTGCTGAACCAATACCACCAGTAGCTATAGCTAAAGTAATATTAGCAGACTGCTGGCCTAGTGTTCTAAAAAAGTAAGTACCAAAGTTACCGTCATCGTAACTACCCATTTTTTCAAAATAGTCATTTTTAGCGTTTAATCTTCTCTGTGCTTCTACAGCCCAGTCAGCGTTAACCAAAGTGGGTGCTGCTAACAGTATTCCAGCAAAAGCATCATTAACATCTTTAGCTAACAAACCACCTATACCGTACTCTTTCATTGAGTTTCTAAAAACATCAGCATCAGCAGGGTTAGCCGCGTAAAACTCCGAAACTTCTCTCTGCATATTTTCTATAGTAGCTGAGTAATCTGTTTGAAGATTTGCAAAATCATTTTGTAGCTTGTACATTTCTGACTGAGCCTGTTTAAGTTTTTTACCCTCTTCAGAATTAAGATTTCTATCGTTAGAAACTGAGAATATAGCTTCACCGCTTGGAGTATACTCTATACTAATTTCAGTTCCCTCTGGTGAGTTATTTGAAATTTCTTTAGCTTTTGCACTTAATATATCAATAAACTTTTTTTGTATATTAGGAAGTTCTTTAACTTGAGCTTTTATTCTTTCGTCAAACTTTGTTTTTTCAATTTTAGCAACACCTTGACCTAATCTAATTAAGTTTTGATCACCAGAGTTAGCCATTATTTTTTCTGCTATAGTAGAAGATCTGTCAAGTAATTCTTGGTTTTTTACTTCTTTAATACCAGCAATATACATTTTTTTAATAAAATCCTCACCTCCAGCTTGCTCTATTTTATTTACAATATTTTCAGGTAGACCACGCCAGTTTCTCATTCTAATAATGTCGTCATCTATTTTACCTGGCACTTTAATCATTTTATCCAGCTTAGCATTATAAACCATTTCGCCTATAGCGTTGCTTTCCATGTACTCTCTTATTTGGTCTTGCTCTTCCTCGCTAAAACCTTCTGGTAAAACCTGGTTTACGTTTGCTATTATATCTTCTGCATACGTGTTTTTAAAATACTCTAAATCTAAAGATTTATTAGATTTTATTATTTTTTCTTCGGCTTTGACTTCTCTAGCCTTAGTTTCTAAGTAGTTACTAGTTGCTTCGTAACTACTTTTCTTTATAGATTCATAACCTTCATCTCCTAGATCTTCTTTCATAAAAGATCTTAACTTATTAACATCTAGCTTTTCTTGAACAATAACCCCATCTTTTAAAACATTATAAGAATAAGGCTGATATGTTCCATCTTTTCTAGAACCACTTGATTTATTTATAGACACGCTATAACCTGTAGATTCTAAAGCTTTGTTTATAGCTCTATCGTCTTTTGTTTCATCTAGCACATCAGCTAGTTGACCAACAGTGTTAATAATAAGTTCTTCGTCTGTTTGGCTGTTGTAAACTTGATCTAATTTTTTTAAAACATCTACAGCTTCGTCTCTACCGTCTAAAGTAAAAGGCTGTAAATCTAATTCTATTGATTTGTCTGTTCCTGGTAGTATTATGTTTAAAGCATTTCTAACACCTGTTTGCTCTATAAAAACACCTGGATAAGCATCCATTAAAAACTCCTGCACCTCTTCCTCGCTTTTATCTATAATAGACATAGGTTTATTTATGTCCATATTAGAACCTTGATATGCTTTCTTTAACTTACTTCTTATATTAGAATATCTTTCATCAAGAAGCATCTTACCTGCTCTAGTGCCATTGTATTTGTCACCGAATATACCTCCTGGTTCAACTTTTTCGTATTCCGATAAAATATCTTCCAACTGAGATTCCAAAGCGAATGTCTCGTTTATTTCCGTTGCTACAGGTACATTCTCTCCTGCAACAACTATTGGCTTTCCCTCTTCAGGTCTTAACACCGTACCTGTTCCTACTGGCTCTTTTTCCTTTATCTTTAAATTAAAAGCACTTACGTATTCTTCTAAAGACATTTCTTCGTAATTAGCGTTGTCTTGTACCTCAGCAAGTGTTAGTTCACCTAAGATTGGGTGTATGTAAATAGGATCTATTGCCATTTTATTTTTTCTTAATTGGATAAATTTTCATTAACTCTTCTTTGGTTACGCTAGTTCTTCCTGGAACAGGACTACTCTCTTTATCATAAATTTTATAAGTTCCATCATCATTTAATTTTATTTTTCTACCACCTGATCCAGGTATTGTTCTCATTACTTTAAATTTCTCAGGGTTATTAGCAACGTCTTCAGCAAAATCAACTTTGTCTTGTTGTTTTTCAGTTAACTTTCCACTAGGGTTATAATTTCGGTTTCTAGTTGGTTTAGAAACATCACTTTCTTCTATGTAAAAATATTGCTCTGTACCTGGTTTAACATTGCTTACGTCAACGCCAGCTTCTTTAAGTTCGTCTATCTGCTCTTGCGTTATCATTCTCTTTTGAAGTTCTAATCCATTAACTTTTTGATTAACAAATTTTCCAGTTGCAGGATCTCTTTCTTGACCTAAGTTAAAATGAGTTAAAAAATCATCGTTAATATATCCAAGTATTTCTTGCTGAACATCTTCTGCTGAGAATTTTCCAGATTTAATTTGATCAGCGTAATCTATACCAGCTCTACCTAAGGACTCTAAATAATTATAAGCATCTTGTTGATCTGTAGGACTTCCTTGCAGCATTTTTGTTATTGTGCCTGCTTTAGCGTTAAATAAATTTTTCATAGAGCTTAATGCTCCTTCTACATTAACAAACTCCATAGATTTAACTTGGTCTAAGGTATCTCCTTTTGTTTTTGTTCCTGCTAATTTATGTTTATATTGCTTGTTTAATTGCCCGTTTTTTACTACATTAAACTCTTTAGCCTGTGCGTTGTAATCTATTTTAGGTATTATATTTTGTCTAGCAATATTACCATCCCAACTGCCGTCAGATAGGTTTCTGCTCCAATCAACATTTATATAACCGTCAACTACAGGGTATTTACTTTCATCACTATAAGAAGCCGCTTCTGGGCTTCCTGCTTTTATCTTAAATGAAAGCTTCATTATTGATTCAAAATCTCCTTTTGAGTTTTGTATTCTTTCAAAAGCTCTATTTGTAACTTCCACGTTACTAGGTAAAGGTTTGTTATATATACTAGAACCAACTAAGTAGTTAGTATATTGTCCAGCTCCTGTCCCAGATAAATAGTAACCTTCTTCACCACTAATTACTTTTTCAAAATCATCTTTGTCAGCTAATGGTATTGCAGCTTCTTTAGCAAAGTTATTAAAAGTTTTTTGTTGACCTGCTATAGCCTTTTGGTATTGTTTTCTTGTATCTGAGTCTAAGTCTAAATTTGAATTAACCTCTGCAGCCATCTTTATGGTACCTATTCCATAGTCTTTTTTAAAACCTTTATATTCATAAACACCTCCATACATTTCAAATTCAACCTGCTCTCTTGCTTGCTCTATGAAACCTTTATCAGCGCCTTCGTTTTCTAATTTTATAAAGTTAGCTTCTGACGCTTCTAAAGCTTTTTGCTCTGCAGATATATATGATTTTTGATATATTTCTTTTTTCTTTTGTACTATGTCAGCTTGTTTATTTCTAGCATCTACTACTTCTTTAAAGCCAGATACTAAAGCTGCTGAAACTTGGCTAGATGCATCGGCCCAAGCTTTTGCACCGTATAAATCTTGTATTATTGTTGGGTTAGTATATGCACTCATGTTTTGTACTTTTATTATGGGTTAAATAATGTTCCTGTTCCAGCTGTACCAACAGCCGACGCCATACCAACCGCTCCTGATACAGCACTACCCCACGCTTGAGCTTTTGCTTGGTTAGCGGAAGCTTGATTCGCCATAGCTTGCTGTTGTTGTCCAGCTGCTCTAGCTAGATCTGCGTTACTTCTGTTTTCCTCTGTTTGCATTACAAATTGTTCCCCAGCTGCCATTTGAGTTTGCATTCTTTGTCCTTCTGATATTTGTATACCTTGTATTCTTTGTGCTTCATTCATTTGAAGCATTTCCATTTTTTGTTGACCTTGTGCTCTTAGTTTTTCGTTAGCAACTTCTTGTTGTTCTATACTAGCTGATACTCCTTTTTTACTAGCTAAAGCTGCTTGCGCTAAAGCAGTTGCACCACCAGCGCTCGCGCCTGTCGTTGCTAGTGTATCTAAAGAATTAGCCAAAGCCATATCAGCTTGTTCCATTTGTATTTCAGAGGCTTGAGTGGCAACAGACATGCTAGCGAAAGGATTAGATATCATATCACTTAAATTAGAAGCTAAACTAGATAGATTACTATTACCTGCATAAGGATTTGTTATGGGAACTCTTTCAGCTTTTATTCTGTCTATTTCTTGTTGAGCTCTTGCCGCTGCCCTACCGGCTCTTTTACCTGCTTTGTCCGCTTGATTTGCTGACACAGCTCCACCTATAAGGGAAACTCCAGCTCCAATTGCTGCTATTGCTGCCATATTATTTTATTTTTTTAATTATTTCGTGTGATGGATTTTCGTCCACCGTATACCCTAATTTCTTGTGTTTATCTATTAGACTTTTGCTTCTACCTATACTAAGTATTAATTTAAAACCTCCATCATAAGCCCATTGCTCTAATGAATCTATTAACAGTAGTATAGCTTGCTCTCTGTCTTTTTTAATTATATATTTTGGATTTGATATTATCCACTCCATCCAAGCTATTTTTGAATTTGTTGCATATAAAAAACCTGCTACTATAGGTTCACCTTCTTTTTCTATTATTATTCCACCTGTACCATTTTCAGGTAACATTTCTTGTGACAAAGGTTCCCACTCTGGCCAAGACTTCCACCATTCTACGATAGTATTATAGTCTTTTTCAGTTAATCTTCTTGCTGTTAATTCCATTTAATTTTATTTAATAAGATGATTCAGAGTAGTTTGATGATAGCGCAAACAACTCATTTGTTCCAGAACTAGCTGTGTTTGTAGCTCTTAATTTTACTGTTGCAAAAAATCCTTTAACTCCGGATATTGATCTACCGTATACAACCTCACCTCCAGTAGCAGCCGATATATTTATTAAGTTTGCAAAATACTTATCTTCTTTTCTTTTAAATTCATTTCTAAATAAACTACTTTCCATGTTAGCCAGCGTTGTCGGTAAGGTATATACCGCTATTGGATTTGCTGAATCTTCATTTGTAACAAAGCTTTCCATGGACCAATTAAAATTACCTTCGTAATTAACTGTTTTAAATGTTTTTACTAAAGAAGGATTTGTGTTTAATATACTAGTAACAGTTGAGTCATACTGAACTCCGTAAAAATTAGCTCTAGGTAAAACACCACCATTATTATCTCTATCAACATAATGCTCGTACAAAGAACCACTTTTAGTAGAAAAGAAACTGTTTTGTATGCTAAACATTTGTCTAGGTATATAGCTCAATGTACTTGTCCAGCCCTTTACTTGTTCGTCAAAAGTTACAGTTATTGGTGATCCTGAAGTAGAGGTCTGTAAAGACAACACGTAAGCTTTATTATATATATCGTAACCACCTATGGCTTTTCAAGCTTCTAACACACCAAACTTATCTCTAAAAAAGTCATACATACCATAGTTAGATATTTCAGTTATACCGTCTTTAGACAGTCTAAGAACAGATCCTTGAGACGCGTCAGTAAAGTATTTTCTGTAACCATAAACAGCAAAAGACTCTGGATTTTTAGCAATTCCAAATTCACCTGCATATGGTTGTATAGCCCCAATGACTACATTAGATGTAGTTTGAACTGGTAAACCTTCTTGAGTGTATATAGCGTCTTTATCTATTAAAGCTCTATTAACTTTTCTTTCTTGAAATATAGTTAAATTAGTATCTTCAGCGTATAGTTTTTGTATACTACCTTTCGATGGGTCTACAGTTCTAGTTATATCTTGACCAGATGGAAAAACATTCGTTTGGTTTACACCTGTTCTAGAGTTTACAACGCCAGAATATATAATAGAATTAGCTAAAAGCTGTTGAGTATTTTCATCTGAGGCTAAAAAAGCTCTAGGAGATAATCCAGTCTGCACATTATTGTAACCACCTCTAATTCTAGATTCTTCAATATACCAATCATACTCACTTCTAGAAGGACCGAGCTGTCTGTTTAATTTTTTTAAAACGTATGTGTTATAATATTTTACTGGTATAGCTGTGGCCATATTTTTATTATTACTTGTTTTTTTAATTATTTAGGTTATGGTCCTACAAATCCACCTGATGGAACTACTGTTGGAAATACAGTTGGATCTGATGTACCAGTACCTCCTCTTAGGTAAAACGGTGGGTCTGCCATTGGAACTTGAGTTAAATTTGTTCCTGGGTTTTGTATAGTTGGTGTTTGGCTAGAAGGAAGGTACGTAACTATAGCACCAGCGTAACCAGTTGGAGTAACACCTGGCCAGTTTTCATTTCGTGTCATTTCTATTTTTAAGTTAACCGCCGCACTAGGTTGAAAATTGTATGTACCTGTGTTAGTTGTTGGTGTAGGATTTTTTTCACCTGGGCTAACTCCTTCTGTTATTTGAGTTGAAGTTCTAGAAAGACCTTGTAAAGTAGCAACTCTTTGAAAGGAACCGGTAAAACCTGTATTTTGGTTTAAACCAGTGCTCGTCTGATCAAAAACACCATATCCACCTACAGTGTTAGTACCGCTACCTAACGTGCCGTCAGGGTATGTGCCTCCGTTTTCAGTGATGGCTCTAACATTACAAAAACCAGGGTTTTGTTTACTAGAGGCAACCCATATACTTATATCGTTTGCTGTCCAGTTTTGAACTTGACCTTGCCATATAGGTAAATTAGTTGAGCTTGTAATAGTATTTAGTGATATATCAGACTGAGTGCCTTCGTATGCTGGGCTTGGATTTCCCTGCGTGTAAGAAGCATATACTACTTGGCCAGTGTAGTTAGCTGCCCCAACAGTATAGCTCATATAAGTATATGTAACAGCTCCAACATCATCTGTAAGACTAAAATATAAAGAATAAGAACCTACTTGATGGTAGTTACCAGTAGTACTGTTACCTGCACATACAAACTGTCTATACTTAGTAGGGCTTATACCTGGCGAAGCTGTTTGGTTAGCTTGATACACAATGCTTGCAAAATCACTTATATTTCCAGAAGTACCAGAGTTGCCAGGGTAAACGCCCCAATATGTTGTAGTTCCAGAATTATTCACGTATCTAGCACCTACAATGTCCCAACCATTATTACTACTGAAAGTTGCAGAATCACCGCTTGTTGGATACCCGATTCCTGATGTTATAGCGCTACCATTTAAACCTAATGGACTAAGACTACGTGCACTTGAATTTGGGTACATGCCGACTATTAGACCTCCAGTGTAAGGCACTGTGAAAGGAGGTAAAGTATTAATTATAACAGGTGGATCATTTTGCAATTGTAAAGTTACAGTTTCAAAAGTTTCAACACTACCTAAAGTCCATTTAAGATTAACTTCAAATTTACCTCTCCACGTAACATCATATAAGTTTGAGTTACTACCACCAGCAAAAAACCCGTTAGGATCATTAGGCCCTTGAGCTGTAGTTATGTTAAAACTACCATTACCAACAGCTACTAAACCAAATCTACTTATATAATCTATGTTAGTGTCTATAGCTTGTGTTGTTGGGTTGTAAGAAAAAATATTTACAATAGAACATGAAGCAGATGTAACTATTTGACCTCCACTTGTTGGAAAAAAGTTACCAGTTATAGTACTACCTACGGCGTCATTTTCAGAAAAAGAAACTGTTACGCTTGAAAAAGTAGATCCATTTATATCACCACTTTCATTTTGTATATCAACATTTAAATCAGATATAAGTTGCGCTGAAGAGGTTTCGTAAAATAATTCTAACTGTGATACAAAAGGAGATGTTTCATAAACAGCTAAACCTAAATTATCCGGATAAGGATTACCTCCTCCAGGAGCAGTGTATTGTTGCTCGTCCAAACCTACTGGTTTTCTAGTAGATATTTTAGCTACGTAAGGTTTTGTGTTAAAATTGTATATAGAATACGAATTAACTTGGTTTGGTAGTGATGGGATAGGGTTTTGGTCATCGCCAGTTAAAAGAGGAAATACATCTTTTATTGTCCCAACTAAATCAACTGAATCAGGCGAAAATGCAGGATCAAATTGTTTTGTTTGAGTTGAAAAGTTATTTACAACTACAGGAACTATGTTTGTTACTCTAGGAAACATAGTTTCATCAGATGTAAATTGATCTTGTAGAGGACCAACATCTTGCAAGTTTCTTGGTACTTTGTTTATGTTGTCAGATATTAATGTTATAAAACCAGTTTCTCCTTCTTCTAAAGTAGAACCATTTATTGGATATCCGTTTACTATACCTGGTAAATAAACATTGTAGTAATCTTGTTGTTGTTGTTTTACTCCAAACTTGTAAGTGTAAAAACCATTTACGTTTATATCGTAAGTAGCATTAGTTATGTTTGATGATAGAGTAGGTTCTGGCTGTGAGGTTGCCGGCGTATTAGAGAACAAGTATTTAACATCTATCTCTTCCTTTGTTTGTATAGTTATATTATACACAGGTGTCGAACTGGATGGTGTTACAGTTACTATATCAGTATAGTCTATGTATTGACCTGACATTTTTTTACCAACTGAAAAACATCTACTGTAGTTTGTAGGAAAATTTTCAAACAAAAGCCCTGTACCATCAGATCGTACTCCCGCGGATCCTAATTTATATTGATAAAGTCTGTTAGGTCCAAATAATAACTCTACTTTTACATTGAACCCAGGGGTTACAGCGTTAGCAAAAACTACATTTACGTGAGCCAAACTAACACTTGCGGTATAATCAGAGTTAAGCGTTTTTAGTATCCAACCATTACCTTCATTAACATATACATTAAGAATATTAGCATTATCTTGAAAGTCAACAGCTTTAATAGCATAAGCATAAAACGTTGTTGTTAAAGTTGTTGTATTTGCTGTAAAGTATTGGTAACTTTCACTTTGAAAAAAGGGATATAAAGCACCTGTACCTGTTCCTCCTGTTCCATCTTCAATGTTTACAGCATAATACTCTCCTTGAGCATAAGACCCGGGATAACCTGATGTTAAAGAATTTTCTGGTATTGGTTGAAGATAGTTTACTGAAAGTGTATCACCAGGCCAGTTTAATATATTACCATTAAATTGTAGAGTATTATAATCAGAAAAAACATTAGAACCTGGTTGAGGATCACCGTTAACGTCAAGCAGTCCATCATAGTTAGACAAAACAATATCTGTTTGCCTACCAAACTTATCCGCTAAAACTATACCAACTTGATAGTTTCTATTTTGCTTTAATGAATGCTGTGGATACTCTATAAACTGTTGAGTAGATTTATCAGCAACAGAAGCATAATAATCTAAACCTAAAGGTGCGGTGTAGCTTTCTACATAATTAGAATATAGTATTCTATTACCACTAGACTCCTGTGCTAAAGCTCTAACAGGCACTTTGTCAAAAACTCTAGTAGTTTCAGATGACGGCATTGTTTTTATAGGTTGCTTTGACTGGTAGTTATATTGATATATGTTAGTGTAATTTAAACTACTTATAAAGGCGGCGTCAACATCTACTTTTTCTAATATTTGATAAGCCTGCTTATCTGACTCTTTATATATTATCTCTATAGCTTTTATCTTATAGTTATTTATTATGTCTATACAGGGAAGTTGAATATTTAACACAGCATTGTTGATACTGTTTTGCATAAACTCAACTACAGTAGTAATAAAAGCCTGTGTTTCGTCATCATTAATAAATTTACCTTGATGTTCAGGAATAAAAACATCTTGACTAAAAGGAGCCACTACTGAGTAATCGTTGTCATCAAACTTGAATCTGTAGCCAAATCTAACAAATTTGTCTTTTAACAATTCCGGATCTCCATTCCAACCGTTGTAACCTGCTTCTTTTATAACTCTTACAGACATCCCGTAAGAAGCTGGACTTGTTAAGTTTGTTACTGGCAAAGCATTAGTGTTGCTCCAATTAACGTAAAGATTATTTGTAGTAATAGCATCACTTGTCCAATATCTAGCTCTTGTGGTTAACTCTCTAAAGTCATTACTAGTAGACGCAGCTTGTCTCCAACCACCAGGCTTAACGTTCATTCCGTTAGCGTTTGTATTTGCTTGAGGTGGATTGTCCCAAAGTGTTGTACTTTTGTAGAGATTAGAAGTAGCTCCACCAGTAGCTATAATACCATCCCATTGTGCAGTTGTTGGTATTGTAAACCCTATAGGCGCTAGACCTCTAGAATCCATTACAGCGTATTTGTTGTATAAAACACCATATGTTACTTCATTTCCTATATATTCGTCATAATAACAAAAAGCACCAACTTCATTAGTGGCAGCATCTTGCCATGAAGCTAAAGTCTGTGCCTCAATTATAGGGTCACCGTTTCTATATCTAGTTACAGCTAAATTAGAGTCGCTAACCTCAAACACACCTACTGGTACAGTGTCTGGATCAGCGGCATTTGTCATTGTGGAAGGGTATGTATCAGTCTCTGGTGTATAATTATTTATAAGCGGTGCCCTTAAGTTTAAATACTCAGGCGGAAATATTGGCGCAAACTTGGCTACAGAAATTTGGTCTTCGTTAAAGTAATAAGTAGAAGGTTGTTCTACATTTATTTTTCTAGGTTGATTTCTATTGTCTGTCCAAAACAGTAAGTTTTCAACTAAATTAACGCCAAGTACTGGGTTTAATGTTGAAAAGTTCAACCAATATCCTTCAACTTTTACGTTCGTAGTACCAAGTATAGAGTTGTACACCAGTATTTGGCACAAGGCTGTGCTTGGTGCTAATGCAACACCGCTCCAGTCTGTTTTAAAATAATATACAAGAGAATTGGCATCATCTACAAAATAACCTATTATTTCACCAGCGTCATCATGTTCTTCAGATGTAACTTTGGTGTTACCTAATATAGACTCTAAAGCACCCACATCGCTTGCTTCTGATCTAGAAACAGCTATATTCAAAGCGTCTCTGTATTCGTTATTTGGGATAAGTCTCTCGTCTAAATCTTTATTCATTTTAGACCTAATGAAACTATTCTTAGCTTCTGCCATGTATTAGTGTTTTATTTTATTTTTTGACTTTTCCGTCTGGTAAATATTTTTTTAACCTATCTAATATTCTAGTACTAGTGTTTCTAGAAAACAAAGATCCAAGTGAACCTACAAAATTATTAGTTGCATCTTCTACTGATTCTAAAATAGGTCTACCTTCTTTTATATTTTGAACTTCGTGAATTAACCCGCCTAGATTAGAACCAATAACACCAACAGTTTTACCCGGTAGTGTTTTTCCAAAAGAACCTAATTTGTTTTGTATTGACCTAGAAGTTTGATCACCAGCAAAATAATGTCTAGCCGTATCGCCGTGCTCAAAAGAGTTTTGCTCTTCCATTAAACCATCTTTGTCTGGAGTAATACTTAAATACTCATCAGTTCTTTGCCTTGCTTTTTCTTGTGGAAAGTTTAAAAACTCTTCAGCTTTATGTTCTATGTTTGAAAAAGCATTAGACTGGTTTGGTGGATCTTGTTTGTTGATAGGGTTTTTACCCGTAAATTTTGATGAAAAACTCATATAACTTAATGTTTAATCCATTTAGATTTACCTCTCATTACTTGTACTATTTCGTCAAGTTTTATATTAGATAATCTTATTTTAGCATTTCTTAATTTAGAACTTTTTTCTCTTCTTAATCTTTGAACTATATATTCAGGTTGGTTTATTCTAGTAGATATAAGAGCGTGTAATATATAAGCATACATTGCGTCTTCAGCCATTTTAGGTATCCTACTATCCAAATCAAAAGCTAGTCCATCTGAAATATACTCTAGTATTATTAATTTACCAACTAAATTACTTGAAAAAGAAACTTTACCTTCTCTTTCGTTCATATTAAACCATCCGTTAATTTGAGAATATTGAGGATCCGTTCCGTACATTCTTCCATAACCAGATCCGATAGCATTACCTAAGTCACCCCAATTGTAAGCCCACATATCATTTGTAAACTCATTAGTAAAGTTGCCGTCAATAAAATCAGTATTAGCATTATGCCATCTTTCTTGTGTTATAGATGTTCCCTCTATGTCATTACCCCATTGATCTTGTGTTGGTACACCTGCAGAGTCTTGAGCTTGAGTGTAATAAGGGCTAGTTGTTAAGTTATTAGCTGGATACATAGGTCTTTTAACTCCTAGTTCATCTATCCATGACATACTCACATAATTAACGTAATCTTGAGGTAGTATTAATGTAAGTTCGTTAGGTATGGTTAGTTCAGCTTTTTTTATACTTTTTAAAGTATCATAACTAAACTCTTGCATTGCTCTTTTAGTATGAAATATTACATCTGTTCTTTTAGCGTTTGGAATTAACTTACCTTGTCCTATATATCCTACTAAAAAATTACTAACAATATCGTTTAATTTAATATATTGGTATCCTCCATAGTTATCTTCTACTGTTTGCCCATATGCTTTTTCAGCTTCTGTGTTAGCATACTTACCACCACTTAACGTTGTTAACTGAACAACTATAAAAGCGTTAGCTGAAGGAGACGCTGTTAAAGATATAGTCTTACCATTGGTAACTACTATTTCTGTAACCCACTGACTCCAGGTACCAGCTAAACCACTTTGGCTTGTGTAAACTTTAAAGTTGTTTAGACCATAGTCAGGATCACTAGGATTCCAGCTAGTAGAACTTCCTAATATTAAGTCTGTATCAAAGTCTGTTGTAAATTTTTGATTAGGCGCTACTGATCCAGCTCCTCTAAAATCTTGCGTTCCTTGATAATACTGTTGAGAATTTTCAGTTATTGATCCGTTGTTAGTAGGTTGTATAGCCATTATATATTAGTTTCTTTCGTTTTGTGCTTCTTGAGCTATTTCACTAGCGGCAGCTTGAACTATGCTTGGGTCTTTTATTACAACTCCAGCATAAAGCAGAATTTGTAAAACAACATTTGTTTGCTCTGTAATATCTAATTGAAAATCAACTGAAGTAGAAGGATCCCATATGTATGTATAATCAGGTGCTGATGATGTAAAGTTCCAAACAACATCCGCTGGTTTCTTAACGTAAGTAGCTTGCACATTAGAATTTATTGATTGAGGGTATATAGTTATTCTATTATCCTCATATAAATAAACTGGAAAATAACTTGAAGGTTTAGTTATTGTAGATAAGTTTAATTGAGCTAACTCATTTCTTTGAACAACTTCAACTTCCTTGTCATCGTTATAAATAACAGTGCCTAATTTGTAGAAATCCAGAGGGTATAATGTTATAACTATATTTACACCTACACCTAAAGCTCCTGCTGTTAAATTGAAGTTACCGCCTGCTATATTGTAGTTAGCATATACAAGACCGTCAACAGTTACAACCACTTGGCTTTGTTCGACTTGAGCTTGAGTTATGGTTGTTAAAGGATATGATATGTTGTTTAATATTCCTGTTAAGTTTTGAGTTCCAGTAGCTGTCCCTGAAGATGTTGGGGTTGTAAAGAACCCTGGTTGTGTAGTAGTCGGCGCTGTGTACGCACAAGTGCCTATGGTTTTAAAAACGTCAAGTTTTTCTTGCACACTTTTATATCTATTACCGTATTCACTTTCGTTTTGCGGCACTCGTAGTTGTTGGTTTATAGTTTCAAAATAAGTATCAACTATATCAAGTTGTACTTGAGTAGCTAGCTTGTTAAATTCATTAGGTGTAAGATAACCTCTTTGTTCCTTATTTATTATTAACAAGACTGTTTTATAAACTTGATCTACGTTTATTGCCATTTTAATTTGTTTA
>JAAHTG010001127.1_pt1 | contig 19494 bp, 9 predicted proteins | sample 6116081 | NCBI WGS metagenome assembly JAAHTG01 (sample SAMN13939989, study PRJNA603662) | sponge metagenome | isolation source: marine sponge | host: Mycale hentscheli | place: New Zealand | collected 2005 | reverse complement strand
AGGTAGAATAGAATCTTTAGTTAGCAAATGTATAGGTTTTGCTGATATGATTCAGTTAACACATTTAAAACTACAACAAGTAATGTCTAAAATGGTACCAGATGGTGTTTATTTAGATATGGACGGTTTAGCAGAAGTTGACTTAGGTAATGGTACAAACTACAATCCAGCAGAAGCACTTAACATGTATTTCCAAACTGGTAGTATTGTTGGTAGATCACTTACACAAGACGGCGATATGAATCCAGGTAAAATACCTATTCAAGAGTTAAGCTCTAGTTCTGGTCAAGGTAAAATACAAAGTTTAATACAAACTTATCAGTATTATTTACAAATGATACGTGATGTAACCGGACTTAATGAAGCTCGTGATGGTAGTACGCCAGACAAACAAACGTTAGTTGGTTTACAAAAATTAGCTGCTAATGCTTCTAACGTTGCTACAAGACATATTAAACAAGCTAGTTTATATATAACATTAAGAACAGCAGAAAATATAGCTTTAAAAATAGCTGATGCTTTAGAATTTCCACTTACAGCTGAGTCATTAGTAAATGGTATATCAAACTACAATGTAAATACTTTGACAGAAATAAGTAATTTAAACTTACATGACTTTGGTATATTCTTAGAACTAGAGCCTGATGAAGAAGAACAAGCTCAGTTAGAACAAAACATACAAGTAGCTTTACAACAAGGTGGTATTGATTTAGAAGATGCTATAGATTTAAGACAAATTAAAAACCTTAAGTTAGCTAATCAAATGCTTAAAATAAAACGTAAAGCTAAAGGTAAACAAGATCAAGAAAATGCTCTTGAACAAGCAGAAGCGCAAGCTCAAGCTCAAGCTGATGCTGCTGAAAAAATAGCAATGTCTGAAGTACAAAAACAAGAAGCTATATCAGGTTCTAAAGTACAATTTGAACAAGCTACTAATCAAATGGAGATACAGCGTATGGAGTTAGCTGCTCAATTAGAGCAACAAAAAATGGAAGCTCAGTTTCAATTTGACATGCAGTTAAAACAAATGGATATGCAGGCCGCTAGTCAAAAAGAAAAAGAAATAGAAAATAGAAAAGACAAGCGTATAAAAATGGAAGGTACGCAACAAAGTAAAATGATCGCTCAAAGAAAAAACGATAGCGATCCTATAAATTTTGAATTAGAAGGCGCTAATTCAATGCCCGTACAATAAGATTTATAGAGTTATTTAATTATTTAATTATATTATATTATGTCAGAAATCAAAACAAATGAACCTGTAAAGCAGGAAGGTGACTTTAAAATAAAGTCTAAAAAACCTAAGCAACTAGGAAACAAAGAGCAAGAAATTGTAAAAGTAAGTTTAAAAGAACCTTTGGTAGAAATACCAGATGATGTTGTTAAAGTTACAGTACCTAAAGAAGCTTTAAAACAAAAAGAAGATGCCATTCAAATCGGAGAAACAAAGGAGGTATCTGTGGAAAAACCATCCGGAGATAGCGCAGAGGTGGGAGAATCTGTACAAGAGTCCAACGAGACTGCTGAAGGGTTTTCTCCAATCAAAGAAGTAACTGAAGAAGAAGTTAAAAAAGTAGAAGCAGAAGTAAAAGAAGCAATAAGAGATGAAAAAGTTTTAGGTAAACAATTGCCTGAAAATATTGAAAAGCTAGTATCTTTTATGGAAGAAACTGGTGGAACTATAGAAGATTACACTAGATTAAATGCTGATTATACTAATGTTGATGAAGATACTTTATTAAAAGAATATTACAAAAAATCAAAACCTCATTTAAATTCAGAGGAAATAGATTTTATAATGGAAGATAGCTTCCAATATGATACAGATCTTGACGAAGAGCGTGACGTCAAAAAGAAAAAACTCGCTAAAAAAGAAGAGATTGCAAAAGCAAAAAACTTTTTAGAGGAAACGAAAAAGAAATATTACGACGAAATCAAGTTGAGACCCGGCGTAACTCAGGACCAACAAAAAGCTATGGACTTTTTTAATCGCTACAACAAACAGCAAGAACAAGCTGAGCAACAACACGATGTATTTCAAAAAAATACTAAAGAATTATTTAATAACGAATTCGAAGGTTTCGATATCAATGTTGGAGATAAAAGATTTAAGTATAATATTAAAGATGTAGATAAAGTTGCAGAAAACCAATCAAACATTAATAACCTAGTCGGGAAGTTCCTGGACGCAGAAGGCAATGTTACTGATACAAAAGGTTATCACAAAGCTATATACGCTGCTGATAATGTCGATAGAATCGCAACTCATTTTTATGAGCAAGGAAAAGCCGACGCAGTTAAAGACGTGGTGAACAAGTCTAAAAACTTATCACCAATAAAAGCTAGAACCCAACAAGGTGAAGTTTTTGTAAACGGCTATAAGGTTAAAGCTATTTCTGGTGCTGATTCTTCAAAATTGAAAATCAAAACAAGAAAATTTAACAATTAAAAATTAAACAATTATGAGTTTAAATCCACAATTTGGTGGTATTGTACCAAGTCCAATTCAAACTCCATCTCCTTCTGCTTATTTAGCATTTAACGGTGGGGCAAATGACTTTGCACAACAATATTTACCTGAAATTTACGAACAAGAAGTAGAGCGTTATGGAAACAGAACGTTATCTGGCTTCTTAAGAATGGTTGGCGCTGAAATGCCAATGACATCTGATCAAGTAATTTGGTCTGAACAAAACAGATTACATATATCTTACGATAACTGTAGTGTTGGAGCTGCTGCTGGTGGTAACAATCAGTCAGTTGTAACAATACCTGTTGGTGCTGGTATAGTTAATGTTATATCTATAAATGATACAGTTGTACTTTTAGATCCTGCAACAGGAGCTGAAGGAAAAGGTATCGTTTTAGCAAGAGCTGCTGGTAACGTAACGGTACAACCGTTTGCTAACGCATCTTTTGCTAACCAAGGGATAACTGCTGCTTCTGCAACAATTAAAATGTTTGTATATGGTTCTGATTACACAAAAGGAACAACTATTGGAGCAGGAGTAGGAAACTCTGCTGCTAGAGTATCTGTTGATCCTTCTTTCACGCAATTTTCTAACTCACCAATCATTATTAGAGATCAGTACGTAGTTACTGGATCTGATATGGCACAAATCGGTTGGGTTGAAGTTGCTACTGAAGATGGAGCTTCTGGATTCTTATGGTATTTAAAAGCTGAGTCTGAAACTAGACTACGTTTTGAAGATTACCTAGAAATGTCAATGGTTGAAGGTGAACTAAACGCAAACGCTGGTGGAGCTGCAGGATCTTATGACGCTGCTAACTTACCAGGTACACAAGGTTTATTTGCTGCTATTAGAGCAAGAGGAAATGTAGAAGTAGGATTTACTGCTGCTGCTGGAATTGATGACTTTGATGCAATACTTAAAAACTTAGATACTCAAGGAGCTATTGAAGAAAACATGTTATTCTTACAGAGACAAACATCTCTTGATTTTGACGATATGTTAGCTTCTATCTCTGGTGGTTTCGCTGGTGGTACTGCTTTCGGTTTATTCGAAAATTCAGAAGAAATGGCACTTAACTTAGGTTTCTCTGGTTTCAGAAGAGGTTCTTATGACTTCTACAAAACTGACTGGAAATACTTAAACGATGCTTCTACAAGAGGTGCTATCGTTGGTGTTAATTCAATTGAAGGTGTATTAGTTCCTGCTGGAACTTCTACAGTGTATGATCAAATCTTAGGTACTAACATTAGAAGACCTTTCTTACACGTAAGATATAGAGCTTCTCAAGGTGACGACAGAAGAATGAAATCATGGTTAACTGGTTCTGCAGGTGGAGCATTTACTTCAACTCTTGATGCTATGGAAGTAAACTTCCTATCTGAAAGATGTTTAGTAACTCAAGCTGCTAACAACTTCGTTTTATTCCAAGGATTATAATATCCATTTAATGTAATTTTTACCCTCGTTATATCAACGGGGGTAATTATTACTTTTATAAACTATTTAATTATATTATATTATGGCTAAAAAAGCTAAAGCAGAAACTATTGAGGTTGCACCTCAGCCGGTAGCTACAAAAGTAGCACCACCAGCTAAACCTAGTTGGGAAATAAGAGATAGAATTTATTATTTAAAAGGAAACAAATCGCCTTTAACATTAACTATCCCAGGTAAGCATACAAGAAAACATGCTCTTTTATATTTTGATGAAAAAACAGGAAAACAAAGAGAGATAAAATATGCTACCAATCAAGATTCACCTTTAGTAGATGAACAAAAAGGAGAATGTACTATGGGACATATTATTTTTAGAGATGGTTTTTTAAAAGTTCCTAAAAATATGCAAAACCTACAAAAGTTACTTTCACTATATCACCCTTTAAAAGATAGAATATACGAAGAGTATAGTGCTGTTGAAGAAGCTAAAGATGATTTAGAAGAACTTGACTTACAAATTGACGCTTTAAATGCTGCTAGATCAATTGATATTGATCATGCTGAAGCTATTTTAAGAGTTGAAAAAGGTTCTGAAGTAAATAATATGAGTTCTAAAGAAATTAAAAGAGATTTATTATTGTTTGCAAAAAACAATGCTTCAATGTTTATTAGCTTAGCTAATGATGACAATGTTCAGCTTAGAAATTTTGCAATAAAAGCTAGAGAAGCTGGCATAATAAATTTATCTAGTGATCAAAGAACTTTCACATGGGGTACTAATAACAGAAAGTTGATGAACGTTCCTTTTGATGAAAATCCTTATTCAGCATTTGCTGCGTTCTTAAAAACAGACGAAGGTGTTGAAATTTACAAATCTATAGATAAAAAGCTATAAAAACAAGTGATACTATATATAGGCGGTTTCGGCCGCCTTATTAGTATAAAAATAAAAATAAATGGTAAATATAAATACAGTATACACAACAGTCTTGTACATATTAAACAAAGAACAAAGAGGTTATGTAACTCCTGCAGAGTTTAATAGTCTTGCTGTTCAAGTACAAGAAGAAATATTTAATTCATATTTTCCTGATGGTAATCAATTAAACAGATACAATCAAAATAATCAACAAAATGATACTGAGTTTTTTAACATGTTTAAAGACTCTGCTTATAAATTATACCCTTTTGAAAAAACAGCTTCATTTACTTACAATGCTGGAGCTGCAGTTTTAGGATGGGAATATACTGGAGCAGGAACAATATATAAATTAGGTGAAATAATATCTACTTATAACACAACTAATCCTCAGTATGATTCAATAACACAATTAGCTAGTCAAAGTGATTTTTCTAAAATCACAAGATCTTCATTGACAGCTCCTACAGTGCAATATCCCTTATGCACAACAGGTACAGGACCAAACAACTCAGTACTTATAAAAGTAAGTCCACAACCTAATGCTCTAAATGTTAACGCTATATTTAAACCAACTTCTCCAGTGTGGGCTTTTACTACTGGTAGTGTTGGCCAATATATATATAATGCTGGTAACTCTACTAACTTTGAATTAGACACTTCTGAGCAAACAAATATAATAATAAACATATTAAAATACTGTGGCATCATAATAAATGATCCAACAATAATACAAACTGCATCTGCTGAAGCACAAGAGGTGGAGGCTAACGAAAAATCTTAATAGGAAATGGCATTAATAACAGAAAATAATCAACAGTATTATCAAGGTTCGCAAGGCTTTAGAGGCACTGGTAACGCCTTAACTATAACTACAACGTTCAATACTGATCTAGTGTTTACTGATGCTAACTCATGGAACCCAGCTAGTGAAAATTATGCTTTAAATAATTTTAAAATATATACTAGCACTACAGGTTTTCCTGGCAGTTGGTCTGAATATCTTTTACAATATTCTGTAGCAAACAACGCTATAACTTTTGCTGCTAACCCTGCAAACAACTTATATATAGTTGTACAATTAAAAATATTAGACGGAGGTAAGTATGCTAGCACTTTACCTGAAGAAGCTACTGGAGATGCTGTTGAGAATAATTACGGAGGTTATCAATATATAAAACTAAATGATATTATAGATAACTATATGGTTGGTTACGTAGGTGATGGTAAAATAATACAAAACGCTAAAAAATCCGACGTACTTTTCTTTGCTAAAAGATCTTTACAAGAGTTTAGTTATGATACTTTAAAAAGTATTAAATCACAAGAGCTTACAATACCTGAAAATTTATCTTTAGTAATGCCACAAGATTATGTTAACTATGTTAATTTATCTTGGATAGATAGCTTTGGTGTTAAAAGACCTTTGTATCCTAACAATAATATAACTACAAACCCTTACCAAAAACTACTACAAGATAATCAAGGTATACCTACGCAAGATAATTTTGGATCTGACTTAGAAGGAACATCGATAACAGTAGAAAGATGGCAAGAAACAAACGCTAATAGATTATTAAATAATCAAGCTTTAAATGAACTTGATAATCTTGCTTACGATGTTTACAATAATGATTTTGGATCAGGACCTTGGAACTGGGGAAGATTATACGGATTAGACCCTCAGTACTCTAATGTAAACGGTTGGTTTGGTATAAACGAAAGAGATGGTAAGTTTACTTTTTCTAGTAATTTAGTTAACAAGCTAATAGTGCTAGAATATATATCAGATGGTCTTGCTTATGATTTAGATACTAGAGTACCTAAAATGGCAGAAGAAGCTATGTACATGAGCATATCATACAACTTATTAGCTAACAGATCTGGTACACCAGAAGGTATGGTTGCTAGATTTAAAAAAGATAGAAGAGCAGCGCTTAGAAATGCTAAGATAAGATTATCTAACATTAAGCTTGATGAAATAGTTCAAGTAATGAGAGGTCAATCTAAATGGATTAAACACTAGAATTTAATGGCAAAAGTAAATAACAATTTCATTAAAGGAAAAATGAATAAAGATCTTGATGATCGATTAATTCCTGTTGGTGAATATAGAAATGCAATAAACGCTCAAGTGAGTAGATCTGAAGGTCCTAATGTAGGAGCTTTAGAAAACGTATTAGGTAATACACGTGTTAGCGACATGAGAACATTATTTAGTATGTCTAATGCTTTTTCTATAGGTTATTGTGCTGATGAAATAAATAATAGAGTTTTTGTGTTTCTAACAGATAACACAAGTTCTATTTACGTTAACAACGCTAAGCATGCTATTGGTGTTTACAATGCTACAACTAACTCAACAACGCTTTTGGTTGAAGGACTTTTTTTAAATTTTTCTACATTAAACCCTATAACAGGAGTTAATATTTTAGAAAATTTATTATATTTTACAGACAACAGAAATCAACCAAGAGTTATAAATGTTGATGACGCAAACCCTACAGGTTCTGCAACTCCTAATTATTACAAAACTGAAGAACAAATATCAGTAGCTAAATATAATCCTTACAAATCAATAGAACTGTATAGAGTATCTAGAGATTTAAATCCTACAGAGTACGAAAGTACAATGTATGATGTTGTAAGTAAGTATTATCCAGATGGCGGTTTAGGAACTTTAAACGCGAATATAACCGCAGGAGATACTACTATGCAAATTTTAAAAGCTAATTACCAGGGCGATTTAATACCTGGTGCTACTATAGCTTTTATTAACACTACTTCTCCTGGAACATTTATACCAGGATTATCTGTAAACGGAACACCTTTAACTGTTAGTAGTGTTAGTACCGTATCATCTAGCGCTACTTATTGGACTGTAACTGCTGGATTTGGTCAAGGTGGTATACCAGCTTACGCTGCTGCTAATACTGAAGTTATTTTTAATTATAATTATTATTATGATATTACTTATAATGGTGATGATGACTTTTTAAAAGATAAGTTTGTTAGATTTGCTTATAGGTTTAAGTTTGTAGATGGTGAGTATTCAATAATGTCACCATTTACGCAAGAGTGTTTTGTGCCTAAGCAAGATGGTTACTTTATGCGTAAAGTAAATCCTATACCAAATTTTACTCCTCCAAACTTTGGTACATTAGTTGACACAAGTCCACCATTAGAAATACAAGACGAAGAAGATACTTTTAGAACTACTACGGTAGATTTTATGGAAAATAAAGTAAATAAAATATTATTAAGAATTCCACTTCCATCAACTAGTAATGTTTTAGAAAGAGATTTAAAAATTACAGAAATTGACATATTGTATAAAGAATCAACATCCAGTAATATAAGGGTTGTTGAAAGTGTTGGTATAGATAAAATTTTAGCTGACGGTAGAGGTACTGTTAATGGAGCTATAAACGCAAGCACTACTGTTGTTATAGATGCTATAAGCGGATCTATAAAACCAGGTATGTTGATAGAAGGAACAGGTATAACAAATAATCCTAGAGTTGTAAGTTTTAACGGTACAAACCAAGTTGTAATGAGTAGCGCTCAAACAATAGCTGACAACGTTGATTTAGCGTTTGGCCAAAGAACTCATTTTGAATATGAATATCAGTCTACAAAACCTTATAAAGTTTTACCATCAAGTGAAACAACTAGAACATACGACAAAGTACCTGTAAGAGCTTTGTCACAAGAAGTAATAAGCAATAGAATTGTTTATGGTAATTTTTTAAATAAACACACGCCACCATCTTCTTTAGATTATAATTTAGCTGTTAGTCAAAAGCTTGCTTTTAATTTAGGAACAGGAACCGCTACAACAAACGGTACTAATAATAGTGGTGTTACAACAATAAATATAAATACAGTTTCAGGAACTTTAGAAAATGGTTATTCTATAACTGCTAACGTAGCAGGTATACAATCAAATAGTGTTGTTGTTAGCTTTACAGCAACCACAGTTACAATAGATAAAACAACTAACGCTAGTATTGCTGCTGGATCTATATTAACATTTACAGCACCAAGCAGTGTTAGGTGGAGCACAAGTACTGTAGAATACCCAAGTTCTTCTTTAAAACAAAATAGAAACTATCAAGTTGGTATAGTGTTATCAGATAAGTTTGGTAGATCTTCAAGCGTTATATTGTCTGATGGAGACAACTCAGTTGTTTTTGGTGATCAAAAATATTTAGGTTCAACAGTTTATTCTGATTATATAGCTGGTGATATAGAAGCGCTTGAGTTCCCAGGTAATTCTTTAAAAGTATTATTTAATAGTACAATACCAGGAGGCACAACAGGTATATATAATGGTGACACTAGCGACAAAGACTATAATCCATTAGGTTGGTATTCTTATAAAGTTGTTGTAAAGCAAACAGAGCAAGAATATTACAATGTTTATTTACCAGGTGTAATGGCAGCGTATCCTAATGACACGCTTAAAGAATTAGGTAAAACATCTCATGCTGCTTTATTTAATGACAATATAAACAAAGTGCCTAGAGATTTAGCTGAAGTAGGTCCTGAACAAAAGCAATTTAGAAGTAGTGTAGTTCTTAATGGTAGAGTTCAAAACACAGCTACAAATGACGTATGGCAAAATAACATACAATATTACCCTGGAGCATTTCCTGGTTTAGTTAGTGTTATAGCAACTGATAACGATTTGTTTAATGGTATTAGCGAGGTTGATTACGTAGGTAGTGCTGAGCTTTATAACGTAGTTTCAAACCCTTTAATAGCTAGAATAAATACACCTTCTAAACAATTAGGAGTAACGGCTGTTATAACAACCGCTACTGTAGATACTAATTCTTTAGTTCCAGCTGATAATCAATTAAGTATAAGTAACTTAAACCCTAATAGTGCTTCAGCATCGGCAACAATACCTGTTGGCACAACGATGTCAGGACCAGGTCTTGAAGATAATTCAGTTATAACAAAATTTGTTAACGGTGCAGCTTCTACAGCAACTATACAACTTAGTAAACCTGTAATAAACGTTTTAGCTGATGCAGCTACAGTATATACTTTTTCACCAACGCAAGAAAGATATTTAACTATACCTAATAATTTAGCTATAATGGAAACAGATCCTGTAGAATCAGAGCTAGATATATTCTGGGAAACAACTACTGAAGGTTTAATAACAGAATTAAATCAAGCTATTTTAGGTGGTACAGCAGATGCAGTTTCTATTAGTGGATTTAATACAGATTTATTTAAAGAAAGTTTAGCACCTACTGGAAACATATTTACTACACCTTTTAGTTTATTAGATCAATTTAGCAATACTATAACTTACGCAAATACTACACCACCTCAGTTAAAATTAAACAGTGTTTTTGATTTTAATGGAAATTTAGTTGACGACCAAAACCCTGCTCAATTATTTGAACTATCTAATGTAGCTGGTACTAACACATATCAAATAGCTACTAAAGTTCCTTTTTACTATAGCAATCAAGCCTCTACAAATCAAACATATACTTTTAATTTTGAGGTTAATTACAATGGAGTTCAAAGTTTTATTACTCAACAACCTGTATCTTTAATAAATGTAGTACCATCAATTACATCTGGCTGTACAAATCTTACTTACACGCCAGGAACTACTGGTGGAGGCGTTGGAACTATTGCAAACTTGCAAGCTCAAAATGGAGCGTCTACATTAAACATAGGATTTGACGAAGTTGCATACAAAGATTTATCATGGACCGTAACAATTGCTGGTAGTGGAAGTACTACGTATAATCCACCTGCTGGAACTATATTAGTTAATCAATCACAAGTAAATAGATTTTGGAACGGTAGAGTATTTTTTGCAGGAGGAGATCCTCCAAGCACAATGCCTGATGGCACTTATCTTATAACAGGCACTGTAGAAGATGCTGGAGGTTTAAGTGATAACTGTAGTTTTACAATGACTTTAGATAGAACACCTTGTTTTACTTATAAGTTTACATATGCTGGAAGTGGTAATACAATTGGAGCCACTTACACTGGCTGTAATGGTGAAAGTGAAGTTATAAGTTTTGTTGATCCACCAAGTAATACTTTTCCAGGATTTACAACAGCTTGTGCTCCAGACAATACCACAGCTTTAACAAATGCTGGTTTTGTAAAACTAGCTTTAAATAGTACAGATCCAGCAAACGTGTGTAACACTTAAAAAACTAAAAAAATAAGTAATAATAATAACTATGGCTGCAATAATAGAAGTTAAATATTTCAATACATTCCTTCTTAAGAAAGTAAACAAGTCTGTTACCAACTTTGGTAACATACCTGTATGGAATGGCTCGACTGGAATACCAACTTCAAAAGGTGGTTATCCAAACACTACTGCAGATGTTCCAAACAACTGGGTTATAGAAGAGTCAAGGATACATGGGGGTTATAATAACACTAGTGTTTCTTTTGGTGCTAAAGCTTATTTAGTAGAAGAAGAACCTAATGGTACTAGACGAAGCAATTCATTAATATACTCAGGTATATTTAACTCTAGAACAGGTATAAACAGAACAAATGTTTTTTCTGTAGCTGATGATATAGTTAAGTCTGTAGATCCAGCAAATGGTTCAATACAAAAGCTTTATGCAGAAGATACTAATTTAAACATATTCCAGGAACTAAAAATAAGTAGAGCATTAATAGATAAAGATGCTATATATTCTGCTGAAGGTGGTGGAACAGTAACATCTAGCAACTTAGTTATAGGTGCTATTCAACCTTACATTGGTAAGTTTGGTATAAGCACTGATCCTACAAGTTTTGCTATATATGGTAATAATAAATATTTTACCGATAGAAATAACGGCGTTGTTTTAAGAATGTCAGGTGGAAGCTTAACAGAAATATCTAACGCTGGAATGATTGATTATTTTAGAGACAGGTTAAGTTCTGGTATAAATGTTGGAGGTGTTAACGGTAAAATAATAGGTGGTTATGATATTCATAATAAACAATATGTTGTATCTACTCAACTAGCTGGATCACAAGAAAATACTCTTAACTCAGGATATGAAACTTTAGCGTTTGATGACTTAGTTCAAGGTTGGACAAGTTTCTTTACTTATAAACCAGATCAAATGTTTACTTTAGGTAACAATTTTTATAGTTTAAAATTTGGTTCATTGTTTGAGCATTATGCACAAGGAGGTACTAGAAATTTATTTTATTCTAACCTAGGTAACACAGCTCAACCGACTTCTATTACATTTGTTTTTAATCCAAATGTATCGCAGTCAAAAACATTTAAAACAGTTAACTACGAAGGTAGTAGTGGTTGGCAAATTAGCAGCTTTGATTCTGACAACACTGGTAGAGATTTAACTTCAGGAACTACTAACTGGCTTAACTACGATGACAATTCTGCTATTGTATATAGTTATGTTCAAGGAAGATATGATTCTACTTTACCAAACCCGTTAACTGGAACTGCAGCTGTTTTAAGACCTTTTTATCAAGCAGGCTTTGACAGAAAAGAAAACAAATATGTTGCTAATCTAATAAACACTAGTACTTCTGCGCCAGGTGAAATTCATTTTGGGTCTGCAATATCAGGTATTAAAGCTTTCTATGCAACAGTAACAATATCAACAGATGCTGTTACAAACCCAGGAGGTGAAAAAGAATTATTCTCTGTTGGTAGTGATTATATAGCTAACAATGGATATTAAAAAATTAATTAAAAAAATAAATAAATGGCAATAGGCGCAATAATAGGTGGCGTAGCTCAAATCGCTGGAGGAATAATTGGTGGTGCAAAAGCTAGAAAAGCCGCTAGAAGAGCTAGAAAAAAGCTTAAACAAATGAACGCTAAGATGGCTCAACTAGAAGCCAACAGGCAGGAAATTATAAATCCTTATGAAGGAGCTGAAAACTTAAGTGACATGATGAGTAATCCTATGGCCAACTTAGGTGTTGCTACGCAAGCTACTGAAATGCAAATAGAGCAAACTGATCAAGCTTTAGCAAATACATTAGATACATTAAGACAAACTGGTGGTGGCGCAGGTAGCGCTACTGCATTAGCTCAAGCTGCTTTACAGTCTAAGCAAAATGTTGCAGCTGGAATAGAGCAACAAGAAAAAGCTAATGAAGACAAAAGAGCTGCTGGCGAGCAAAGATTACAAGACGCTAAAATAGCTGAAGAAAAAAGAATGCAAAACTTAGATGCTGCTGGAAAACAATTTGTGTTTGGTCAAAGAGAACAAAGAGAAATGGGTCAGTTAAATAGATTACAAGGCCAAATAGATAATATGCAAGGTATAAAAGCTCAAGCAAGCGCTGATCAAACTAGAGCTTTAACAGGAGCAATAAGTGGTATAGCTTCTGTAGCTGGATCTGCTTTTGGTAGTAACGACGGTTCATAATAGATAAATAACATGGAAAACAAAAACATTCAAATAAATCTTCTAATACAACAAGTATTACAAAGCGATAGCATGGCTTATATTCCAGGTTACATATCTTCTGATGTTGATATTGAGTTTAGAATATTAGACAGAGCATATCAAGACACAGGAAAATACTACGCTAGACTAAAAACAGCTATACAACAAAACAAATGTGGTGACTGTGTTGATGTAAATGAGCAGATAAACATACTTGAAAGAGCTCCTGAAGTTTCTTTAGAGTTTCTTAAAAACGTAATGAGTGAGTTAAGTGTTACTGAAACTGAAAATTATGATCCTAATAATTACTATGGGTTTATGATTGCCAATGCTATTATGACTGAAAAACCTGGATTTTCTAGAACTGACGGTTACATGGTATCATTAGATTTATTACAAAACGGTAATCAAGAATTAATGTTTGACGGACCTTTGTTTGAAAAACCTTTAATTATAAACAGCTCTGCTTTATCTACATTACTAGATTCTGATACATCTATGGTTGTAGAAACACCAGATATAGATGCTAGCATGTCTGAGTTATTGGTTCAATCACAATTATTTTCTCCTGATATGGTAGGTGAAAATGGTAAGTTATCAGCTGGTGCTAAAATATCAGAAGAGTTTGCTATAAAATTTAATGGTGAACTTGATTATGAAATAATAGACATTGGTGGTGGTAAAGGTAGAAATGTATTAAGATACGATATGGATAAAATTGAAAAGAAATTAAATCCATTTATAAACGCTGAAGTTGCAGGTATGTTATCAGCCGAACAAGAAGCTGTCGCTGCTTGGAACGTTTACTTATCTAAAGGAACTAGCGTAGAAGAAGATGCTCAAATGGTGCAAAACGCTAACGCTGCTGAAAGCTCATGGATATATGAAACTGATTTACCGTTGTATCAAGACAAAAAAGAAAGATTTGCTTATAAATATAAAGAGTATTTTATCAATAATTATTTAAAACAATTTTTAACAAACAAGCTGCCTAGCGTAGAAGAAGACGCGGCGGTGTTTGATTTAGAAGAAGCAAGAAAAGCTAAAGCTGATAAGTTTATAGAAGCTAACCAACAAAATTAAATTAAATGACAAAAGAAGAATATATAAGAAGTTTAGTTGATCAAAACATTCCTGGTGATAAAATGTTTGAACTAGTTAGACAATGGGAAATAGATAATCCTCAGACTGAAGAAGTTGTTGAAGAAGTTGTAGAAGAGGGAAAGCAAAACGATTCACAACCAGAAGGTGCGGATGTGGATCAGGACAATGCAGCACCTCAAGAAAGCGATACGGATTCTATATCGGAAGATGGTTCTTTGGTTTTACAACCAATATTTAACAATAAGCAAGGTTTTGGTAGCAGACAATTTATGTCTGATGCTATGAATAATATTGAAACTGATTTTACGGGTAAGTTTAGATCTATAAAATTAACACCTGAGCAAAAAGAACAAAACGCTAAATATAAAGAGTTTACAAAAATAGCAAAACCTGGTGAGTCTTATGGAGAGTTTGATGATACGTATGATTATAAGTACGAAGTAAAAGACGATAAAATAAAGTACTATCAAAAACTAAAAACTGATACTGAATTTACAGAAGCTACTGAAAAAAAAGGTGACCTAATGAGTGTGGCTACTGTTTTTGATCATGCTAACGTAGACTTAGAAAAATTAAAAAGAGATAAATTAGCTAAAGAAAATTACGATAAAGATTTTAGTAATTACACTGAAAACCTTAAAGTAGATAGAACCGACTTTTCACTACCTACTAAATTTGACCCTTCTACAGCTAAAGGAATGGTAGTTGATAGAAAAGGTAAAGAACTTTACAAAATGACTTCAGAAGAACTTTTTAAATTTCAAAAAGCAGCAGGTACAAGAGGTGGAACAGGTTATAAGTTTGAAAATCCTAATTATATAGCCGACGGTATAAAAATGCAGGAGTCATTATCTTTAGATGATAAAATTAGCCAAAATATTATCTCTGGAAATTTAGATAAAGAATTTTCTTTTGTTCAGTATAAAGATTTACCTTTTGATGATAAGTTTGGTATATCTGAAGATTACGATGGAGATCCTGCTATGATCACAGTTGGAAACGCTTATAATTTTGGAAGACTAAGTAAAGATGTTAGCAATTTTAACGCTGATGATTTTTTTGGTTATTTAAAAGAAAAAGGATTAGCTGATCAATACACTAACGATGTAAATGATAGGAAGAATGATAAATACAATACTTTTAATACAAGAGGAGATGCTGAATTTCAAGCAACATCTGAATTAGGTAGACAAAGAGATTTAAGTAATTATTTAAACCAATATTTAAATAAAAAAACCCAAGATTATAATACACAACTTCAATTAAATTGGATTAAAAACAATCTAGATGGTCAAAAAAGTAATTCTTTAGATGATGCAAAAAGAAAAGCTAAAGAATATTTCTTAAAAACATATGGTGTTAAAGAAATACCTTTATTTAACCCTAGTGAAATAAAAGCCTACAAAGAAAAAAACTTTCCTGATTTAGTTGAAAACGAAAAACAACAAGTGTTGTTAGCTAAAGAAGAAAAAAGACAAAGAATAGAGAACAATAATTTAGAAGGTACTCTTGATACTATTGATGATAGCATAGAAGCTATAGGTGATACTCTTTATAATAAATTAAAAGAATCAGCTTATGTGTTTGGTGACTTGTTTGGTTTAGATGGCATGAGCGCTTTAAAACTTGTTGAAAACGAAAAAGACATATTAGATCAAGCGGATGATTTAAGTTTTTTTTATGCTAAAGGCAAATTAGCAAAAAGCGGAGAATATAATTACGTTAGAGATGACGCGGGTGTTATATACAATACAGATTTAGGAATAATAGAAACAACTTTATCTGAAGATGAGTTAAAACAAATAAATAAAGATATAGACGAGAATGGAGTAGAAGGATCAGACTATAATTTTAGAGGTGGTGTTGAAGCCGGGGCTGGTTTAGTTGCTGGTTTAGGATATGATGTAGCTGGTATGTGGGGTGTAGGTAAATTTACTCAAGCAACTAAATTAGGTAAAGTTGTTAGTGCTGTTAAAATGAATCCTAACACTTTTAGTCAAATGGCTTATTATGGCTTTAGTGGATATGCTAGTACTAAAAAAGATACTTATCAATCATTAATCGACGCTGGTATAACTGACGATGAGGCAGAAAAAATATCAGACGAAGCTGCTGTTGCTGGAGGATTATGGTATTCTGTAACAGGTTTAGTTGCTCCTAATAATGCGTATATAAATACATTTCAGAATAGACTAGGATTAAATAGCATGTATAAAAATGCTTTAAATGCTTATAAAAAAACTAAATCACCTAGTTCTTTTACAAGTTCTTTAATGAAAAGTTTTAAGAACAAAATACCTACTACGGAGTCTGCTTTAAAAACAGTTAGAGGTGGTTTTGGGGAATTTGGACAAGAAAACTTCCAATCAATAGGTGAAAAAAAAGGAATAAATGCTTTTGTTAATTATAGAGCTGGTGAAGATATTTTAAATACTGACTATACTTTTCAAGATTTTTGGAGAACTAGTCTTTTATCTTTTGGCGCTGGTAGCGCTATGGTTGGTGTAGAAACTAGATATCAATCTCCAAAAAAACAATTAAAAAATTTATTTTATGTAGGTTCTAATTATGATGCTGTAAAGTCTAGATTAAACACCGATGTTATAAATGGAAATATAAGCCAAGCTAACGCTGACAAGCTTTTGTTTGATGGAAAAGCTGTGTATAACCAATCTTCAGGAATACCTGCAGGCACAGATCCTTCCATAGCTTTACCTTCATCAATAGTGATGCAAGAAATATCTGATTTAGAAAACAAAAAGAAAAACTTAGACCCTGCTTTTCATACTGATGTTGATGCTGAAATTAAATTAAAGAAAACAGAATTAAATAACATAGCCTCTCAAAAATTAGATAAAGGCGCAGACATTATAGCTGGTCAAGTTGGTACTGAAGTTAATGCCTATAAAACAACTGCTGAGGTTGAAACAAAAGTAAATGAACTAATTTCTAATGGCGCTGAAGTAGACGAAAAAGCATCTACTAACTACGGTACGTTTCTAAAAATTAAAGATCCTGAAACTGGTGATATAAGAACTGAAATAGTAGTAAATCAAGAAATAGCAGCTGAAGATAGAGTTATAACTACAAAACAACATGAGGTTTTACACGCTGTATTAAATCAAACTTTTTCTAAAAACCCTGAAGTAGCTGTAAGTGTAGGAAAAGATTTAATAAATCAATTAAAACTGGATGTTGCTAGTGGTAAAATAGAATTTAAAACTAAAGAATTTGAAACTCGTTTAAACTCTTATATTAACGACCCTGATTATGACAATCCTAGCACCTTAGAAGAAGCTTTTACTTTGTTAAGTGAAGGTTTAACTGAAGGTCACATTGTTATAAACGAAACTACTGGTAGTAAAATTGGTAATTTTATACGTAGAGCGTTAAGTGCTTTAGGCGTTAAAGCTAGTTTTAAAAATGGAACTGAAGCTATAAACTTTATAAAAGATTACAATAGATCTGTAGCTAAAGGAAAAGGACTTAGTTTAGGTCAATTAAAAACAGCTAAAACAGGCGCTGAAATAGATCAAGACATTGATAAATCTATTGTAGACACTGATATAGAAGCTGTTGATTTACCAACAACTAAATCTTCAAAAAGAAAATTACCAGCAGATACACAGACTTATATGGAGTTAGACAATGATGTCTTACAACAAGGTTTAATATCTGAAATACAAAACGAAGGCTCGAATCAATTTACTATAGCGCAAGCGATTGTAGAAAAAAACTGGCCTTTAATAAGTAAGTCTTTAGATATAAAATCTGAAGCAGAGATGGATGCGGCTAAAGAGATCGTAATTGATCAAATGTTAGGGCAATTTCAAGGCTCAGGTAACGGTAAATACTCACCTAGAAACACAAGTGCTTTAGCTGGTTTTTCATTAGATCCAGACGGTGATACTCCATCTGCTCAAGTTAACACTTACTTAACTAAAACAATTAAAATAAGAAAACCTGAAATTGATTTAGCTATAAAAGAAAGAACAGGGTCATCTTCAGAATTAAACACAAACACATCAGAAGAAGTTGCAACTGTAACTACAGAAACAGAAACTGTTAAAGCTAAAAAAAGTCCAAAAGGTGATGCTATATATAATTCTGTATTACAAGAAAATTTAGGATCTGACGTAGCAACCGCTGTAGATACAGCTATTGAAACAGATCTTTTAGACATGAACGTTGGTGATAAATTTGCTAAAACAAATAAATTAGGCCCAGCATTAGGTAAAGTATTAGGAAAAGCTTTTGGTTTAAATCCTGAAGTATTTACTATTAAGTCTAGAAATATAGCAAAAAAAGATTTAAACGGATTAACTAATCTAAGACAGTATTTAACAACTAACGCTCAGTCCGACTTTAGTAATCTTCCAGATGCTTATGATAGTTCTGGTAAATCTACTTTTATACCTAATTCTATTTTAGAATCTTTATATATTAAAGATGGTAAAGGTAAATGGAAATTAGACTCAAGTAAAACACTTAGTGATTACAAAAACTTAATAGGTTCTGTAAACGCAGATAAACCAATATACAGATCAAAAGATGCTACTATAGCTAAAGCTTTAGCTGGATTATCTTTTAGAAACAAAATGTTTGAAACAGCTGTGCCAGATCCTATTAAAAGAAAAACCACAGGGGTTAAATTTAGTAAAAGAAAAGGTTCAGAGACTATTAATGAAACTAAAGACTCAAAAGGTAATTATGCTAAATTACCTAAAACTGATTTGTACAGAACAAATTCAAAAGGAAAAGAAATAAAACAAACTCAATACGATAGAGATAGTGATAAGTTTATAAAAATGCAAGAAGATTTAGGTGAGTTTTTTAAAGATAACCCTGAATTAGTGCCGTTTTTTAGAACAGGAATGACTGGAACTAAGCAAACACACACGTTTGGAGAAGTTGGTATATTTGATTCTATTTTTCCAAATCTTTTATCAAAACTACCAGTTAATAGAAAAAAATATAACGCGGCCTTAAAACCTAATAAAAAATTAATAGAAAGTGTTTTAGAAAATGTAAATGCAGATAATAAAATAAAGCTTGCTACTTTAGAAAACATATTTTCTAGTATTGAAACTTTTTTAAAAAAACCTAAAAACAAAGATAAAGAATATATATTTAGACA
>JAAHTG010000804.1_pt1 | contig 19499 bp, 13 predicted proteins | sample 6116081 | NCBI WGS metagenome assembly JAAHTG01 (sample SAMN13939989, study PRJNA603662) | sponge metagenome | isolation source: marine sponge | host: Mycale hentscheli | place: New Zealand | collected 2005 | reverse complement strand
GACTACGATATGCTATGCCCTAACAGCTTTGCGTTATTCGTTATAAACTATGAGTCGATACATAAGATACCAAACATCAGATGGGACGTTATTATATGTGACGAGGCACACTCGATGGGAGCTTTCCCAAAGCCTAGCAAGAGAGCTAAGGATGTAAAGAGCCTCATACAGAGACACAGCCCCCATGTTATACTGATGTCAGGGACACCGACACCTGAGTCGTACTCGCAGATGTATCATCAGGTGTATGCGATACCTAACAACCCATTCAGTAGATACCCAAGCTTCTATAAGTTTGCACATGATTGGGTCAAGGTAAAGCAGAGGAAGATAAACGGAAACCTAATCAATGACTATAGCAATGGCTTAGATAGTATAACAAAAGCAATGTCACACCACACCATCAACTACTCACAGAAGCAGGCAGGCTTTGAGGTGGACACACGAGAGCATATCCTTAGGGTAAGGATGGAGGACAAGACATACGCACTAGCAAAGAGACTTAACAAGGACCTAGTGGTTGAGGGAAAGGATGAGGTGATACTTGCAGACACACCCGTGAAGTTAATGATGAAGCTTCATCAGATATACTCAGGCACAATAAAGTTTGAGTCGGGAGCTAGCATGATTATTGATATGACTAAAGCGAACTTTATTAGAGAGAGGTTCAAGGGAAAGAAGATAGGAATATTCTACAAGTTCAAGGAGGAACTCAAGGCAATCAAGCAGGCATACGGAGGGGATGTCACTACAGAGCTGAGTGAATTTGAGCAGACAGATAAGTCTATCGCCCTGCAGATTGTGTCAGGCAGAGAGGGTATCTCTCTACGTCAGGCAGACGCATTGGTCTACTATAATATTGACTTCAGTGCAACAAGCTATTGGCAGAGTCGTGACAGAATGACAACAAGAGACAGGCTAGAGAGCGATGTCTATTGGATATTCAGTGAGGGCGGTATAGAGGACGACATACACAAGGCGGTATCAAAAAAGAAGACGTACACAGTTAATTACTTTAAAAAGGATTTCGTAAATTTGTTAGGTGACAGAACAACAAATCCAATCAAAAAGAATTAAGCAACTTGAGTCTGAAGGGTACTACGTTATCAAGCTAGTCAAGACCAACAAGAATGGGATACCTGACCTGATAGCTATACCACCGAACTGCAATGTATTGTTCTCAGAAGTAAAGACACCAAAGGGAAAGGTGTCAAGATTACAGGAATATAGATTAAAAGAACTAGAAGATTATGGATTTAAAACAGAAATATACAAAGGATGATTGGTCGGAGTATGAGATAAACGGCTCAATGTTTATGGCTCTTGCCGAGTATACAGTGGAGCAGACGGAGGAGATACTACTACAGATGGACACATACGAAGACAAGCTACCCGTAAAGGATGGTCAGACGCAGATGATTGGTGGGATTGTACAACACGATGAGCCACTATTCTTTGAGCTGACATACATCAAACAGCAGGGAGAGATGACGCTGTTCTTAGAGATAAGCGAGATAGACTGCGACACATACTTAGATTACATGAACCTAAATAAAACATTAATAAAATGCAATTAGAATTTAACAAAGTAAAAGATATAGTAGAGAACGTATTTGATATCGAGGACCTACTAAAAAAAGATAGGACACACCCCATACCCACAGCAAGAGCGGTCTTCTCTAAGGTTATGAGTGATAGAGGCTACGGAGTTACACCTATCTCACAGTTTCTAAAGTACCACCACGCAACCATTTTGCATTACAATAAACACATTGATGTGTACATCAGCCACAATGAAATTGTTAGAGGTAAATACAATGATGTGCTTAGGTGTATAGATGAAAACACTGTAAACATAATAGAGCAGGATGAAACCACGACTTTAAAAAGTCAGATAATAACTTTGAAAAAAGAAAATAAAAAATTAAATTTGAAAAACACCATGCTAAAGAATGACGTTTTAAAGAAGATAGATGAATACTTTTTATCTATAAAGAATAGATATAGTATAAACGACCTAGCAAGAATAGAATCATTTAAGACGTGGGATGATAAACAAAAGATAAACGAGATGCTTAGGATAGACTCCTCACTTTATGCCAAGCTTGGCTCTGATTCTACAGAGCAAGAAAGGCAAGAGGTAAGAAAAAATTCTAAGAAGATATATGGGTACATTAAAAAGATTGACCCCTTGTTTGGTAACGCCTTAATGCAGGCAATGGATTTATAGATGAGTATAAACAACGCAGATAGAGACAGGCTCATTCATATCAACTTTGTTATGAATCAGATACATGAGCACTCTAATGCGATATACGAGCATCTAGTAGACAAGGAGTACGAGCAGGTATCGTTAGAGATTCATATGTTAAAGGAGTTGTTGAATAGCCTATCGCAATCTATAAGCAACAATGGAACAAGATAGAAGGTGTAGGGATTGTGGAGAGGAAAAACCCTTGACAGAGTATCACTCTGCAGGAATAAAGAACGGCAAGCATTATCGCAGAAGAAAGTGTCGCAAGTGCTACAGCCATGTGAAAAGAAAATATAGAGAAGACAAGCTAAAGTGGTTCAGAGACTACAAGGAGACGCTAGCTTGTGAGGGTTGTGGATACTCAAAGGATACCAATAGAAATTTTTCTATTCAAGCGATGCAGTTCCATCACCACAACGATGACAAGCTCTTTAATGTTAGTGAAGGAGTATACTTTGGTTACTCAAAAGAAAAGATAATAGATGAAATAAATAAATGCATGGTGCTGTGTTCACGATGCCATGCCGAAAAACACACGAAATGAAATGTCCAAACTGTAATGAAGATTTAATTTGGGGAGGAGACCACTCCTATGAAGACTATGGTATTGATGAGCAAGAGGGTATCGTATCCAACTCAAGCTGTCCTGATGATAACTGCATGGTAGATACCGTGATAGTATACACTAGGATTGAATGAGGTTCGAGTCTGAAGAAGATTTAAGGAGAGAGCGTAAGGCTATAGAGACTTTCGTTAAGGTCTTCAAGGGTTCACACAAGAAGCTTGGACCTGATGACATCGACTACAGAGTATTTGACAAAGACAATAAGCTCATATCATATGTTGAGGTGAAGGGTCGCTTGAGAACAATCTCTCAGGCGTACCCGTTGCCCGTAGCATTGCAAAAAATTGTTAAACTTTCAGCCAAGAGATTAAACCCTGTGATGATATGGGCGTGTGAGGATGGTATAATCTATGGAAAGATTCACGAGCTACACGGAACGGTACGTTGGGGTGGCAGACCAAAGAGAGAGGGTAGCTACTATGACAATGAGCTGATGGCATACTACGAGACGCAGAAGAAACTAAAGTACATCAAGTACGCTTAGGCTTCTTTCTGTTACGCATCTTAGACTTCTTCTTCTTCACCTTCTCAGGAAGGTTCTTATTGGGATAACTCTCCCACTGCTGTGCTAAGTCAGGGAGGTATGCGTGCATATAGCTACGCTGTGCTTTACTTCTAAATGGCATGGTTAATTATTTCTTCTTTTTCTTCTTCTTCTTTTTTTACTTGACTTCTTCTCTTCTTCTCCCTCTGCCTTAGGCTCTATAGTAATGGTTATCTTCTTCTTGGTCCAATCCTTTCCTGAGCCCGGACGATAGCTATATGATATACCCATCAGCTCATACATATTCTCCTCCATCTGCTTCGCCTTATACTCCTCAAAGGTTCCCTTAAACTTTCTTTCACCATCATCATTGAGCTCCTCGTATCCCTCACGATACATCTCATCACCTCCATACATAGACTGTATCCTATCCACTAAAGCCAATGGCTTCTCAACAGGGATACCCATAGAAAAAGATATTAAAGGATTGATAGAGGCTTCCCACCAAGACTTGTTGTTCCATTCTTTATCTCTTTTAACGTCTTCAATAATTTCATTTAAAGGGTTTATATCCCTACCAATGCTAGAGAAATCTACATTAGGGTCATCCCACCACGCATAATCCATAACACCTTTAGCTGTTGGTCCTACTATTGGTAGGTTATAAAGAATATTAAGACCACTTAGTGCTTCTTGATACTGCTTTATTACAGCGTTCTTATCCAACTGAAACTGATACCTTTCAATAAGCTTCATGTCCTCATCAGAAACCTCCTTGCCTCTCTTCAAAGCATTCTGTGCTTTCTTTATACGCTCCATCTCCTCCTCTGTTATCTCATCATCATCATCCCCAAACAACCAATCAAATGGATTGTACTTGAACGCATTAGCTATCGCTGTGAATAAGAAGTTAGCTCCCGCTAGGTTTAAGAATAGCTCTCTATAATCCTTATTGGTTGGAGCAGCTTTATAAGCATCCTTAAACTCCTTCTTCCCTACTAGCTTTAATGAGTTAGCTCCGTCTCTTCTTATGTTTGTTACCGCCTGCATAATCTTATTAAGCTGCAGGTAGAACGTGCTTCCAAATATTGTAAATGACCTTATAATTATATTATTACTTGTCTGTAATCCTATCTTCTCTGTGGGTCTACGTGTCTGCTGAGTCTCGTTGTATGCATTGAACTTCTCAATAGCCTCCTGCTCACTCATACCATTCCTCTTATTAGCCCGTTGGGCTGACATATAACCCATTACACCCATGACATCTCCAACAAGTGTAGGGCTGTTAGCCACTACCTTTGCCTTACGAAGAGCCCTTCCGAGCTTTGTCTTCCTAGTCCTTTGAGCCGAGCCTATACCCGCCTCTAATCCTAAGAGGTCAGCCGTCTTAAAGCTCTCACGAATCCTGTTTCTAAATGAGGCAGACTTCATTGCCTCCTTGTAGGTAGACCTAAATGTAAGAAGAGTATATGCAGTATCTAAACCAAACCCAATAATATCTAATGCTGTATCCACACCCGGTATCCTATTCTTTTGTCTTAGCTTATAGTCAGCGAATGCATTTACAAATGATGATGCCTGCTTGGGTAGCTGTATGAACTTTAGTGCTAGCGTAACACCAACAAACTTTCTTTGAAGAGCAGCTATTATTGGGTTCTTTAGCTCATAATACTGCTTTATTGCATCAGGATTAATTGCATACATGATGCCGTTAGTCAGGGTACTCTTGAGATTTGTTGCCTTTAATAATGTAGTCACACTATCAGTGCTATTTATTATAACATTAATCTCCTTTGTTCCTTGAGCATAAGCCTTAAACCTTTCCGTTGACCTGAGGTGCTGCTCAAGGACACTACTAAAATCTAGCTCTCCCATCTCTGACTTTATCTGTATAGCGTCCTCACTACTACGTTCCTTTAACGCTGAAGCAAACTGTGCTGAAAAAACACCAAACACATTTCCACTATTCATGTTAGGCTCTAAGCTCTCTAGCTCCTCTTTCGCTGCCGCACTCTTTATCTGTGTCTTGGTGGGGAAGTAGTTCTCAATGTATGGAAGTGACACATCATTAACACTCTCATATACCTGATTGACTCCCTCATAATGCTCCGCAAGAAAGTCCACAACCCTGTCGGTAGCCTGAACAAGCTGCTCTCCCAAAAAATCCTCTATCTGCTGCATCTTTGCAGGTGTAAACCCTTGCTTCTCAAGACGCTTTCTTTGTTCAGCGTTCTTGCTTAGGGCATATATCCTCATTGCCTCACCCTTTGTGAGACTAAGATTTTGACTGACTCCGTCAAGGTCTAGCTTGATTCCTGATATTGTCTTAATCTGATTTTTTACTAGGCTATCATTTATAACTCTGCTCAACCCATCATATCCTCCCTTTATACCTATCGCCTCAAGCTCTGATGACAGTAGGTCTATAGAGTTAAAGTATCCCTGAAGGTATGACTCCTCCATGTTGTTAAGCCTGTCGTATATATTCTTCTTAAAGAAGTCTCCCTTCCTGTCAAGACCATTTGTTATTGTACCAAGGTGCTTGAGGTAGTTAGCAAAGAATTTTAGGTTAGGTTTTAAAGCGAGCTTATAATAATCTCTCATATTCTTTACAAGCTCCTTCCCTTTAAAAATCTCTCTCTTTATCTGCTGTCTTTTGTTTGTTACTTCTCCGGGAGTAAGCGGCTTACCGTTCTTATCAAACAAGAACTCGTACCCATCCTTGATGTTCTCATATGCCTCCTCTCTTAACCTGTCGTATATAGCCTTACGTGCAGCTCTTCTTGTGCGAAGCGACTCCATGCCTGACTCAAGCTCACTCTTCATTAGGTTAAGTGCATCCTGAGTCTCTGACAGGTCCTGCTTGTTAAGGCTTCCCAATATATCAAATGCCTGTGCCAAGGCTACAAGCTTCTGCTGTTCTGCCGTAACTTTAGCCCCATCATTTATCTTGTCTATAATCTCATTTATCTCAGTCTCTTTTTTTCTAAGCTGCTCCTCTATAGTCTCAAGCTTCTTTGTGTTATTCTTACTTAATGCATTTAGAATAACGGTAGCCTGCTTAAAGAATCTTGCTGCCTCAGGAGATGTCCTCGCTCTTTTATTTTTTACCTTTGACTTCTGCTTAGCAAGCTTAAGCATTTCATTAATCAGAGACTTTCTCTTTCGAGATATCTGCCTGTCTACAACCTGCATTACCTCAGCAACGCTAGACTCATATGTCTCCTTGGTTGCCTTCTCAATTGTTCTGATTAGCTTATTAGCCTCAGCGGTTGTTACTCCAATTGGAAGAAGCTCCTCTCTAATTAGATTCTTTATTCTTTTCTTTGCAGCCTGTAGGTCTTTTACCCCCTCACGTACACCCTTAAGTGCCTGCTTGATGGCACTTATTCTTTTCTGTACCTCCTTGTTAGAACGAGTCTTCATCGTTCTGTCCAAGGACTCAATCAGTTTAAGCTGAGTGAGATTATCCTGTGCTTGAAATGCAGTCTCAGCCTCAAGAAGCTGTATTGCCTTAGCTCTAATCTCAGTCCTTGACTTCTGCTGCTTCTCAACAACCTCGTTCTGTATGTTGGGATACTTCTCTAGTATCTCCTCGTTAGTTAGTATAGCTAACGCAGGGTTAGCCTCTTTAAGCATCTCAATCTTCTTTTTGTTCTGCTCCTCAGTGTACTCCTTTATTGTGCCCTCATAGCCATCCTTCTTAGCTTCTTTGTACTGCTCTTTGATGCTACGCTTAACAAGCTTGGGTGCAGCAAACTCCTTGAGCTTCTGCATCACTGAGCGGAACATTGTCTCACCCTCTCTGACACCACCATCAATATTGGCAAAGTCATTAGGCAGCTTCATGTCAGCGTCAATCTTTACAACCAATGCGTCATTGATAGCCCGTGCCTTGTATCCCATCTGCAATAGAACACCCTTAATCTCAGCGGCTTTAAAGCCCTTGTCTATCATCTGATTGATAGACTCATTCATTGCGGCATCAAGGTCAACACCCTTCTCAGCCATAAGCTGCAGTGCATCACCCATATCTGTTATCTCGGCACCCTCGAATAGCTGCCTACCTGATAGCAGGTCTACTGCTACTGCCTGTGTGAACTCATCTAGTGTGATATCCTCAAGCTGCTTGGACGTGTACTTAGATATACCTGTAAGCTTTCTAACAAATCCGTATAGGGTCTCAAGCCACTGCTTGAAGTTCTTCTTTTGTGATTCTTTAACAAATGATTCTCCCTTGTCACCAATCGCTGTTGCTAATGCTTCCTCTAATATCTCCTGCTCAGTAGAATCTTTATATGCAGGATTGTTTCTTACTTGCTGTTCATATTTAGAACCCTTTACAAGACTGATACCCTTTTCATATAGCTCAGGGTTAGCCTCCTTGGCTACGTTCATCCATACATGACCGAACTCATGGATAGGTGTGTTATAGTTCTCAAGTGAAGGGTTAAGATACAGCTTGCCTTGATAGACGGCACCATATACCTTTTGGTTCTTGGTGGTGAGCTGCTTAGCCCCCGTCTCTTTTAGTAATGTATCAAACTCAGCCTGTGTAGTTACCACCTCTACAGATGGGAACGACCTTTTTAGAACAGAGACAAATTCCTGATACCTTGAAGCATCTGCTTTGGTTTCTTGTGTTTCTTTAACTTGAAACTGTGTACGCTTACCTTCCTTCAGCTCAGTGATTATGTTGTTATACTTCTTCTTAACCTGTCTTATCTCATCTCTTATCTCCTCCTTCTGCTCAAATCCTCTTGTCCTATCTAGCTTTGTTTTTAGCGGTCCCACAATTGAATCTCTCGTGCCTTCAGCTCTCTTAATCTCTTTCTGTACCTCCTCAGATACCTGAGTCTTTTTCTTAACAGGAGATTTCTTTTTAGGAGCTTCTTTCTTAACAGGAGCCTTCTCAACTACCTGCTCCTGAGATAGTTCATTGACCACAGCGTCTGTAAGCTGTTGATTCTGCTTAGCTGTAAGCTCACTAAATTTAGCCCCTAATCTTTTCTTTCTGTTAGACTCTATGATTTCTGATAGCTTATTATCAAAAGCCTCTTGTATCTGTTGCTTATTAATAGAGCTACCTTCAGGTACAATAACTGTCACCATAGCATAGCCGGGTCTACTACCTTTATCTGATACCCTTACCTTTGATTTGTATGATACCTGTGAGCTTCCATCTTTTTGCTTGGTTATTCTAAATCCATCTTTATCAAATGTTTTATCACCTCTAGCATCCTTAATAGATTCATTCTCAGACTTTGTAGTATTGCTTGATGATACCACCTTATATCCGTCACCTGTTCCACTTACTACAACCTTTGGTTTAGCAATAGGTGTAGTGACTTCCTCAGATACCTTAGCTTCTTTCTTAACAGGAGCCTTCTTCTTTCTTGTCTTTCTTTTAGGGACTTCTTTTTTAACAGCCTCTTCAGTAACCTGCTCAACTACAGGAGCCTCCTCTACTACCTGCTCTTGTGCCGCAGGCATTACACCTGATAGCTCAAGGTATCTCTGCTTGTTCCCTTCAAAGACACGCTGCTGCATCTTGCCTAGCTTCTTCTGTGCCTGCTCAGGGGATAGAGGTGACTTTCTTTTGGCGTTCTCAGCCTCAATCTTCTCCATAATTCCTAGCAGTACACCATCAGTCTCCTCCTGTGTTAGCTCACCCTTCCTCTCCTTAGCTACAAGCTCACTTGTAATCTTTGTGATAGGCTGAGTATCTAGTGCCTCCTCAGTTACAGTGGTATCCTCAGCAACGGGAGCCTCTTTCTTAGATATAGCTTCTCTTGATTTTTTGACAAGCAACTCTTTAGCTCTAGCTTTTATTTCTTTAGATGTAATTGGCTTCTTTTCAACACGCCTACCCATATTCCTTAGCATTGTGCGTCTTTGAGAATCTTCTTTTTCTAATTGCTCTTCAGCTTCTATCTCTAGCTCTACCCTGTTATCTTGGCTTTCTTTAGACCACAACTCATCGACTTCTTCTTGGCTCATAACCTCCTCCTTAACAGGGGCTTGTTTTTCTGTTCGGTCCCTTCCTTGTTCTTCAGCAGCTTTCTCTACTGACTGCCTGAATTTAAATGCCTCAATAGTTCCTGTGAAGCCTTCCTCCTTTGCTTTCTCATACTCCTTCTTTAGTACCTGCTCATAGTTCTTGTTAGCCTCTGAAGATATTCCCTCGATGTCCTCCTTTAAAATCTCTATCTGTCTCTGTTGGTCTTTGGTGGTATCCTTATCTAAGCCCTCTATGCTCTGCTCAATATTTTTCTTTTGCATTAACAAAGCCAACACCTGCTTCTGATAGCTTGCATCCCAATTGGGATTGATTTCATTCTTCTGACCTAGAAGATATTCATACTGTAATAATGTATCGTCAATCTCTTTCTGAGTATACTTCTGCCCTGTCTCAGGATTTGTTTCCACCCCTACCTTTGCATTATATGCAGCTCTCTGAACCTCTAGCGTTCTCTCAATACTCTCAGGAGTCGTGGTCATTGTAAATAGGTTGAATGCGGCATCAGAAATCTCAGGTATAGTATTGTTCCTGACAGCTCCTGCGTATGCTCCCGGAGCACCTAGCATTAGCCCTCCTATTGCCTCGGCAGCTCCTGCCTTAGCTATTTCCAATGCAAACTCCTTATTAAAAAACTCACCCTTTGATATATCTATCTCCTGTTTATAGAAGTCCTGACCCTTAGCTAAATCATAAATCTCTTTCATCCAAGTCTCAGCAAACTCTTGTGCCGCCCCTGTCTCTGCCTCAGAAGCCCCTGCGGAAAATGCAAGAATACCTCCCTTAGCAAATCTATTCATCACTGTCCTTTCGATAATCTCCTTAAATGTTCTCTTAGTTCCCTCCTTAGCTGTCTGAGCACCAAACTTTTTCATTGCTCCCACAGTAAGCCTTCCCATTAATGAGCTGTTATTAAGAGCGTTTCTAAAACCAAAGTTCTCTAGCACGCCTGCTACAGTAGCAATAGGAGCAAGTATAAGCATCTTCTCATTCTCAGATATATCCTTGAACTCAGGAATATTATCCATCTCCCTCGCCATACCGTCCATATGCATAGCTGCAAAAGAAGCCACAGGTGAAACCCCTACATAACCACTCAGCATTGCAGGTAATGACTGTACCACCCCAAGCGTAGCACCTAAAAAAAAGTTTTGCTCGTGTATCCCTGCGATTGTTTCTTCTGAGGTTCTAGCGTCTGTAATAGCACCGCCTGTAGCCACACTGCCAAACCCCTCTTTTAATTGCTTTGAAACACTCGACTTACGCTCTCGCCTAGCCTCATTTGTCTGATATCCTACCGATGTCTCATCGTATCCTGTCGCTAGATTTATCATGTTAGACCACGCATCATCAGCAATACCATAGAAACCTGACAGGACCGCACCCGTTCCCTCACCAAAGCTTTGAGCTAGGAGTGCAGGTACATTGTTAAGGTCCCACATATTAGCCATCATCATAGCCCTGTCTCCCTCGTACTTTTTAACCTGATTTACATTGGCTTTTAAATCTGTATCCATCTTTAAAGCAACATTGTATGTCCCTTGGTATACCTCAGAGATGTCCTGTATCTCTTTAACTAGCTTGGCATATTCTTTTTGAGACTCTACATTTCTCCATTGCTTATTATTTCTTACGTAGTCTGTAAGGTATAAGTCATTTGCCTTCTTGCTAGCACTCTCTGCTAATATAGCCTGACTATTCATAAGAACAGATAAATCATTAAGGACCTTAGCATCTTTTTCAATCTGCCTTGTAGCTCTTTTAGTCCATGAGCCTTCAGCAGCTAAAATTGATGGTACTGACTCCTCACCTATAACCTCTGCATCCGTACTTGAAGGCTTAAGAAGTGCCTGCCTAAGTCTCTCCTCATCAGTAAATTCAGCAGCCTCATACGCATTAGCCATCACACGCTTTAGCTCAGCACCGTATTTTCTCGCTTCAGTCTTACCTCTAAACATATTGACTGTAATATCAAGAGGAAGCTCATCCTCTCCAAAGAACTTTAGCTGCTTCCCGTCAGGACCAACAGCTATAAGATTATCTCCCGCCCCCGTCTCGGCAAACCTAAAACCATACTGATTAAACATATTATTTAATCTACTCACAACCTCTTCCTCCTCTTTTATCATTAAACCTGCAAAGTTTCCAAAGTTATTTATTGCGACATCAAATCCATATCCCTTAGGTAGAGGAGTCGATGGGTCTACAAGCTCTCCCCCAATATTGATATATCCTGCAGCTCTCTTCTTCTCGTTATAATAGTTTTCTACATGAGTATCATATATTATTCTTGCAGCACCGGGGCTTGACATTAATTGTTCAAAGAAATCATTTGTTAACAAAGGAAGGTCTGAGGCTATCTCTGCAAGCTTCTCCTTATCAAACACCCTTGTCTTAGGGTCGTATGCTGCTTGATATATCTCTTTGAATGATGGCTGTTTTTTTAATCCGGGAATCTTAGCTTCAAGAAGCTTAAATTTTAAATCATCTATCTCATCTCGAATTGGTTGAGCCTCAAAAAAATTCTCAACTACTTCTGCTCCTTCACGAAGCTCAGACTTTATTGATGGGTCGTAAACAATATCACCGAACCTATCATACTTAACTTGTTGAGAGGGTTGATTAACTTGTTGAGAGGTTTTTTCTTCAATATCATTCTCAAGCTTATCTATATATCTTTGAATATTCTCTGCACGAACATCAGGGTCTTCAGCTTCAAGGTCAACCTCAATGCCTCCCTCCTCAACAAATTTAAATCTTTCAGGCTCTTTATATACATCCTCTCTAGTGTATCCTTTATCCTCAACAGGCTGAAAGCTTTCTTTTATTTGCTCAGTAGATATACCCTCGAATCCACTAAGCCCCCGCATAAAATCAGCCTCTTGGTCAGATATCTGAGATTGAGATACCAATGAAACATCTTCCGACACTGATTCCGTAACGTCTTTTTTTTTTACAGCTTCACGAACAGGGTCCTCTGCGAACTCATCTTTTACCTCTTGAGCAATATCAGGCTGAGAAGTTGAGAAGAATTGCTGCTGAAACTCTTCAGAGGTCTTAGTATACAACCCATCGCTTGACAATCTATCGTATAGTATTCGTTGACTATTTGGGTCTGAAAATTGCTGCTGAAACTCTTCAAAGGTCTTAGTATACAACCCATCACTTGACAATCTATCGTATAATGCTCTTAGCTTATCCATTACTACATCTTTTATTATTACTATAAATCATCGTATGATTCTACCCCCCCTGATGGTTTTTTACGTTCATACCCTGTTAATATATTGGCTTTGTCATCAGTTATTAAACTCTCTACAACATCAACTAATTCATCCACAGTCATAGTGTTAGGATAGGCATCACCTCCTATCATGTAGGGATTTTTAGCGTCTCCTGTCTCAGTAAACTCAACACCAAAATCTCTTGCATATTCCCTAAGCTCTCTTGTTGTTGGTCCTCCTGTAGGATTAGTAGGGGTCTTTCTAGCCTCAAGCTCGCCACTTGTAGGTTCATACTCACCCATCATTCTAATCTTTTTTGTTCTATCCTCAAAGTATTTATAAGCCATTTTTTCCTCTTTAGTTTGATTATTTTTAGTTTGATTATTTACAACGGGTCTGTATCCTTGCTTCACTTCAATCTTTCTATTTAGCTCTGACATCACTGCGTTTCCCGCCTGTTCCATAAGGTGGTCTAGTAACTTCTGAGCCCCCGGTGCGTCCTCATCCATTATGTCAGTACCCCCCTCAGGCTGTGAAGGGTTAGCCTTCAATAATATAGTGTGCTCATTAGCCTCCTCAGGGTTTCTAGTAAATCCTATTGGCTCTCCATCGGGACCGACCTTAAGCCAATCCACCAATGAGCTTATGGTGTGTATCTTGTTTGTTCTAAAGTCAGCTATCAGCTTTTGCTGTAGTGCCGCTTCAAACTCTTCGCCATCCTTTCCTAAATTTCTAATGTCTGAAACTTTTGTATATGCTCCCCTCGCACCCTTCTCAGTTACTGTTTCATAGGTATCTGCAAAGGTTTCAGCGATACTTGATATCGTCCCCTTTGAATCATACTTATCAATCTTAGCACTCAGTGCAAAGTTTAGGTCCACCAATGACCTGAAGTCATTAGGGTCGCTACTCATCTGTGCAGTGTATGGATTAGTTGTTGGGTCGTATGGTTTGCTTGGGTCTCTTAACGTCCTCTTACCCGCACTAACCTTTCCGTCAGTTGGGTTTATGTATAGTGATGTGTTTGTTAGGTTTCCAAAACCCTCAACCTCTCCAAGCATAAATGTCTCGTATGCTGATGATATACCATTATTTAATCTTTGGTCGTTCTCAGTAAAGGCATCATTGTATTTCTTTATTAAATCAAAGGCATCATTAGCCCCCTGCTTTACATTCTCTCTACCTACTAGATAGTCTTTCAGCGAGAGCTTTCCCGCCTTAAGATTCTTTAGCTGCATAAGCTGATACTCCTGAGCGTTGCTTCCAAACTCCTGAGCATATTCATTGAGACCTCTATGCGAGCCTTGAGGTGCATTTGACAGTACCTCTCCAAACTCTCTTGAGGCTTTATCAATGTCAGCCTTCATCTTGTCACGATTCGCCTGCTCCTTGAGTAGGGTATCTGACATTGTCTTACCTATGGCTCCCCAATCGACATAGTCCTCTGCACTTCGCTCTGCGTATTTATAGTATGTAGCCATGTGTTATGATTTTTTTGGCTTTCCATACAGCCCTAGTCCCGGAAACAAAGCCTCTCCTGTTACAGGATTAATCTTAGTTACATCTCCAAAAAGCCCCGACATTGTATTCATACCTGAGGTGATAGATGCTGCCTTCGCTGCCTGTGCGTCAGCCGCTGCCTGCTGTGCTCCCTCAGCCTCAGCTAAAGATAAACCTGCTAACTCGCTAGCTACTCTTGCCTCATCCTGAGCCTTCAGATTCTCAATCGCTTCAAGCTGTTTTATCTGTTGGTCTCGAACCTTAGCCTGTGCCTCGTCTCCCGCCATAGCAATAGCACCTACACGACCCATACCTGCTGCCCCCATCTCGGCTGCCGCCTGTGTTGCCTGTGCCGCCTGCGATGCAAACTGCTCACGCTGACGCTCATATGGTGTGTCGCTAACTGTTAGTGCCTCAAAAGGTTTTACTTCGATTTGTTTCTTAGCCTCAGCGACAGCCTTCTGTGCCGCCCTGTTTGCCTTATCTATTTCTTTCTGTCGTTGACCTGCTTGGATAAATGACCCGACCCCTGATAGAGCCTTTACTCCTAAGCCGATTGCCGCTAATACTGCCATGTGTATATTCTTTGATTACACACAAAGATAGTAAATTTAAGGGAAAGATTTCATCACCTCACTCTCTACCGCAAATAATTCACTAGCTCCCGTCACCGTGTCAGGCAATGTAATCGTAAACTCACAGTAGTGACCAAGGATACCATGTGACTCTGCAACCTGATTTTTTACAAACATAAAGTAGTCAGTAGCCCCCGGAGGTATAGCCCCTCCCGTGGTGTTAACAACAATCTGATTAACATTATTTGGCAAATCAATATTCACAGCCGTTACCGTACCACACAGTGTTGGTGTTGAGCTTGGTGCTACAGGAGACGCAATAAAATATAATGTGTCACCGATGCTTAGTATGCTACCGATTGATGTTGTCAGCGGGAAGTTTATCTCTACCGCTGTAGGTGCTGCAGAGTCTACACTGCTGCTTACTGCGATACCATTCAATGAACGTAAAACATACTCATCCGTAGCCGCAGGTGTCGCCCCTGAGTTTCTCATAAAAGCAAACCATGACCCCTCCTTCTTCTCAAACCATGAGTAATCAATAGTCCCTGTGGTCTGAATGTTTGAGGAGAATGTTCCGCTCCATGCGTCATCTGACTCAAGGTTGATGGTCTTAAACAGCTTATTCTCAAGCGGTGACTCATTAAATATACTCGTTATCTGTGAGCTATACTGCGTGTCATAATAGTTATTCCTAGTCTCATTAGTGTTGTGCCTCCATATGTTACCACCCTTGAATGAGTACAGGTAGTTATTCATTCCTATCATCATCTCAGGTATGTATGAGTAGAATGATGGGAACCCCTTTGATGATTCGCTATATGTTAGTGTGTATTCTCCTGTTAATCCTGCCATATCTATGAGGTAAAGTAATCGTAAATAATATACATATATTGGTCTGTAGATGAAGGCACTGTTATATTTCCTTGAACGATTTCAGGACTCCCTACAGGACTCGATACTGAAAGATTAGTTGCTGCAGCAAGAAGGTTTGAAACATCTGTTTGGTTGTTACTATATAATGTATTGCTTCTCAAAAACATAAGTCTATTAGCAGGCGGTGTGTTGTCAAAATCATAGGTGTCTACTGATTTTTTATTACTTCTAATAGTCAAAGTGTCTCCATCGTTAGGTATAATACTCCCTCCCTGTGGTGCTACTATAGTTGTGTAGTCAGCAATCTCAAGGGTAGCTAAGTCTCTATCTCCTGAAGGGAAAATAACCCGTTTACTTTGAAGTGCCGAAACAAATAAACCATCAGTCCATTGGTACTCGTTATGAATGCTCTTGTTCGCATCTAAATCCTTACTAACACACACCTCTATCAATGTAATCTCCTGTGCCTGTGGACACCCTACCGTTATATCAAGAACCACAGCCTGCTTACCCCCCGGAGGCGATGAAGCAGGTGTCAATGTAATTACCACATCGTCATCTGAAACAGAGTCCTTAGCAAATGCTAATGTACCTGAGCCCGTAGTGTTAGGGCTTACCGATGTGCTTGTATAATCCTCAGCGATTGTAATTGAGCCGGGGTCTGAGAATGATATGATGTCATAGTCAATATCACAAACACCGACAGTATTACCCACATTCACCGTAAAGCTTACAGGTGTTGCTGCTGATACTGTAAGTCTTCTCTTGACACCACAGTTTAATACCACCTCCTCTACAGGTAGCTTAGTATCATTTGATGATAGCACATACTCATTCATATATGGGTCGAATGCTCCAAGCTTCTGAGTATCATTCTTTCCTAAGAATAAATCCCTAAACCAAGAACGCATCCCTAGCTCAGATAGTACCGTAAGATTCTCTCCCTTACCAATACCTCGTAGCTGTATTACAGCACCACGCTTAGCGTCTGTAAAGAACTTGTCGAAACCATACTGCACAAAGCTCTCAGGGTTCTGACTAATACCATACTCCTCAATCCTTGCAATCTGCTGACCTAATACCTCAGGGACTGAAGTGACTGCACTCCCACCTGCGGCATCTGACAACAGGTTTTTACCTGACTGAACGTATGATATCTTATCCTCCTGCAGCGTGAGTATATCAGTATCTCTACCTGAGAGTATCTGTATTGCTCCAAAGGACTCCTCAAGGTTTTTAAAGTTAAGGATACCCAAGTTAAACTCATTTAGCTTATTAACATTTGTCTCAGTATTAAACACGCCACTGTATGTTAGTCCTGCAAATCTATCAGCCTCCTTATAGTCCTCTGCTGATGTGCTAAAGAATCTTTCTCCTAGGTCAAAGGCTTTACCTTTTATTGAGTCACGTATGCGATAGCTCTCTACACCGTTACCAAATGAATAGCAGTTACCAAAGTCAGTATCTATGATAGCAGGGTTTACCGCTGTCTGTGGCTGCACATTGCCGCTATGGAATCCTGTCGCTTGGTCAATGGCATATGACTCAGATGACTCATACCACACATCAGGCAATGCATCACTTGGCTCTGTCTCAAATACTAAAAAATTACTATTTCTTATAATTCGCCAACTTATAATTACGTAAGACCTACCTGAAGTGCCGCCAAGAGGAACACCAAAAGACTCAGCTCCTTTCCAAACAAATCGAATCTCTGAAGTTATCAGGTCAAGATACCAAACATAGCTACCCTTAGGTTGTGAGTCTAAGCTATAATTATTTGCGGTACTGTTAACAACCCCTACATAATTAAATGTAGATATGGTTTCTTGTCCTTGATTTAATATATTAGCGTTTATAATTGAATCAATATTGTTTACTGTAAACCAATCTATTATATTACTGTGACTATTTACTGAAGTAAAATTACTTATGAAAGAGGCATCAATCGTTTGTACAGAGGGGTTATTGAGACCATCAGGGTTTCTTCTTATCTGCATGAAAAGATTTATGGTTGACCCCGCAGGAACGTCCACATCTACACCAAAGGGTCCCGTTAACGCAGGCACTCCTGAAGTGTTACCTGTGCCACCACCAAGCCCGTGGTAGACGCTTGTAGGAATAGCACCATAATCACCCCCTTCAAATTCATAATACAGAGGTGTAGTATCAGGAAATATATCCTGTATGGTTGTGTCAACAGCAAAGTCATTAGGAACTACTTTCATATAAACCCCCGCAGGTGGAGTTGCTCCTGTTGATGTAGTTATGAACCCTGATGATTGAGCTTTCTTTTCTAGTACCTTCGTATATCTACAGCTAGAAACAAAACCTGCTGAATCTCTCTTAACAATTAACCTATCATCCTCTTCTACCTTCTGAGCGTTCTCGCCCTCAAGCTTTATATATGCAAATACACTTCCTGACTCTAAAAAGAATAGGTCTGAATAAATTGTTCTATACCCTTCTAAATCAGGCTTGATGCAGAATTTATATCTTGTTGCAAAAGATGGAGCTAGCTGCTGCGAAGGTATACTTACCTGTATCCTGTTTTTTAAATAAGCCAAGCCGCAGGGTATGTATACTGAATTAAACTCACTAACTAATGAGGTTGTTGCCCTAGCAAAGTCATCCATATATATAATACCTACCTCATAATTTCTATTAGTATGAAGACTTAAAGCTGATGGTGAAGACCTGATAACTGCTTCAGCATTAGATATGTCAAAATATTCATATGCACTTTCAGTAGCAGGGTCATTAGGATTTGCTATATCAGTAACCCTCCTCATTGCTAGCATTGTAAAAGTAATAACATTGCTTCCTGCAGAGCTACCAATAAGTATAGCTTCTCCATTATTTTGAGTTCCGGGTGGAGTTATAGCAGAGGTTCTTCCTGACACATACTTTGTCCATGTAGGCACTAACGAAGAGTCTAATATATTGGTAATGTTACAATTATAGCTATCTGTAAATGTTGTTCCTGAGCAAGACGTAGGATTTGTCGGGTCGTATACAGGCAAGATTGTTCCTCCGGGTAGAGATGTTCCAACTCTATCTATAAAGTCTTGACTAGTTGCCAAGTCGTGAACAGTAGAAAAGTCCTCCTGTAGAATATATGTAAAAGAAACAGGGGTACTTACAGATTGTTCTATTGGAACATTGTTTGGAAATGTTGTATTGCTAAAGCCTGCCGATGACAATATAAAAGATATTGATATCTCAGCCCCTCTACTTAGCTCTAAACCAAGGAAGTTCAAACTTAAGATAGAGTCTGCAAATACAGAGCCATCAAAAGTAAACTCGTGAGACGATGCCGTTGCTGAAATCCTTATAGAGCTAACAGATTCAGAAACTAGTCCTGCATCAAAATCTAACTTTAATGAATTATTGTTCTTGTCTTTCAGGTTATATCCATCTACATAGTTACCATACATCAACCTGTTCCCCATTATGGTCTGTGCCTGAGCAAACCTCGGCACATTATCAAATAGTCTTAACAGCTCTGAGTCAGGAAGGATTGTGAATATTTGATTAGAGTTAAAAATAAAATTATAATCAGTATTATCAGCAATACCATCTGCTTCTTTATCAAATTTTCTTGCAACCTTAATTATATTACTGTTTGATTCTTTGAATAAAATGTCTATACCTTTTACTAAAGGTCCTCCTGAGTTGTATGTAATATTAATTTCATTCTTTGCATTTTGCATTCCATCATTCAACTGTGATGCGTCATTATAATCAAACGTCCCACTTTGAAAAGCAGGATTTGAAAATTGAGATGTAGCTGAGTATTGGTTCCCCTCATACCTGTACCTATAAGCAAAACATAAAAACCTCTCCTCGATATAGTTCTCATCTCCTCCCCCATCTGACAATGAAAATGTTGGAGACTCAATAGGTGGCTTCTTTATTACAAGAATCTCTTCGTCTGTGAAT
>JAAHTG010001125.1_pt1 | contig 19503 bp, 26 predicted proteins | sample 6116081 | NCBI WGS metagenome assembly JAAHTG01 (sample SAMN13939989, study PRJNA603662) | sponge metagenome | isolation source: marine sponge | host: Mycale hentscheli | place: New Zealand | collected 2005 | reverse complement strand
CCTATTCAATTAGAAAAGCCACTTCGCACTGGTTACAAATTAGGTATTGGTGCTATTGCTGCTGGCCTCACCATTCCGTTGGCCATTTTGGGAATTGGTGCTTTCTACAATCGAGAATAAACAGTAAATATAAATAGTCGTGAGGAGAAGTTGATAGTATGGATAACCTAAGCACCATCATCGGAATTGCTGGAATTGCTATGGCTGCTTATTATGGTGGTCGCTATCTTATGTCTTCCGTTGCCCCTGAAGAGGAAGAAGTCAAAGAGGCTCACACCGAAACTGGTAATGATCATTTAGTCAATAACTGGGGAACTATTCCTGTCGTTGGCACTGATCGTGGAATCATGGGTGGACAAGCCGTAGGACAGAACATTAATTATACTTATCCAGTAGGACAAACACCTAACAACGGTGAAGACACCATCCGTTCTGATTGGACTGCTTATTCTTATACTCTCATGACTACTGAGCCTATTTTCGGAGCAAATTACTTCGGTCGTGCCGTTGGTGCCAACTGAAAGTATAAATAGTTGTAGACCGAAGGTATTACTATGGTAGACTTCGCATCATTACGAAACCAGATTCTATTTGGTGAGGGAGACGAAACCCCTCGTGAACCCTCTACTGTAGAAAAAGAAGCCCTTGAACCGAGCACAGGTATTCCTTTGTTTCTCGGCGCAGGCACATTAGCCTTTTGTGGATTAGACAAGGCTAAGTTTGATGTTCTCGGTGCTCATCGCACCATTGTGGCTATTGCTTTAGGTGTTGCACCTTTCGCTTACGGTCTGGGTCGTTTAACTCGTGGAAATCAGGCTCAAACTGAAATCAAGCGATATGAAACTTTATTAGAGGCCACTCAAAACGCTTATGAAGATGAAATGGACCAAGATGATGAGCAAGAAAACAATGCCGAGCAAGTAGAACAACAGGCTTATCTGGCGGATGATGCACAATATTTATTTGAGCCTATGGCGACTGCTGACCATGTAGACTTTGGATCTCATGGTGTATTCGGTGCTGCGGTAGGTCAAGAATCATTCGGATTCGGTCCTTCGGCAGATTTATTTGCTCCACGAGCCTCTTTTGAGTCTCAAACTTTCGGTTGGTGATTAAATGAAGTATAGTTTCTATTGTTTGCCTCTTAAACAAAATGTGAAAGCCAAAGTTACAGGTATCGTCAAGAAAAAGTCTTTCGGTATCAAAGGTGAATACAAACACAAAGGTAAAACCTACAATTGTCACAAAGTTTGTTCTAAGGCTGAAGCCGAGCGTGTTTCTAAAGAATCAGGTATAGATATTACTTATCCCGGTATGGAAGCCAAGGCTTCTGAAAACGTAGCCGAAGCCGTAGACGCACCCGTAGCAGTTGAAAACGCTGATGGTGTGGAAGAAGTGGCTATGCTGGGTGACGATACTTTCCAACCTGACGGCAACGGTCGTGTTATCGGCAGTAATTCTGCCTCTATGTCTACCGCCACCCCGGGCACTGATGCCGTAATAAATATAAATGCTACACCTTTCAATGGCGAAGATGATGACGATGGTATTGGTCCGATGAGTATGGCTTCTGAAGTTGATACCAGTCCCGATCGCTTACCCGGCGAAAGCACTGCAGACATGTTTAAGCGTCGTGATACCCCCGAGTATCTGGCTGCCCGAAAGGAACGTGGAAAGAAGAAGCGACAAGATGCTCAAAAGAATGACCCCTATCTTAAAGTTAAAAGCCATTCCTTTGATGGGCGAGCCTACCGCTTAGATGTAGGTCTACCGACCCCAGTTCTATTACTTCCTAAAGATTTAAAAACATCAGGTATGAAGATTGATGAAATTGACACCATTCAAGTTCATTCCCAAGAAGGAGGTCGTTTCCCTATGGTTATTGATAGTCGGTTTGTTGGCAAAGCCGCCGAAACCGAAAAGAAAAACTGTGGCTGTGGTCAAGATCCTTGTATTACTTATGGTGCAGAATGTGGCTCTAAGCGAGCCGAAGTAGAAATGGAAGATAAAGATATTCCTGATAACTTTGAAACTTTCACCCTTTCTAAAGATTTGTATCGCCGTCTTACGGCCCACAATGATTGGAAAGACATGGTAACAGAAGGCCAAGTTAAGATTTATCGTGAAGATGATGGCATCCATGTTAGCGCAGGTGGTCCTTTTGCCGACGATTTGTTGGACATGATTATTGAATCTCAAGATTTCCCGAGTATGGGTGAAGACGATTATTTAGATGATAGATTTACTCAAGATTTCAACAGCGAAAACAAGAGTTATCGTCGTAACGCTATCGTGGCCACTGGTATTGGAACCTTGGGATTAATCGCTGCAGTTATGCTTTTGAATAGTTTTGCTAAACGCCAAGACGAAGAATCGTCTGAAGATTAAGTATAAATAGTCGGCGGACACTATTATATGTATGACTGGAACAGGCTATGGCATCACTTGTGACCGTGGAGACCTTTACAACCGCAAATGTTATGTTAAAGACCCTTCGGATCCTTCTAAGAAACAAGAAATTATTGGATACACCTCTGGTGGCGACCCCATTTCCAAAGCACCATCTACTGTTCCATGGATGGCATGGACACCCACAGTAACTACTTTGAACCAAGCGGGTAATGCTTATCAACCCTATGGTCAAGCCGGTATTCCTTACACTCAATCTGGTTCCACCCTGAAATGGATGCCTTCGAGTGGTGCAGATATGCAAGATTATACTTATCTTAATGAATCTATGCCGGGTGCTTTTTCCCGTTGGATGACTGAAAACCGCATTTGTAATCCTTTGTGGTCTAACGTTTTCGGATGTAAAACCACAGATTCTGATTCCGTGGTTGCTGCAGAATCATATCGTGCTGACGAAACTGAAGCCATTGATGGTATGCAAGTAAAGCCTCGTCAGGATTGGAAACCTTTCGTTGTGGTGGGGCTTCTTGGAGTCGGTGCTGCTTACCTCATGAACGGGTGATTTCCCATGGTGGGTCACGAGCAAAAACATATTGAAAAACAGGTCGATGCCGAAGTCGATGCTCAAACCGATGCCCGACGTAAGGCTTGGCGTAATATGCTTATTCCAGCCGTAGGTTCGGCTGCTTTCTTTACTTCTACTCTCTTAGGCATTACTCGCACCTATCGTCAATATGGGTGGCCCTCTGATGCTTTTGGTTGGACTGATTATGCTTTAATGAGCATCCCCTTCGTAATCCTTGCTCTCGGTCTAACAGAAGAGATCAAGGAGGCTCAAGGATGATTGAACTTTCTACCCTTTTAGATTTAATTTCCGACCGCCAATTACAAGAATATGTTATTTGGCTGACTAACCATCCCGATGGCAACGAAGAGGATTCTATAAGTTATCTCATGGATATTTTAAACGATAGTCAAGTAGACCTACTTTTAGAAAAGGATTTCAATGCTACGCCTTATTCCAATTTATATGGGGCTTGTATTCACCCTGATGGCCGATGTTTTGAAGCCACTATGGGTGATTGTAGAGTCCTTGGAGGTCGTTTTCAAGGCCCCGGCACTTCTTGTGGAGGGTTTCAGCAACCCTTAATGATGTCAGCAGAGAGATTTACCGCACCTGTGGGGAAAGTGTTTCACGACCCTGCGGCTGCCCAAGATCCTCGTTTGAAAAATGATAATCCTCCTAAATCTGTCACTAACTATCTTAAAAAACATCCTGAAGTAGCCAATATGTATGATGATGACGATGCTTCCGTCATGGTAAAGGGTATAATTATTGGATGTCTAATCGGTGCACTGGGAACCATTTTTGGTAATCTTGCCTCGGAAGTGATTATGGATAAGTTTAAGATTAAGCCTCAGTTTAAATGGGATCAGTGATATTATGGTCGGTATTCCACGAGGTAGTAATTTAGTTATAGGTATCACCTTTGTTGCATTCATGGCTGAAGCCTTGATTCATTATCAATTAGGGGCATGGCAAGATGATGGGCCTAATCAATATCCGCAACTGGTTATCCCTGATGCTAAAGACTTTTTCTCCATGGTAGTTATTGTAGGTGTCTTTTCTTGGGCCAGTGCTTCTGCTATTGCTTATTTTGGCTGAAGATATAAGTAGGTGCCCTACCTATAACATCCTATGGATGAGGCTCAACTCTGGTTAGACTATTTAAGTTCTAAGCGGAACGATTACCTTAAAGACCGTCGAATTAATTTGGGCGTGGAGTATGACCAAAATAAACAACGTTGGGATTCCATTATTGAAAGAGACTGGGAAATGATGGCTGAAAGGCTGGCTGCAGGTATTGGTGTAGAAGATCCTATTAAACAACAAATGGGCGAAGATTTCTTTGAACGCAAACTTATGGAACAATTAGAAGATGTGCACCAAGTAGCCTCTGAGTTTTACGAAATTGAATACAAAGAAAAGTTATATCCTTTCGTTTATTATGAGGATTTTATTATGTTAGCACAACAAGGTATATTTAGGTTGGAAGAGTTTGCTTTAGATAAGGGACGCAAATGGGAGAAAAAAGTTAGAGAACTGTTAGCATCATACGATTATGAAATTATAGGTCATATGCAGTTATTTGAGGAGGTTTATTTACATGTCATCAAAAAGTGATTGGGAAGATTTTAGTAAAAATGATTTTATTTCTGCCAAAACCATGGTTTTGTTATCTTTAGGATTAGCCATGATTACTCAGACTATGGCTCAAATTGTGAATCCTTCTGCATGGTTAAATTATCAAATGTTAGCCTTCATTTTGTCTACTAACTTGGCTGCCGTTATTTTGGCTATTTTTGCTCAACGGTCTGCAGAACGTATTTCTGCTAATACTGCTAAAGCCTTCACTCCTGAGTTTTACCGAGGAACTGCTTTATTAGCCAGTTTCTTTAGCAAATTAGAAGAAGTTTCTCAACAAAAAGGCAGTAATATAGAAGATAAATTAGACGATTTGGCTCCACGAGTTCACGATTTTCTCCTTTCTAACGACCCATTATCTGTGCCTCCTGACATAGACTTAGAACCCGTTCCTGACTGGACCGATGAGAACGAATTATTCCGAGATTGATGCAACAACGGGACTACCCTCTCAAATTATAAATAACAGACAGCACAAGGGTAACACACATATGTCACGTCTTACTTTAGTGCAGGCCCTGATCTTCACAGTCTTTCTTGTGATGGCCATTTCAGGATTATGGTTAGGTTACATTTGGCAAGAAGGGATGTTAGGTCCCGAGGAAACTCAACAACGCTTAGACGAAACTTCTAAACTATTTGGTCCGTGGGCAATTTTAATAGATGTTTTTATCTTTATGCCTCTAACATGGTGGTTTACTCGTAAATACTTGTGGCGAGAGAAAATCACCGGAGTTCTCCCCGGTTTATTGTTAGAAAAACCTATTGTTCCAGTCACTCCACCTCCTCCACCTAAGTTTGTGCCTCCTATCTACGACCAACAACAAAATGATGAGTGGGCGTGGGAAGACATGCAAATGCGTAATGGAAAGTAATAAATAGTAAGCGGACAGTATAATTATTATGGCGAATCAAGATCCACAACCAGAGTTGTATACTACTCGTGCTGTCTTTACTGCAGCCAATACTACTGGTGATATAGCCACTTCTACCATCTTTACCAACCAAGCCAACAACGAAGAAGTCCGTATTTATGCTATCATGGTAAATATACTTAATGAAAATGGTGCTCCCGTAACTACGGCTACCACAGACACTGATTTTGATATTACTATTCAAGTAGGGCCTAACAGCATTCCATCTAACGCTTTTGACGCTACTGTTATCAACTTCAAAGACGATAAAACTTTAACCTTTTCCAGCCCTATTTTGGCCCTTTTCCAACAACCTTTGGCTATCCAAGTTTCACTTCAATCTACTGCTGGTGCTACTTTGGCAGCCCAAAGAACTGTGGTTTGCACCCTTATATCGGAATTGGCAATTCAAAAAGAATACTATTCCCAACGCCAGAGGCGTAATCCCCGTGGTGTGTAAAAAGCATAAGATATAAATAGTCGTGCAACATAACAATAGGTATAGGTGACCAAGATGGCAAATCAAGATCCACAACCAGAGATTTACTCCACTACCCACACATTTACGGGAGCGACTGCTGCTGGAACTGTGAATACACAGACAATTTTTACAAATCAAGCAAATAACGAAGAAGTTCGTCTTTACGCCCTTGCAGTAAACATTCTTGATGCTGCTGGCACCGTGGCCACCACTGAAACCAACTTCCAAGTTTCTATTCAGTGTGGACCTAATAACGTTCCATCTAATGCTTTTGACATCAGTTGGGTGTTTTCTAACATCAACGCTGGTGGACCAGTTCTCGCTTTCTCCACCCCAATTCTAATTCTTTTCCAGCAACCTCTCGCAGTAACTGTCAGCGTTACCACTGCTACTACTGCTACTCGAACTGTTAACGTCAGCCTTATTGGTGAACTCGCTATTCAAAAGGAATACTACAACGAGCGTTTCAGTAATGGCTCACCTATGTAAGCCGTAACCGCCAAGAGATATAAATAGTAGTGCAGACTACTAAGTTTATGGCTGTCCGACGGCAAGCATATGAGTGGCGAAATGTCATTCCTGTAGATGGTAATACCTATCCATCTTTCGTTTATGCTATTCCAGCCCAGACCGCAGGATACTTCAAAGGCACTTATCCCGATCTGCCTTATGTGATTGGCCACCCCGTTTTAAACTGTAATCCTTATGCTACTCCTTTAGCCAACCCTACTTACACATCTACTGCCCCCAGTAACGATTATGTGGAACGTCGTAACGACTCCATAGCAGTCCCTTTGATAGCCGGAGGAATGCCCATCGGATTATTTACAGGAGGTCACGGCAACAATATCAAAACCTCGGCCCATGTTTTAGACAACCAAATGGTTATTATAGATTCCTTGTCTTGTTGGCCACCAGATGCTAACTTAAATATATTTGTAGATGAAAATTATTATTATGATGCCCCGGATTTTTCGGCCATCAATGGTTTAAGTGGCTACACCGTTCCCTTTCCTGAACCCAATTATGCCAACATATTTACAGTAGAATCTTTTAAAAAAGGTATTGACCCACCGATTTATATCCTGCCGGGATCTACTTGGGGTGTTTTTATTTCTTTTAACGAGATGGAGGTTCCGGCAGATGGTTTCATCTATTATGGCACTGGCCAACAAACCCGTGCGGCACAAAATGTGCGACTCCCCGGAGTCCCATCTGCCCCGTTTAATTTACCGCTACCCTATGTGCGAAATAGAAAACCTACTTGGGAAGGCAAAGCCGAAGGTCAGAGTCCCAATAGTCCACCAAATCCTTGGAACAGTTTTTCTGGTCTTTGCAATAATAAAAGCGCATTACAAGATAAAGATATTGCTCGTGCTTTTGTAAAGTATCTCTTAATTGATGGGGCTGATTTCTTAGTAGCCAAGAAAATGATGGATATTGGATTGCCTGTTACAGAAGAAGGTATACAAAGATTTAAACAGGATCTTACTCGCTGGCAAGTTAGGGCTGATGTTCACGAAGGCAACATAGATGAAGAATTGATTCGGGAAACTGGAATGACTACTCGGAGGTCGGCATTACCATGAGGCATTTATCTTACTTTTGGCGTATGGGTCCAGACACGGCTATGTTCCAATTACCTTTCTATTACTCTGGTAAGTGGCTTCGAGGTCCTGATGCTTACAGTATGGCTACTGGTCAAGGAACACCCCCTGCCCCCATATACCCTATTAACCAAAACATTTTAGGAAACTTAATTGGATGGGATTATCGAGCATGGCCCGAACCCGGAAAACCATTTTCTTTGTTTACTTCTCGTTTTGGAACGGCTGGAAAGAGGCCCCGTGGTGTGTTTTCCTATCTGACTGATGGTGTGGGTGATGAATCTGCTGGTTCTTTTTATGGAGATCTGAAAGTGGATTATACTCAAGGTAGCAATATTCCAATTACCGACTGGAGTAATAAACAAATATCCCAACCCAATCTGGTGAAAGCCGACCAATTTGTAGTTTTTAATAATTTTGGTTCCACCCCCGGTATTTTACCAAACCCTAATGCAGAGGATACCTTTGCCTTCTATACTTTGGTGTTTGAACTACGAATCTCAGGTGCGTTTCCAGATTTAGCCAGAATTAAAAGTATTGATTTTTGTGAGGCGACCGTGGATCCAACAGGACAAGTTGGAGTTCTTACTCCTGCCGATATACCTGAGAGTCTTTGGAAGCCTATACAAGTGCCTTTTGGTTATCCACTGGCAAGACCATTCACCTTGAGCAGCGGCTCAACAGATCCATTGGATGTAGTGGAACGTGGTTGTTTTGCTCTTGATGATGATCCTCGTGTTTTTCAGCCGGGACTTGGATTCCCCAATCAAATCTATGGTTTTAGGGTATTAATGGCCAATGCTTTTTTGTATCCAGCCAATTCTTTTAATAATCTCAAGGAAACGGCGCAAGTGATTCCCGAAGGTGGATTTAATGCTGGCCAGATTCGAGCAGATGAAATGGGTTTCTTAGGAGATTTAGATTACACGCAGGGAATTGTAGGTATGTTTGCTCCAGAGTTGATGTCGGCAGGACCGCCCCCACCTTGGGGAACCTATCCGAGAACAGTCACACCCCCCGGCTATCAACCCGTGAATCCAAATGACAATCGCTTGGGAGATTACGGAACTGGTGAATATACAGAGTTTATTAATGAAGATTCTGGATATACTAAGATTATGCAGGTCTTAAGTCTGGTTAGGTATAGTCTTACTCAAGGCACCCCACAGTTAAGAATCAGATATTATGATTCTTTTGGAAAGGGTGGCGGTGGTGCGGTTACTACTACTTATGCTCAAACCTTTTCAGGTGTTGGACCCCACGGCCCTATTACTCCTCCCAATAGGTATGATAATAATTTAAATCCACTCGCCCCCGAAGGACCTATTTTTGAAGTTGTTTATCCTAACAATAATGAAATCAAATTAGCCCGTAATTTTAAACCAAATGGTTTTGTAAATATAACGGTTAACGATACTCGTTATTATCAAAATCCAGATATGACGCAGAGTTTAGGAATCTCAGGAGATGCGGCTCCTTTTCCAATACAACCCGGAATTGCAGTTCCTCAGTATCAACTACGGCCTAATATTTATATTTTACCCGGTCAATCTTATGATGTGGAATACACTGTTAATACAGATATGCCTGCTTTTGCTGATTATTTGACCCGTGTCGGGAATGTTAATTTCGGTGGAGATCCTGTGAACGTTACAGTTCGCCCCGCTTTCGGTTGGGATTTCGCCCAAGTTTTCTTTGATTATTGGATTTTTGAAGGTGCTGAAGCCATGATTTGTCAAAAATTATTAAAATTAGGTATAGATGTTCATCCTGACAGCGTGGATTGGTATAAACAGATGATTTTGAACATGGAAGGGCTTCAGCCAGACACCTATGAAAGATATTTAATTTTAATGAAAGAGTGGAAACAGCGTCAACAAAGATTAGATAAAGCCTACCATCGCAAGCGTGGCATAAGGGCCAGAAATAGATGAGTAAGTATAAATAGTTGAAGGGAGGCATATAGAACATGACTACTGGCGAAAAGATCCGGGATATTAAACGTCCTTATCGCAAGAAAGCATTCCAATCGGGATATTCACAAAAGGGAAATGCTGTTCAATCTAACCCACCCCCGATTTCATCGTATTCTACGGTCTCTACCGCAGCCACTCAAGTAGTGAGACCCGGAGTTGACCCACAAACCTTTCGCCGCCCCGTCAGGGCTACCCCACAAGCCGGACTTGAAGGTATTCCCATTGATTACAGTAATTATCCTTGGCACATGGTTAGTAAAGGCAATTCTGCGAACCTAATTCAACGCCAGCGTATTGATTTCACTACTTTAGATACCTATACTGCTGCTGGTGCCGTGGCTACGGCTAACTCCTTTGATAACAATGCCTATGTAGATATGGTAGTAGTCAACGTAGCCGATGTTTTAGGTGATGATACATGGCGAGATTCCAACGCCGATGGTGTCTTAGATGAAGTCGTGGCTCGTTCTGATTACACTGTGGCAGGTGCACCCCAGATTCCACCGCAAACCTTTACAGGCACAGCCGGAATTAACAATGCTTCCACCAGTCGTTTCCCGATTGGTTCAGGTTCTACTCAAGCCTCTGTCGGCGGAACTATTTCTGCAGGTAGCACAGGTGAACTTTATGTAATTTCCAGTTTCGGTCATTCCGAACCTTCTACTTTAACCACACCCACTTCAGGTATGTTTTATGAACTTTGGGTAGATGGCAGTTTGTTCTTACAATGGCAAGACTTCCAATGGGCACCTACTTCTCCGAAGCGAGATATGTGGGACTTTGATGTGCCTATCAGTGTAGAAAAGCAAGTTGTGTTCCGTGTTATTAACCGCACAGGTGGTGCTATTACTACTGGTAATATGGACGCTTGTTTCGCTGGATGGACTGAAACCCAAGACGGTTATGATGACACCTCACGAGCAAAACTACAATCTTGAGGTGATTAAATGGGCAATCCGATATCATTTACAGGAGTAACTTCTGGCGGACTTACTGTTAGAGAAGTAGATGGTAATCCTACAGTCCCACAAGTTAAAACTATTGTGGTTTCCAATGGAACACTTACTGATAATGGTGGCGGAGTCGTCACGATCACCACGGGCGGAGGCGGTGGTGGCGGAGTTACTACAATTAACTTTGGAACTACTGGTTTGACTCCTAACAGTGCCACGTCAGGAGTAGTCACTGTCGCCGGAACTTTGGTTTTGGCTAACGGTGGAACGGGTGCTACCACGGCTTCAGCAGCCCGCACCAACTTAGAAATTGTTTCTGGGCGATTTACACAAGCCGTAGGTGCTGGCGGTGGTGTTTCCTCTATCGTAGTCACTGATTCCAATGTTACGGCCACCAACACCATTGTTTTTGCTGTAGAACCTACTCTGGGCTTAATAGCCCCCGCAGGAGGAGGAACTATTAGCGCAAGAAACTCAGGAACTTCTTTTACCTTAGCAGTTCAAGTTGACAACCCTACGGCTGGCGCACTCGATTGTTTTGTTAATTATATCATCATTGGTTGATAACCTATAAATAACAAGGCATCACTATATTTACTATGGCACACGCTAATCGTAAGATTAAGTTTACTGGCGTGACCGCTATCACTGCCTCGTCAGGAGGTGGAGGCGGAACTTCTAATCTTACTGTGGAAGAACAAGACGGTAATCCAACTGTCACCCCCGTTACTACTATTAAAGTCACTAATGGCAGTTTAACCGACGAAGGAGGCGGTGTAGTTTCCATTGTCACTGGTGCTGGCGGTGGTGGTGGAGGTGCTCCCGGAGGTGCTTCTGGGGCTGTGCAATACAATAATGGTGCAGGTGGTTTCGCAGGGGCTACGGCTCAATTTTTCTATGATGCCGCCAATCTGAGAGTCGGTATTGGAACTCAAACCCCGGCTCGGAAATTACATGTAGAAGAAGTAACTACTCAACTACGTTTAGATTATGATACTACTCAATTTACGGATCTGTATTCCGATGTCGCCGGAGAACTGCAAATTATTCCCGAAGGTGGAACTATTGTTCAACCCGCAGCCCTAAACGATGAAAATCGTCATTCCTCTTACCTTCTTGGAGTCACTACTACTGATGCCACGCCTACTGCTATGACCCTAACCCCCGGCGGCGGAACCATGGGACTGCAAACTAATTCTACTTGGTTTTTTGATGCTCATATTGTCGGCAAGGTTGATGCCTCGGCTGATTCTATCACTGTGCAACTCAAAGGAGCCATTACTCGGGCGGCTGGAAATGCCACGATTTTAGGTGCCGTGTTTGAGTTTATTGTGCTTGAGGCTTCAGGTGGCACTTATAATGGCGCCGCCATCGCTTCGGGCGTTAAGTTAGTAATTCAAGTCACCGGTTCAGCCGGAACTACTATTGATTGGGTCGGTTGGGTCACCACGGCTCAGATGATTGATTGAGCGCAAATATAAATAGTTGGCAAGCAAAACTTATATTATGGCTAAGATTATCCAGACCGCAGCCTCGTATGAGATCGAGGATACCACTATTATTTTGGATGGTGCCGTGCAGATTGACGATTTCTCTGCTGGTTTAGGTATTGTGGCTGTTAATGCGGGTAAACAATTAACTCAAGTTACTATGACTGATGCTCAAATCGTAGTGTCTAATGCAGGCACAGCCACTGCAGTCACGGTTTCTGGAGATATAAATATAACTAATGCTGGTGCTACCACGGCTCAGCCTGCACTTATTTCAGGTAAAACAGCCACGGCTACTGCTGATGATGCTGATATTATTCTGCTTCTGGATGCTACTGATAACGCTCTGAAACAACAAACTCGTGCTAACTTCTTAGCCGGTGCTGCCGGAACTCCTGCTGGTGCAGACACTCAAGTGCAATACAACGATGGAGGTGCTTTCGGTGCCGATGCAGCGTTTACTACTAACAAGGCTGGGTTAGTTACCGTTCAAAACTTGGTAGTTGGTAACAACACTACGGCTATTGATGCGGGGGCTGGAGATGCTACTATTTTCGGTTCACTCGGAGCCAATACCCTTACTGTCGGTGGGTCTACTACCACTACTGTCTTCCCGGGAAGTTTAACCGTCGAAGGAACAACGACTTTTATTGATTCTACCAACCTACGAGTAGAAGATAAAGTTATTGACTTAAACTCCAATGCTGCAGGTGTAGGAGTTGGATCTAACGCTGCTTCTGGATTAAATATACTATCTAACGCCGGTGCTAACACTGTTACTTTCTTAACCCTCTCTGATGGCGGTGCTTTATCATCTTCATCTGGTCTGGATGTGGCCACTGGCAAAGAGTATAGCATTAACGGAACTTCGGTCTTAAATGCTACTACATTAGGCTCAGGAGTAGTCACTTCTTCACTTACTGCTGTTGGAACTATCGCTACTGGTGTTTGGCAAGGAACTGAGGTCGGCACAGCCTATGGAGGCACAGGTCAAACTACCTATACTGATGGACAACTACTAATTGGTAATTCCACAGGCAATACTTTAGCCAAGGCTACAATTACTGCCGGAACAGGTATTTCAGTTACTAATGGTTCAGGTGCGATTACTATTGCTGCCACAGGTGGCTCAGGTTCCGTTACTACTGATACTTATTCTGCTGGTGTTACTAAGAACTTTGATGTGGCTATTCCTACAGGAACTCGTTCTACAGTTGGTTTCTTTGCCCAAATCCTGTTAGAAGACAGCGTTACTGCCAACACAGCCTATCTTCAAATATCGGGTGTAATACTCAGGGCTTCTGGTGCTCCATTACTTCCTGAGTTTATCTTTGTAATCACTCCGGGTAACGATGGTAACGCCGTAACTCTTGCTGTTGGTGGTGCCAACACACTTAGATTTACTTTAACTTCTCCTGCAGGTAGCGGAAATGCCGTCATTAACACCAGTTTCTGTGAAGACTGATGACAACTAATAAATAGTTGTGCAGAGATATATTTATCATGACGGAGATCACTCAGACCACCGTTGGTGCTAACAGTGTTTACATCATTGATGATGTTAATAATACTTTAGTCGTTGATGCGACACGCACACGAGTAGGAATTGGGACCACAAACCCCGGTTATGCCTTAGCCGTAACAGGCGATATTCACGCCACAGGCTTAGTGCAAGGTGTTAATCTTATTATCACAGCAGGTGGTGGAGGTAATTTAACTTTTGCAGACGGAACTACTCAAGCCACTGCAGGTGCCCCGGGAACAATGAGTTCGTGGGTTATTTCTGATGCTGGAGGCAACGTGCAACCCATTACCAATGGAAATGTTGTCGTCGTTTCAGGTGGCACAGGTTTAACCTCTACTGTTACACCCGGAATAACCGGAGTAGACATAGTTTTAGATAATACTGCCGTTACGCCTGCTACTTACGGTGATGCTACCAATGTAGCCCAATTTACAGTGGATGCTCAAGGTAGACTAACAGCGGCTGCTGCTGTCGCTATTACTTACCCCGCTAAAGCCCAATTTACTTTAACTGCGGATTCCGGTTCTAATCAAACTATCGCTGATGGTAATACCATGGATATTGCTGGGGGCACAGGACTTAGCAGTGTTGTGGGTGCTACTGATACTGTTACCCTTAATTTAGATAATACTGCTGTCACAGCAGGAAGTTATACTCGTGCCAGCCTTACTGTAGACGCTCAAGGTAGACTCACGGCTGCTTCCAGTGGCGCAGCACCCGATATTTCAGGGACGATTGCTGCTGGTCAGATTGCTTACGGTGCTTCTGCTGATACTATCGAAGGAACCAATAATTTATACTTTGATGATAGCAACGTGCGTATGAGTATTGGTGGTGACACATCTCCAGATGCTATGTTACATCTTATATCTGCTACTTCAGCACAACCCGAAATTAGGTTGGAGAATACTAATGCCGATGAACAAGAAGCCTGTATTCGTTTCATGAAGAATACTGCCTCTCCTGCCAGTGGCGATGACATCGGTTTGATTCGGTTTGAAGGTGAAAACAGTGCTGGTGGCAATCACCTATATTCATACATTATGGCACAAATCTTAGATCCTACGGACACTCAAGAATCAGGAGAGATGATTTTCTATGTGGGGCATAAAGGTTCTCAATTGAGAGTGTTTGAGATTACTGGTTCTAACACAGGAGATGGAGAAGTTGTGGTTAATGAGGGAGGAAATGATGATTTTAACTTCCGAGTAGAGACTAATACTATTACTAATGCCCTTTTCGTTGACGCTGGTAACGATGCTATTGAAATCAATGGAACTTTAAACATGGGTAGTAATTTGACTCATTATAACAATACTGCGCCCGTTGCAGGACAATTGCTAATCGGAGATGCCACTGCAGGTGTGTGGGATGCAGCAACTTTAACTGCTGGTTCTAACGTTACTATTACTAATGCTGACGGTGCTATTACGATTGCAGCCTCTGGTGGTGGAGGCGGTGGATCACCCGGCGGTGCCAATACCCAAGTTCAATTTAATAACAGTGGTTCTTTTGGCGGTAGTGCAAACTTTACTTTCGATGGGACCAACATAGCAGTTTCCAACAACGTTGTTGCAGGAGCCAGAATTATAGGTAATACTGTTGAATCACAAACTGTCGCTGCGGGACAATATGCCTTAGTTACCACTTCTAATCACGTCTGGCCCGGTGCCCCAGTCGGGACTTCGGCCACAGTTATGCCTGCTGTTGATTTGACTGCGGGAAATTATGATTTCCTTACTTTAGGTGGTGCAGGCAATTGTTCCCAAACCCACTACATAATGGTTACAGTAGGCGATCGCAATAATCAAATTGATATGCCTGATCCGGGTATCGCAGGATTACCTCCCGGTTCTCGATGGACATTTAATTTTGGTGACCCTGCGGGAAACTCCCAAAAGATACAGTTTGTAAGCCCTCTCAATACTGCTTACACACTCATAGAGGCTCGAACTATTGGAGCCGTTACTATCTTTACAGATGGTGTAGCATGGTATGTAGAATCTATGGTTGACACCAGTGGGGCTGGTTTGATTGTCTTCTCGTGATGATAAGATATAAGTAGGTAGTAACACTCAATAAGTTTATGGATGAAACCACCATTATTGAACTACCTGCTGATTATTGGAATGTTGTAAGACAAGTTTTAGAATCTACTCTCACTGCTAAAGGTGCTGACGGAGCAAAAATGCTTCACGAAATCTTTACTGCTTTTGATGATGCTGGGATTGAACATCACGATCCTGAACCAAGTGAATCATTGGTCTGAATAGTCTAATCCCAACCCCCGGGCTGGTTTTAACATTTCTTCAGGCAATTCTTCGTTGATATATAACTGATTGAACTCATTAGTTCCACCTGTGCTTATATCTCCAAAGCCACCGATATATCGTTCATTATAGTTGCCGACTAAAGCAGCACTGAATATTTTTTGGTGAATCTGTTTGTAAAGCAAATGGAAGATAAAACCCGTAGCAAAAATACCTACGAAGGGCACTAAATATTTATCTTTTTTCTCAGTAGGAATTAACATCGCTAAACTACCCAAAGTTAGACCTCCGAACCCTACCACTAAGGCTTCCGCAAAATCTTGGTGTTCAACCATAATAATTATACCACGGGCTTACTATTTGTAGTTATCAGTTGCTGTAACTCGGCAGATAACCATGTATCTAAATCATCCAGATGGTGTGGATAGATTCCCAGATAGTAATAATTATCACACGACGTATAGGCCATTTCCTTAATTTCTTTTCGATACATATATCGTTCTCTTTTTCGGACTACCCATTCAGCCACCTTTCCGTTTTCTCGGCACAACCCCCAGAACTCGATAATAACTGGTTTGTCTATACCATGCTGTGGCCATAAAATCCAATCAGGCAAGAACTCTTCATCTTCTATAACTATTTGTGGTTCATACACGCAAGTCCATTTATTTTCCCAGAACCAATTATCGATCCGGGCTTCTCCGTATGAGGCAACTTCATTTTTATTTTTAGTTTTTACTCGGTTCAACTAATCACCTTATAATTAATAGCATTAAAGTTTACTTGTGGAACTCTGGGATTTCCAATAATAAAAAATATACGTCCATTAGTATTGTAAGCCGCATCAATGCTTTCCATGAATACTGCAGGTTCATTTAACAAACCATTGGATTTTTCAAACCATGCGCCTATACCAATTTCGTAATCTTTAACGTTGTCAGACATAGTGCGAGTTTTAGTATAATATCGTTCAGGATTATAACTTGGCCAATTAGGATTAGTTTGTTTTAGTTCGATTCGGGGAGTCGTCGCCAGTTCTACCAATTGTTTACCTAATTCTTCATCAGTCTCCTTTGCAGCGATACTAAATCTATATCTTCCTGTAGCCGTGTAAAACTCCGTGGAAGGTGTGGCCGGATAATGCACACCCACAGCCAGTATTACATCTGATAAGCGTTCATCTTCTTCTCCCCAAGGAGTTGGCCCCGGATTGTCAGTTTTAATAGGTGGACCCGCAACTCCGACATACCAGTTATACCAATCTTGGATTGGTCCATCATATTTATATTCCTCGGGCATCGGTGATAGATCCTCACGACGAGTTTCAGGAAGATATACGAAATCTCGGAACGGACTCAAAGGTTTAACAAAAGTATCTCGAGGTTGACCAGAAATCACGCCAAAACTTCTAATATATTCAAACATTTTTTCTGCTTCTTCTTCTCGTAGTTGTGCCGGACTTCTAAGTCTATGCAATTCTTTACGAGTTAGCATTACCTATATTTATCACCCCAACTATATGTAGTTTAGGAAGTTTCATATAGCAGGCACCATATATCTTAATTGTGTCAACTGAGCAACCACCCAAGAAACGTGCTACAGTAACGCAAGTAGATCGAAAGTTAGACGATCTAACGGAACAATTAGATATTATGTCGTCTGATATTAAAGATATTAAGCAAGTCATGAAGACTTATATTGAAATGCGGTTAAAAGAGGCCGAAACCCCAAAACCAGTGGATGATGCCAATAATCGCATGTATGGATAAAAGGAGAGATAACAATGGATTGTGGAAGTTGTGAAAGTGCCAGTCCTATTAGTTTACAACAACCCGACATAGTAGCCGTGGAACTTACTATTACAGAACGTGCTCAAACCGTGTTAACCGATGCTTTCGGTGATGATACTGATGTGGCTTTGTTAGTGGGAGTTCTTTCTGGAGGTTGTTCTGGATATATGTATGATTTGGCTATTGTCGAAGGTATAGAACCAGATTGTCAAGAATTATCGGTTTCTGGATTCCGAATCTTAGTTCCTAACGCTGCGAGCCATTTGCTCAATGGTATTCAAATTGATTATGAAGATAAATTAATGGGCGGCGGATTTAAAATTAATAATCCCAATGCTGAAAGTTCTTGCGGCTGCGGTGAATCATTCGCTTAATTGTTCTCTTAGATATCCTACCAAGGGCCACATGGCTCTAATATGCATATGATTATCACTCAACTGAGGATCTAACCAACCCTGAGCATCAGTATATTTATCATAAATGTCCACAAACCAATATCCATATTCTTTACATTTTTCTGCTAATCGTTGATTAAAGTAAACCACGAAAGATTTTCTTAGTTCTTCAGGCCGAGAAATCCCCTGCCAATCATGATTCCGAGTGCCACCATTATTAGGAGGAACTACATTAAACACTCCAATTTTGTGAAGTTGTAACTTTGAAGTAATTATATTTAATTTAATGGCTTCAAAATAATTATCTACTAAATCATCAATAATGGATTCATAACCCCGGTCTGCAGTAATATGTTTATGAACATGAGCACGACAATCAATTTCTCCGAAACAAAAGATAACAGTATCACCATCTTCAATCTCAAAATCTCTTAAGTCACATCGATCTAATTTTTCCTGACCAAAAGAATAACACAATACTGCGCCTAAGTGGTGAGGATTTACAAAATCAGGCCAAGCACAATGCGAATGACTATCTCCCACTGTATGTATTCTCATCATTATCCCTCAAAACAAAGATTGTTGTTTACCCACACTTTTATCATCAAAGGTTTGGTCTACCCATCTACTAACGTGTTGATATAATTGAGTAATGTATTCATCACAACCATACCGTTCAATAATATCTCGCATTAGTTCATTATATTTATTTACAGAACCGTAGTGCACAGTCATAATAGGTTTGCCCGGACATTGTATTTCTACCATGTCACCAGTAAACGGATCCTGTTTCTTACCAGTAATAGTCATACATTTCCCACTAATAGGGACACGACGATAAGAAGCCCCACATTTAGTGCAACGAACCTTTTGCTGACCGAAAGCCCTGAGATTACCTCGCATATCACGAATCAAGTGAGTATCAATCAATTTAGCACTTTGTCGTTGGTTATCTACAGAATGCAAAACCTCACCCAAAGCGAATTGAGCCATAGTCTTTTGACGCATACTCAAAACGTGTTCTTTATCATTGTAAGGATTCCAAGCAGGGCCATGATTACAATCAGTAGTATCATGAGTAAATCCAAAGCCTTCAGACTCACCTTCAGTTCCTAAACGGGCTTCTACGGTTTCTACCCATTCATTAGCCTCTTTAGGTGCAGCAGGTTTCCAACCATCTTCATTATGATGTCCCTGAGTGGCTTCATAAAAGCCAATAGGATAACTGCTACAGGTTTCCACGTTCAAGGCTTCCTTATCAATCTCATTAGGATTGATACCCATAGTTAAAATTAAAGGTGCATCCATCTGACCACCACGACTACGAGGTAAAAACTGACGACTGAAGTTCAGCACACCTTCGGTGAGCATAATAATGGCATCAATGTCACCATCGCAATTACGACGCTTAGCGGCATGGTAAAATGGATGTCCATAAAGGCCTTCCCCAGGAGGAAACCAAATAAAATGAACCAGCAAAAGACCCG
>JAAHTG010001120.1_pt1 | contig 19576 bp, 18 predicted proteins | sample 6116081 | NCBI WGS metagenome assembly JAAHTG01 (sample SAMN13939989, study PRJNA603662) | sponge metagenome | isolation source: marine sponge | host: Mycale hentscheli | place: New Zealand | collected 2005 | reverse complement strand
AACCTCTAGATTTCTTAGGAATCCCGCGTCTCCGACGCTGGGAGGATGTCAAATCATTCTCTTTATGGAAACACTGATAATTGTCAGGTAGAATTGATTTCTTATTTATTGACCAGCCGTTATTTTAATCAAGATCAAATTGTGCAAATACCTGTGAATATAATCTTAGAAGAGAATCATCAGCAATTATTTTTAAAACAGAAAATTAATAAACTCATTCAAAATATTTTACCATTTTTGTCTTTTAGGCAGTTTTTATTAGATGTTGATACAATTGACTATCAAGGTTTAAATAATATTGGTCTTACCAAAAAACAAGTAGAATCGTCTTTAAAGAGTTGCTTTCAATATTTAGGTAAACTAACAGGATTCGCCAAATTTGTGGCATTGTTCTATAAATCAAAACGTAGTCATAAAACTCACAAATTAGATTTACTTAATCAAGCTTCTACACAAGCCCAGTCAATTAGTTCTAATTATAATCCAGAATTTAGTAGTGGTTTATTGCTTGGGAATTTGGGAAATGAATTTTGTGAGTTGGGAGGGTATGAAGAGGCGATTGTATCTTATGACCGAGCCTTATCGATTAAATCTGATTTCTATCAAATATGGTATAACAAAGGCATTGCACTTGGAAATTTGAAGAAGTACGAAGAAGCTATCGTGTCGTATGATCGAGCCTTATCAATTGAACCTGATTTCTATCAAGCACATTATAACCAAGCCGTTACATTAAGACGGTTAAGAAAATATGAAGGAGCGATCGCATTCTTTGAGCAAGCGATCGAAATTAAACCTGATTATCATCAGGCATGGTCTAACCGAGGGGTTGCATTACAGTCTTTGGGAAGGAAAGAAGAGGCGATCGCATCCTATGACCAAGCAATCAAAATTAAACCAGATTTACATGAGGCATGGAATAACCGAGGCATTGCATTAGGGGATTTGGGAAGGAAAGAAGATGCGATCGCATCCTATAACCAAGCAATCAAAATTAAACCAGATTATCACGATGCTTTTTATAATAAAGCCTGTTGTTATGGGTTACAAAATCAACTTGATTTAGCCATAGAAAACTTGGAAAAAGCGATTAATTTAGATAGTAAATGTCGAGAGATGGTAGAAACTGACAAGGATTTTGACAATATACGCCATGATTCTCGTTTCCAAGAATTGTTAGCTTAATTAACAATTTCTCAAGTTGGCGAGACAAAACCATTCATGCTAAATTTCACCTTGCAATGAATTGACAAGGCTAATAGATTACGTTCATTAAAATGAACTAAATACTTTAAATCCAGTTCAATTTATTAAACTCTTAACTCTTAGCTGACTCTAACATTAATTTCGATCGCTTTATATTCTCAGGAATATCCACAGGATAATTACCATTAAAACAAGCAGTACAGAAATGCTCAGGATTTTCCTTCGTTACTTTTAACATTCCTTCTTCGGATAAATAAGTCAGACTATCAACCTCAATTTGCTCAGCAATCTCTTGAACTTTTTTGGTAGCCGCAATCAAATGATCTTGGCTATCGGTATCGATACCATAGAAACAAGGATGAGTCACAGGAGGAGAAGATATTTTCATATGAACTTCTTTTGCCCCCGAATCTTTTAACGCCCGAACTATTTTACGACTTGTGGTACCTCTGACGATCGAATCATCGATGAGAATAATTCTTTTACCATCTAAAATATCTCTCAGAGGATTGAGTTTCATCTTGATACCATGCTCTCTCATATGCTGAGTTGGCTCAATAAAAGTACGCCCCACATAACGATTTTTAATCAACCCTTCTTGATAAGTAATCCCCGATGCACGAGAATAACCAATCGCCGCAGGAATACCAGAATCAGGCACACCCATAACGATGTCTGCATCCGTAAGAGATTCTTTGGCTAATTGCTCCCCTAAACGTAACCGATAACCATACAAACTCTCCCCATGAACCACACTATCAGGACGAGCAAAATAAATCATTTCAAAAACACATAATTTCGGTTTCTTTTCTGCCCATTGCACCGAAGCTAAACCTTTTTTGGTAATCCAAACTAATTCCCCCGGTTCTACATCTCTAATATATTCAGCACCAATAATATCCAAAGCACAGGTTTCTGAAGCCAAAACATAACGAGCAGGATTATTGTCTTCTTGTAACTTACCAATCACCAAAGGCCGAATACCTTGAGGATCTCTAATCCCGATAACTCCTTCTGGTGTTCCTATGACTAAACTATAAGCTCCTTTACACCATTTTAAAGCACTTTTCGCTGCTTCCACCCAGTCCTTACCTAAATCAACTTCCTGCCCCATCATGATGGCAACCATTTCTGAATCGGTGGTGGATATAAATTTACAGTTTCTTTTTTCTAATTCTTTTCTTAGTTCTAATGTATTAACTAAATTGCCATTATGAGCAAGGGCTAAAGTCCCCATTCTGGTGTAGATTGTCACAGGTTGTGCATTAGCTTTTAAACTAGAACCGGTGGTAGAGTAGCGGTTATGACCAACAGCAATCTGCCCTGTTAATGTTTCGAGGATTTTTTCGTTAAAGACTTGGGAGACCAAACCCATATCTTTATGAGAGTGACATTCACCTTTATCAAAGGTTGTAATCCCTGCCGATTCTTGACCTCTGTGTTGTAAGGCAAACAGTCCAAAATAAGTTAATTTGGCAACGATCTCTTCGGGGGCATAAATTCCAAAAACACCACAGGCTTCTTCTGGCTTATCGCTTGTGTTGACGATTAACTGTTGTGCTTCGGTAACAGCACCTTCGATGAGCGAGTTATTTTGGTTATGCTTCATGTTGTTGATGTGGCTTTTTTACCTTATTCTACTTGTTGCGTGAATACTGTACATGGTTTATCTTAACAAAATTTGACGGGTTCTGTTTAACCGTTTCTTAAACTAATTAATACCCCTGATGTGAAGAATATTTCCTGTGAATTGAATAATAGACTATGGGCTATAAGCTATAAACTATAAGCCATTTAGAAGAGGTTTCATTCCATTTTTGGGCTTTGAATGAATCATTAATTATCTTGTTATTCCAAGCTGATATGGCTTACAATTCCAAATATAGCAAAGAACGGGCTGATTAGGACATTTATGATTTCTGAAAGTACTGCTCTGTCTAGATTTTAACCTTTATCCTTTGCCCCTCGTCCTTTGCTATAGTTTACCGAACTCTTATAATTTGAATCAAATAGGATTGTTCTGGAAAAAGCGATCACATTAATCAAATGGATTAGTAATTACGTTTTTCTTAACTATTCGACTTGAATCATCCAAAATATTTTGTATCTTGATTATTTCTTTCTCACTTTTATTCTTATCAAGAGGAGTTGGTACATTCATTGGCACAGCCTTATCTTTTGCAGAAGCATCAAACAATTGATTTAATGTTTCATTTGAATCCGCCCCACGCTTAACAGTAACCAAAAGACTACTTTTTAGACAATTACCATTCATATCTGAGGCACATATGACATCATAACCATTCATCTTACCAGTAGATTTCAAACTCATAGTTCAAATTACCTTTGTCACTATGAGTTTGAAATCTACTGGTAACAGCTTCACATCTATCTTTGGGAGTCCATTTACTTCCCCAACTTTTATCTAGCCATTTAATCATTTGAATATGACCTTTAGAAGTAATGGCAATGGTAGTATAGTTAGACTCTAAAATAGAACAAACATATCTAACATTTGGCTTATTTTGAGACGATACCAGCTCAGTTGGTAAAGTTAGAGCAAATAGTGAAGCTAAACCGATACAAACATTATATGGTTTCATTTTATTTATTTTTGGCTGTTTATGGTTAATAAATAATTAATAAATTAACAATATTATAATCTGAGTAATTATTTGAGATTATTTTTAATTCAGATCATATCTTTGTACCCCATTTACATGAGAATTATTATATATTAGCTCACACAAAAAATATTTATTTAAAAAATGAGATTATGAAGGTTATTGGACATAGAGGTGCTGCGGCTATGGCACCTGAAAACACTTGGGAAAGCTTTGATCTGGCTTTAAAACTGGGTGTAAATGCGATCGAAACTGATGTGCGTAAGACTAAAGATGGGCGATTCATTCTAATTCATGATCAAGATTTGGATAGAACCACTAATGGTGTGGGATTGGTTAAAAATACTTTATGGTCGCAAATAGTTTCTTTAAATGCAGGTTCATGGTTTGATATAGCCTATGATGGGGCTAAAGTTCCCTTGTTACAGGAAACATTAGAACTTTATGGACAAAAAACTCACTTAGTTTTAGAAATTAAGGATAGTGGTATTGAGTTAGAAGCGTTAGAAATGGTTCAACGACTGAACTTAATTGATTGTGTTACATTTACTTCTTTTGATTTTGCCGTAGTACAAAATATTAAAGAGCAATGTCCTGAGGTTAATCTGGAGTGGCTGATGACCCAAAGCGATGGAGAAAAGATGGAAAAGGCTTTAACCATAGGAGTTAATCAAATTTCGCTGTCAGCTTCTTTCATTTCTCAAGACTTGGTATCTCAATGGAATGCAATCGCATTACCTGTATATATTTGGGATGTCACAGATTCTCAGGTGATGATATCAGCTATGAAAGCAGGAGTAGTCGGTATGACGGTTGACGCACCTCATCTTTTATTAAATATACTCGATCGTTGAGTTTTATAATTAATTCTTAAGAATACCCTTTTTTATCTAATATTGAAGGCTTAATTAATTTTTTATTAGCTTTTTGACAAGTTAATATTACAATATTATGTTCGCTTCTATTATTATTAATGTCTGATTTATCTTGAAAGTATTTATAATTTTTAATATTAAAAAACAGACTTTAATCTTATTGATAATAATCATAAATAGGGCTTGAGCAAAAAAGTAATAAATGGGCTTGTGAAAAGGAATATTTTCACACCATAAAATTGGGATCTATTTGCCCTAGATAAGGAGTTAGAGTTAGTTGAATTGTTTAAAATTACTATACAATTATTATTTGAAATGGCAAGATTGTAGAGCAAAACTAGATTTAGTGAGGAAAATTAAAATGGTAATGCTTGAATGATCAATTTACGAAAATCAATCATTTAAATAGTTTCTAACCATTCATAAATCCTGTCTAATTGCTCTAAAGTGACTAATCCATATTGCCATAATACCATCGGTATCAAGCCTACATTCTCATCAACCGAGCGTTGTGCCATCGCAATAGAATGGGGGGGTAAGTCAATTTCTTCTTGCAGAAATTTAATAAAACGGGCGTAAGTAAGAGTGGGCATATATTTGTTAAATTAAATGAATATACTATACAAAAAAAATAAAATAAAATTTTTTCAATAGAAATATGTGACAGTCTTAAATCTAAGATCATTGAAGAATTTATTCTTCTGCTCAAAGATATCTACTTTTAGTCTTACTTTATTTTTAAAATCCAAAGTTTTTAAAATGCGAGTAGCTTATCAGTATTTTTTATGGTCAATTAAGAGTTTTACTACATAATCGACGACACCCCACAACTTCATTTTGCTAATTTACTCGCCCTTAGCATTATTTTTAGATTATTTCTTTTTGATTTCATCATTTAAGATTATTTGTTTTTCAGTTGGTCACTCTAGCACAATTAAAACAAAAATAAAAGTAAATTTGATATTTTCCGATAAAAACGAACTATTCTACTTTTTCCCAGCAAGAGAGTCTCGATTAGAGTCACAGTTATCTAAACGAACAAATAACATCTTATTGTGTTAGACGAAAATTTTTGTCTAACATTTTCTAATACTGGTGATTAAATTACACTATCTGATCCAGTTTAACGATCATAAACAACTCTAGTTGTGGCAACTTTTCCACTGGTGTGAACTGTCATAAATAACGAAATAAAATCCTAAATTAATTATTTCAGATAGTCGATTATACACGATTTGACACTTTTTATTGGTAGATAGTTAATTTTTTTTATCTAAATTTAACATAACTACTTCTAAGCGATCGCCTTGTTTGATATTAAGCTCTTTAGCACGACCTTGAGCTAACTCAATAACTTCATTTATCAAACCTTGAGAACGATATATAGAGCAAGCTTCTTGGACACAGGGAGGAACCTCATGAGCGATGGAATCTACTACCCCATCACGAAGAAAAATCATATCTAAAGAAATATTAACATTCTTCATCCAAAAACTAGCCATGATTGGTTCCTCGAAAATAAATAACATTCCTCGTTCATCAGGTAAAAAAGAACGATACATTAATCCAATTTGTTGCTGTTGGGGTGTTTTAGCTACTTCTAAATCAATTTTTTGGTCATCAATCAATAATTGAGCTGAAATGGGTAAATCTTGTCCTTTTTCTGATTCATTTATCAACACAGTATTAATTTTTTCTTTTCCTGATTCAATAATAGATGTTGAGTTCAGATCACAACCATTCATAAATAAACTCAAGGAAATACTTATTGTTAAGGAAAAATAATAGGCTAAATTTTTCATAAATACTCAATATCGCAATTGTTCAAAATTCAATGGGCAAAAATATTTTCTTGTAATGCGCAAGCAGTCACTTCATGAGCAAGATAAGATTTTAAACCATATTTGTTGGATCATTAATCCTTACCCATCAGATACTAAACTTTACTCAAAATCAAATATCAATTTTAAGGATTATTGAACCCCTAAAGCTTAGCATTAGTTAACTGTTTCACTACAGTTAATGCCGAATAACTCACTCCTGCTGTACCTTCTCCCGGATGAGTGGAATCACCGACTATCCACAAGTTTTTAATCGGTGTACGAGTTGAAAAACCAAAAGGGCCAAAAGTACTTAATCTTTGTCCTACTCCTCCTACGATACCTTTTTTTCTGGCTGTATAGTTGTAAAAAGTAACTGGAGTGGCTGTTTCTTGGTGAATTATATTTTCTGGGGTTAAATTAAAGTATTCTCCTAATCTGACGATCGCTTTTTGGGTATAATCTTGTTTAATCGTCTCATATTCTTGTTGGGTAATATCCCACCAAAGATTGATATCAGTAAAAGAAGAGGCAATGATAGTAGCTTTGCCTTCAGGAGCTCTACCATCTCCTGATTTACTCACAGAAACAAACAGGGAATTCATTTCTCCTATTTCTTTGTCATAATCATAGAGAAATTGTAGATGAGGAGGACAATTATCGGGTATTGCAGAGATATCTACTCCTAGATAAATAACAAATGCACCAGAAGCATCGGCTAATTTTTTTACTCGTTGACGATAGCCCGTAGTCATTTGATCGGTAGTGCTAACTAAATCGTTAACTGTTAAGTTGCCAACTATATAATCAGCTTTTTCCTCTCGAATTTCACCTGTTTTGAGATTTTTTACCGTGATACCAATAGCCTTTCCATCTTTTGTCTGGATATTTGTTACTCGGTGACGCATTTGTAATTTACCACCATATTTTTCTAATCCTTCCACTAGACGATCGCTTAAAACTTGCATACTACCTTGTAGATGATATAATCCTTGGGGTGCTTGGGATACCGATAAGGTTGTTGCCGCATATAATAAGGCAGTTTCTTTCGTATCGACTTGGGAATATAATTTCAATTGCATATCGAGAAAAGTTTTTAATCGCTTATCATTACCTACACCACACAATCTCAAAGTATCTGCAACGCTCATAAAAGTAAAAGGCACAGTTACCAAAGTGTCTAATCGTAACGCTTGCAATAATTGTCCTATGTCCCACAGATTTCGTGGTGGTAAAATGGGATCACGACTTTGAAATCTCCAACTAGCTTCAAATAATATATTGAGTAACTGCCAGAAGATTTTACTATTGGGGAAATGCTTTTCTCTTTCTTTTTGCCATTTATCTCTATCTCTCCATACCATAATCGGTTGTGTTTCTTGAGGTAAAAAAACAGCACAGGCGGGATTACAATTTGTCGCTTGGGGTAAATCTATTTGTAATTGTTTAAAAATACGATGGTGAATGCCTCCTTCTTCTAAACCTGCAACTTGGGTAGCACCCACGTCAAAAGTAAATCCCTTCCTTTGGAAAGTTGAAGCACATCCTCCAGAGACGATCGCTTGATCATAAATGGTAACATCATAACCATAATGGGCTAATAATGCTCCTGTGGTTAAGCCACCAATTCCTCCACCTACGACAATAACTTTTTCTTGCTTATCCATAAATTTAATTGAACGAAGATCATTATGTAAATCTGATGCTCCCAAATAAACATCGTAAAGTTTCTTAACAATTACCATAATTGTTATATTATCAATTATGGGTAACTCTTATGGCGTAATTTATTTAGAGTTCAATTATTAATTATTAATTATTCGTTATCACAATGACATCGACTTTCATCTTAACCATACTATTAATGATCGGTTTATTCTTTTTTCTCAGAGGAAGCATTAAAGACAGAACCCAAATTGTGACTCTCAAATGTCAAGATACTGAGGATAACATCTTAAGTTATTTAAGAGATTACTTTATCAATAGATCTTATCAGGTAAAAGCGATCGATACCCAGACAAATAAAGTAACTTTAGAAGGTTTAGTTTCACCGAGCATCTTTTTAACGGTATTTCTCAGTTTTTTAGCAGGTTGTGGTTTATTTTGTTTTGCCTTGGTATTATCGATGCTTTTTTCTACCGAATCCACCACATTTTTAGCTCTATTAATTTTAGCTCCCATTGCTGGTTTTTTCTATTGGAAAGGTTCATCAAGAGTTGAACAGGTAGCTTTTCGTTTAGATAGTGAGGTTGAAAAATCAACTGATACTATAATCACCATTCAAGCCCATCGAGATGAATTAATTCAATTACAAGATTCTTTCCCTTTTCAATATTCAGTTGAAGAATAGTCGGGTAGCAAAATATAAAATGCGGAAAGAAAATAACCTGATTATTAAGGATTTGTCATTAAATTTTTTCTTTCATTCGGGCAAAATTGTAAAATCATAACTTAATGATTACTTCATAATAGCACTGAGAAAAAATCAAGATGGTAATGGTATGCTTAAGAAGGGACAGTAATTGTGGATCAAATCAAAGGTAATAGTTCTAGTGTTAAATTTCAAAGATAATCAAGTAAAATTTTTGAAAAATATTCCCTTGCGATCGATCTTAATAATTCCTGTACTATTACAAATAATCGTGTCAGTGGCATTAGTCGGTTATTTTTCTTATCGTAGTGGCGAAAAAGCAGTTCAAGAATTATCCGATGATTTATTGAAAAAAATGGGCAATGAAGTAGAAGAATATTTAGATTCTTACTTACAAATACCCTCACAAGTTAATCAATTAAATCAAAAAGTTTTCGTTTCAGAATTGGTTAATATCCAAGATTTTGATAAATTAGCAAAGTATTTTGGTAAACAACAACAAACTTATAATTTGTTAGATATAAACTATCTCAATCAACAACAAGAATTAATTGGTGTTGGTTATGTGAATGATCAAATGTTAGTGCGAGAAATCAAAGCACCTCAATTTGATGAAGTTTATTATCCGATAGATAAACAAGGCAATATCGTTAATACTCCTTTATCTTTACCAGAATCGAAAGTTAATAATTTTGGGGAATTTTCGACTTCAGCACAAGATCAAAAAAAGACTCTTGATTGGCAGATTTTTAATGATCACAATGGACGATTCGATCAAATAATACTATCTAATAATGCACCTATTTATAATCAATCTAATAAATTTTTAGGTACATTGAATATTAAAATTAATATTCATTCAATTAGTGACTTTTTACACGAAGAATTATCATTAAAATCAGGACAGGTATTTATTATTGAAAGATCAGGTTTATTAGTGGCAAATTCTATTGAAGAATCATTAATAAATCAGCAAAATAAAAGACGATCAATTAAAGATATAGATAATGTATTAATTAAGTCTACAGTTGAAAGTATTAATCAAAAATATGGTAATTTTAACCAAATTTTAATTAATGAAGAAATACGTATTTCAGATAAAAATAATTTGATTAAAATTATTCCTTATCAAGACAGTAAAAATTTAAATTGGTTAGTTATCATTACCTTTCCTCGTGGAGAGTTTTTTTCAGAAATAGAAGTCAATCGTAACAATACGATTATTTTATGCGTGATTACTTTGATTGTCGCCACTATTACAGGGGTAATCAGTACTCGATATATTTCTCAACCTATATTAAATATTTGTGATGCGAGTAATCAAATAAATGAAGGAGAAACAATAGAGTTATTACCAGAAGACACACCCATTCGAGAATTAAATGATCTTACTCATGCGTTTAATGAAATTTCTGAGAATAATAGCTTAAAATTTGCCCAAGTACAAGAATCACTGGCTGAAAATCAAAATAAATATCATCAAGTACTCGAAGACTTATCAGATTTGACAATGCGATCGCTTCCTGATACAACAATAACTTTTATTGATGAAGATTTTTGTGATATTTTAGATTATGAAGAAGAAAAAATATTAGGTACAAAATGGATAAATTATATAGTAGAAAATAATTTATCAAACACATTAAAAATATCAGAACTTACTCCACAAATTAGTAGTTTTACTACTAAAAATTGCCAACAAAGTAGTGATAAAAAGCTAATTTGGACAGAATGGATTCATCAGGGAGTTTTTGATCAACGAGGAAATTTAATTGCCATTGAATCTTTAGGAGAAAATATCAGTGAATTAAAAGAGATAGAAACCACTTTACAAGATAAAGAAGACAAATATAACAGTATTTATGAACAAGTAGCAGTGGGAATTATTTATACTAATCAATACTTACGATTTTTAGATGTAAATAATAAATTCTGTCAGATGTTAGGTTATACCAAACAAGAATTAAAACAAAAAAGTCTTACAGATATTACTTATTTTGAACAAGGCAAAACACATTCAGTTTCATGGCAACAATTACTAAATGGCGAAATTAATAATTTTACGATTCAAAAACGTTGTTTTACAAAAGATAATGGTTTGATTTGGTTGAAAATAACAGCATCTTTGAGAAAAAAATCAGGACAACCACTAGAAATTATTGGAGTAGTTGAAGATATTACCCAAGAACAAAATATTACCCAAGAGCTTTATCAGGCTAACAAATATATGGAAGCGATTTTCACAGCTTTTCCTGATATACTCTTCTATGTTAAGGCTGATGGTACGATCGAAGATTTTAAGGCAAATAATTTAAATGATTTAGACACTTCACCTGAGTTGTTTATTCACCGAAATGTACAAGATATCATACCTTCTCCAGTTGGAGAAAAAATTAATCAAGGGATTCAAAAGTCAATTACTTCCAAAACTACGGTGAATTTAGAATATAGTTTGACAACGGGGGAGAAAGAAAAGTTTTATGATGCTCGATTTGCTGCCATCTCCTCAGAAAATGCGATTGTTGTGATTCGAGATATTACCAAAATCAAAGAAGCAGAAGCTTATCGTCGTCAAAGCGAATTAGAGTACCAACAAATTCTTGATGCCATTACAGATATGGTATTTGTGAAAGATACCCAATCTAGAATAGTGTGGGGGAATAAATCTTTTCGAGACTATTATGGTATGAGTTTAGAACAATTACAAGGTATTATCGACTCTTCTATTAATGATCCTAGCTTTACTCAAAATTATCTTCAAGATGATCTTAAAGTTTTTCAAACTAGAACGACTATTATAGTTCCAGAAGAATCTGTTACCCGTCATGATGGAGAAATAAAACTATTTTCGACGATTAAATCTCCCATTTGGTCAGAAGATGAACACATTACCAAATTAGTGGGTGTGGCCAGAGATATTACTGAACAAAAACAGGTGCAAAATGATTTAGCTCAAGCCAAAGAAACCGCTGAAGCTGCGACTCAGGCAAAAAGTAGATTTTTAGCGAATATGAGTCATGAAATTAGAACTCCCATGAATGGAGTAATTGGCATGATTCAGTTGTTATCCATGACTACTTTAAATGAAGAGCAGAATGATTTACTAGAAACCTTGACTAATAGTGCTAATGCTTTGTTGACTATTATTAATGACTTATTGGATTTCTCGAAGATTGAATCGGGAATGTTGGAGTTGGAAAAACGCTCATTTTCTCTAGAAAATATCTTAGAATCAGTTGTTCATTTGTTACAGAAATTTGCGATCGATAAAAATGTCACACTTACTTACAATATAGATAAATCCCTAAAGTCTCAATTGATTGGGGACAAAGTAAGATTACAACAGATATTTCTTAATTTAGTCAGTAATGCTGTTAAATTTACTGATAATGGTAATGTCTCTATTTCTGTGGTTGAAAAACAAAAATTAGTCGATAATACTTTAGAACTATTAATTTCGATTGAAGATACGGGAATTGGTATGAGTAAAGAAATTCTCGCTCAGTTGTTTAAACCTTTTTCTCAGGGAGATGCTTCTGTCTCTCGTAAATTTGGTGGTACAGGTTTAGGTTTAGTTATTTGTAAAAGTTTGGTCGATTTAATGGATGGTCAAATTTGGGTAGAAAGTAAAGGTAATCTTACAGGTAATCCTCCTTCTGATTGGACGATGAAAACAAATAGTAATGTACATGGTTCGACTTTTTTCTTTACTATTCAATTAAAAACGAATTTAGTTACTTCTTTTATTTCTTCTTCAGTTGAGCAAGATTTCCCGATAGAAAATAAGACCAATCCCAGCAACAAATTGTCACCTAAAATTTTACTAGTTGAAGATAATAAAATTAATCAAAAAGTTGCTTTATTAAGTTTAAAAAAATTAGGTTATCAAGCAGAGATAGCTAATAATGGTCTAGAAGCATTAGCTAAATTAGAAGAAAATCCTTATGAGTTAATTTTGATGGATATACAAATGCCCGAAATGGATGGTTTAACCGCAACTCAAGTCATTCGTCGTCAAAATCAGTATCAACCAATAATAATTGGTTTAACTGCTAATGCCTTTGCTGAGGATAGACAAAAATGTTTATCAGTTGGGATGAATGATTATATGACTAAACCAATCTCGATCGTCAAAATGAAACAAATACTAGCACAATATTGATAATTATTTATGGCACGCAGCGGTTATACTCTCCCCGTTTTTGCTACTGCTTCAGCTGTGGCTGCTTTGCAATATTTACAAAATGATTATCAAGAAAATGCAGTTAATATTAATTTAATTAATCCTCAAAAAATAGTTACAATCTCGATCGAACAAGTCGCTAAAATAGGTAAAAATGAAGCTTTAGCCGTTACCAAATCTGACCCCGGTGATAATTTAGATTTAACGAGAAATACTCCTATTTGGGCAATTGTTAAATTAACTGATAATTCAGAAAAAAAAGTAATAATTGAAGGAGGAGAAGGCATCGGTAAAATTCCATCTTTAAATGGAAAATCAGCTATTTATAATTATGCCCAAAAACTCTTAGAACAAAATTTATTAACTAATCTTAAAACTAATAGTTTATTAGAAGTAAAAATTATTTTACCAGAAGGGAAAAAACTAGCTATTAAAACTTCTAATTCTGCTTTTGGTGTGGTGGAAGGATTATCTTTACTTGGTACTAGCGGTATTGCTCAACCTTTAACCAGTAAAGAACAATTAGATATTTATCAACAAGAATTAATCACCAAAGCAAAAGACTTCCATACTCTTGTTTTTTGTATTGGAGAAAATGGTCTAGATTTAGCACCCAAGTTAGGTTTTAATTCTGCACAATTAATTAAGACAGCTAATTGGCTAGGGTCAATGTTAGTAGCCGCTGCAGAAGCACAAGTTCAATCAGTTATTTTATTAGGTTATCACGGTAAGTTAATTAAATTAGCAGGAAATATTTTTCATACTCACCATAAATTAGCCGATGCAAGATTAGAAATTTTGACTGGTATTTGTGCTTATTTAGGTTTACCAAATCATCTTTATTCTCAGTTATTTGAAGCGGAAACTACAGAAAATGCTTTACAAATTCTTAGAAGTTTTGATCTTAAAAATAAGACTTTTTGGGAAGAGAAAATATATCAGTTTATAGCTGATAGAATTGAAAAAAATGCCGAAAAATATGTTAGTAAAAGTAGTAATTTTTCTGTGCAAGTGGGAACTATTTTATTCGATCGCGATCGTCATATAATCAGTACAGGTAAATATGGGAAAATAGTATCGCAAAATTTATTTCATAAATAACTTATGTTGATTGTTAATTGTTGATATCAGGTAATCATTAAGTAGTATAAAAATATATGTACTTTAGTATATTTGATTTCAATTTTTTAGATTGATTTATTTGCTTCTACTGAATTTTCTGCGGTTTTCTGAAAATTATTCTTAATAAATTGTAACAATATTTGTAATTAATAAAACTTATCTTGTATTCTAAAACTGTGAGGATAACTGTTATCATAAAAGTAAAAAGCAAAAGTAATATTCTGAGAGATTACAATGCTCAAGGGCTTTTCCATATATTAAGACTATTCGACATTAATTAAGTTATCAATAAGTAATTACCTTATTGAATTGTTTTTCCTCTACTTATTCATATTTGAGTATGAGTTGAATGACAATTTTTTGTAAGCAATAAGTCAGTCAACTTTAAATCAAATAGGCTTTATCGTCAATCTTTTGGAATTGACATCCCTTTTCGGTTGAAGGCTAAAGCCATTAAAAACTAAAATATTTGAAATTTAATTTGATGGTTCTACTGATAGGCATTACAAAAAGATAACGATGATTTTAAGTTGGTAGTTGTAATGGTAGTTATTACCATAAATAAAACTTTCTCGAACATAATCGAGATTTACTTTACTGTCACTGCCATATTTTTATTTACTCATAAGACAAAAAATATATCTCAGATGATTTTTCATCAAGAAAGTTAAAGAAAAGTAGAGTATTGACCAAATCATAGTATTTATCAATAGTAAATATCTTAAAAATTATGTAGATAAAACAAGAATATTCAACCTGAACAAATAGAGATATAAGCTTTTTCTTACCAAAAAAGAAAAATTTTATCTTGTGGTTTTTTTCACAGCTTCTAACTTGAGATGAAGAATGATTATTCTTTAATTCATTGTTAACAGATTCTCTGATAGTTAAACAAAATCAGTTTTTATGGAGGCAAAAAATATGTCTAGAAGAAAGAAAAAGTTTACCTGTGGTCATATTGGTTACGGCAAAGTATGCCATAAATGCGTTCAAAAACAGAGTCTTAGAGACAACAAAAGACAAGAAAAAAACGCTTGGAAAGAAAGTTTTGCCAATGACATGATTGACTTAAGTTCTTTACCCAAGAATGTTGTCATTAAAGCTAGACAAATTATTAGAGATATGCAAAATAACACTTGTTATACTTATTTTAGAGGAAAAAGACTAAGACACGATCACTTTATCATAAGTATTCCTGTAACACGGCATTACCGATTAATTTGTAGGGATAATGGCAGTTTTGTTGTTCCTGAGGCAGTTGTCTCTCATGAGGATTATAATGTTTGCAAACCTGGAATTTAATTAATGATAAACAAACCATTCAGGTTGAGAAGAGACTGTTTTAATATAGTTTTTGTTATTAGGTGTAAATGCTTGAATGGGATATTGCCCCACCACACAACCACCTCTTCTTCCTCCAGCAGCAGTACTTCTAGGAGAATTTCTTTTGGGAGAAGTCGGAAATTCGATCGCATTTGCTGAAAGAGGAATAACTTCCACAGCACAAATCAACGCTAAAAAGAAAGAAACTATCCATGGAAGCGGACGATTTTTTTGTTTTTGATTCATGGTAAATGTTAATAGGTGGATTTATTTAGGATTATTTATCTATATATAACAATTTTCAAGCCGAGGATGTACAAATTCTAATGTAAACAAATCACAGATTTAAAAAAGCAAACAAAAAATAGAATTGTGTACTTAGGAATCAATCAAAATGATATAAATATAAATTCATCAATACATATGTTGTTAGACTGAATAATATTATTGATTGTTCCTTAGATAATGTTATCTCAGTATTTCCTATAATTACTGACTGATGTTACGCAAAAGACCTCTAGAAACGAGACAACACCTCTACCAGATATAATGCTACTTAATAGATAGAAATAGGTGACAAATTTTTGGGTACTTCTGTGTCATAGTTAACAAATCCAGATCAAAAACGTTAAGTGCGTAACATCAGTTATGAGGTAAAGTTTTGACTTGTAAGTTCCCGCCAAACAATAACGAAGCATCCTCTACCATCCTCCCTTACAAAGGTTGACAGGAGGGAGATTCAGGGGGATTTTATCTGAGCTATGTAGGGTCTGCTGAATAAATATGAAATCTTTACGAATAATGCTTAATAGCTAAAATTTACCTCAAAAAATACCAAAAATACCCCCAAATTCGCATTTTCAATTGTCAATTATCTTTAAGGCTTAACATAACGCCCTATTTTTCAATATCCCTTTCTAATTCAACAAAAGGAATAAGCCAAAAAACATCATAAGGTTCAAGAGTGAGTGTCAACCTACGCTCATTAGCTATCCAGCCTCTGTTGCCCACTAAGTCATACCAGTTAATTTCTTCAACTCCCAATTCAGCCAGAGGAATCTCAATTTGACAAACTCGATTAGCAACATTAGTTAAAGTCAAAATATGTTCTTCTTGGGAGGGTGAAATCCGTAAAACTGCAAAAATACCAGGTGTTAGGGTAAAAACTTTTTGTTCTCCACTGGGATTAAATGCACTTTGAGATACTCGAATTTCTAAAAGTTGGCGAAGTTGTTCGTTAATATGTGAAAGTTTCGATTTTGAATCTCTTATTGGTATCAAAATTTCTTCAGTCTTAATTTGCTTACGATTAATATCTCGTTTTGATTTTGTTTTTCGGACAGTCTCAATGTCATTACGAGTACCAATCAAACCATGAAAATAAATCCCCGGAACTCCCAATAACGCCAAAGCAATACTTCGAGAGGCAACAAAACGTTTTACTTGAAAAGCAATATCTTCGTTACTATGATCTAAGTTTAAAGCACTAAACCAAGTTGTATTGATTTCATAAGGTTCTTGTTTTCCATTGCCTCCAGCCTTGTAAGAAATAAAAGCTCCATGTTTTCTTGCCGTTTGGACAATATAATCAATATCCTCTGTAGAAAGAATATTTTTTACTCCCAGTAAACCTATCCCATCATGGGTATCGAGAATATTAAAAAAGGTGGTTAATTTGGAAGGTGGAATTAAATCTTTTGCCCAATGAGAAAGTTCAGTGGCATCCTCACGATAAAAGCTATGAAGTACTAGCGGTGGTAGAGCAAAATTATAAACCATCTGGGCTTCATCATCGCCATTGCCAAAATAAGAAATATTATCTTCATGGGGAACATTGGTTTCGGTAATTAATGCTAAGGAGGGGAAATAAAGGACAATACTAGGAGGTGGCAAATAAGAAATATTCCATTTAAGTTTTTGAGATATTTAGCTATAAGCTATCAGCCATGGGCTTTCTTCATTTTTTTAACTGGTACTTGAATTTTATTTTCACGTAAGTCCTTTTATAATAATGTCCTATTTTATCGACAAGATAAATAATTAGGTTAATAAACTCGTAAATAATGCTTTACCATCTGTAGCACCTAAGGCAATGTCACTTGCTCTTTCTGGATGAGGCATCATACCTAATACATTTCCTTGTTTGTTGGTTATTCCTGCGATGTTTTGACAAGAGCCATTGGGGTTGTTTTGGTCATCAATTCGTCCTTTTGGACTAGAGTAACGAAATAAAATTAATCCGTTATCTTCTAGATATTTTAAGGTTGTTTCGTCGGCATAATAATTACCTTCTCCATGGGCGATGGGAAAGTTGACGATTTCTTGAGATTGATAACCTTTTGTCCAGACTGATTGATTATTCTCTACTCTAATAGAAACTCGATCGCAAATGAAGTGCATGTCTCGATTACGAATTAATGCACCTGGCAATAAACCTATTTCTGTTAAGACTTGAAAACCGTTACAAATACCCAGAACCAATTTACCAGCCTCGGCATGACCAATAACGCTTTTCATCACAGGAGAAAAACGAGCTATGGCACCACATCGCAAATAATCACCATAACTAAAGCCACCGGGTATCACAATTACGTCGATATCGTCTATGTCCGTTTCTTGATGCCATATCATACGAGTTGGTTGATTTAAAATACCCTCTGTTACCATCGCAATATCTCGATCGCAATTGGAACCAGGAAAGACAATTACACCAAATTTCATTTATATTACCTATATACTAATTTACTCTTCTACAGGGGATAATTCAAAGGCATAATTTTCAATTACAGGATTGGCCAATAATTGATCACACATTTTATCTAATTGTTTATCTGCATCGGCTTGATTTTCTGCTGATAAAGTCACTTCAATATATTTTCCAATTCTGACATTTTCAACCCCTTGATAACCTAATTGTTGCAATCCCGACATGACAGCAGTGCCGGCAGTATCTAATACTGATGGTCTAAGAGTAATATAAACACGAGAATTAAACTTTTGGGTCATAGATCTAATACCAATCTAAAATTAAATTAATTATCCAGAAATTTGGATTGACTTCACATCTAGTATTCTACCTATACCTAAGGACAAAGAACAAGTGAGGGAGTAATTGATCCCAAGTATTAAAAATTTATAATATAAAAAGAGAATGGTTTCCAGAACTGACGCAATGTGTAACAATAATAAGATTGCTTTTTGGCAATATGTCTTTCTATTTATAAATTGATTAAGCTCAAAATCTCAACTATGAAAATAGGCGATCGTGTAAAAGTAAAAGAATCTGTAATAATCTATCATCATCCTGAACATAAAAAAGAAGCCTTCGACATACAAGGTCTCGAAGGTGAATTAATCTCCATAAAAACAGAATGGCAAGGAAGACCTATTAGTGCTAATTTTCCTTATTTTGTCAAGTTTACAAAAAAATTTAAAGCTCATTTTTGTGAACATGAAATAACGATTAGCTGACCAAAAGATCAAAGATTTCAAGCCCCGCCTTTAAATGAGTAATTTTCATGGTAGCTAATGAACAAAATTACCTTTGTCCACTTGCCCTGAGCTTTGTCGAAGGGTTGTCCTTCGATTGACGTGAATTTGCTCAAAATTGTTTCTATTTAAGAAGAAGATTGCAAATACAAATTAAGATTATCCAAAGTTCAAATTTTCTGATATATATGATATTAGGGAATAAAATTTTAGAGAGTTCTTATGTTATCTCTTGACTTACCATCTATAGCAGTATTCTAATCCTAGTGAAGTTCGTCAATTTAAAGAAATTAGTCTATTTCCTCAAGAATGTAGAGTTGAGGTTAGAGGAGAACAAATCAATCTTTCCCCTAAGGAATTTCGTATATTAGAATTGTTTATGACTTATCCCAAAAGAGTATGGGATAGACAGCAATTAATTGATAATATTTGGGGTACTGATTTTTTCGGAGATACTAAAACCGTTGATGTTCATATTCGCTGGTTGAGAGAAAAAATAGAGGATGATCCTAGGGCGTGTCATCAATTAAGCCAAATGACGATCGCTGCTAAATGAATACCAC
>JAAHTG010000752.1_pt2 | contig 19587 bp, 21 predicted proteins | sample 6116081 | NCBI WGS metagenome assembly JAAHTG01 (sample SAMN13939989, study PRJNA603662) | sponge metagenome | isolation source: marine sponge | host: Mycale hentscheli | place: New Zealand | collected 2005 | reverse complement strand
CTGTCTCCGCGTTTGCGTTTGAAGAAGCAGCAGGTGCTCCTGCGGCTTTGGTAGACATCAAGGCAGAGATCAATTCGATACACGCAGATCACAGTTTTAGCCTAGTGCCCGGTACTACGGTTGAGCAAAGCACTGCCGGGACAAACTACGGTGGCGGCAAGACTGTATTGGAAGAGATGTTTGCTGGCCGCTATCAGGCTGAGCTCGCTGACACCTACAACAACTTCCAGCATGGTTCGATCAAGAACTTTTCTGAGGATGGCGGCACAGTAGAGAACACAATCACTGCGATCAGCGAAGCAGCTGAGGCAGAGATTACTGTATCTGGCAGGTTAAACCTTCGTTCGCCACAAGCAGTTACGTTCCCGCTAAACACCAGTAGCTACAACGGCTCAGTTGAAATCACAGGGTCAACTAACGCTGCTTACAACGGTACGTACTACATCAAGCCAACCGGGATTAGCACCGCGAAGCTGTACACAGATAGCGGGCTTACAACTCCGCTCAACTCTAGTGCTTTGGGTGCATTCACTGGCTCAGCCAACATCAAGGGCTTCCAAGGCTCTCGAGTTATCTGGAGCTTCTTTGCCAAGACAAGGCCACTTTTGTTTACCGGCGACGTGAAGCTGATGTTTACCGTCAACTGGAAAGAGCTGATCCAGTAAGGAGTAAGCCGTGGCTTTATCGCTATGGATCTCGCACGCGGAAGAGTGGGAGGCCAATGAAAAGATCAGTATCAACGGAGACGGCAAGGTTATTCAAGTTAATGCCGGCGTCTCCGATTTAGATATTAGGATCGACCTATACTCCGCATGGGTGCGCTGGTTCGGGCGAGAGCAGAACGCACAGTTCTTGCCGGCGATGAGATTCACCGGACTAGATCCCATCCCCGGAGGATTTACTGGGGGCACGTTTTTCCTTACCAACGGATGGAAGCTTTATTACGACCCAAACGTGGTAGCGGTTAACGGGATTCTATATTCCGACGACTTTGCGACAGCCTATTACAACTACGATGGCCTGCCTGTATTCCCTGCAACAGTATCCGCGCTGGGCATTCAGGCTTCAGCTGCATCAGATGGCGCCGCTATTGCCGATCAGGTATGGCAGAACGCTGGAGTGGTTACGGCTGAGGATGTTGCAACCGAAGTTTCCGCACCAAGCGCTGAGACTATCGCAGCACAAGTGTGGAGTCAGGCTATAGAGTCAGGACTAAGCGCAGAAGAAGTAACTCGCATTATGTTCTCAGTACTCACCGGGAAAGTTTCGGGAGCGGGAACAGGCACAGAGCGATTCCGCGATGTCGCTGACACCAAGGATCGATTAGTAGTCACCGTTGATGACGATGGCAACAGATCCGCGGTGGTGAGAGATGGCGCTTAAGCATTTTGGTGCTCGCCACTTCAGGGCAAACACGTTCCAAACAATTACTCATTTCAGAGTCGAGGTCGAGCTTCGCTCTAAGACCGGCGGTACTCGGAAGAAATGGGTTGAGTTCGAAGCCGAACGCTACAACGAGGAGATGCAACTTCTCTATGAGCAGGCTCGGAGAGATGAAGAAGAGATTATTGCTGTGATTGTTACAGCCATGGAGATCATACAGTGAGTTTAACTGCTTGTATTAAGAAGGCCGCGAAAGCAATCAGCCCAGATGATGGTGCTTACCTGACTCAGGTGCGAGCTGAGCTCATGCAAGAAGGCATGACCGCTGTTGAAGCAGATCGAGCTGCCGTACAGTCGTTGCTAGATGACAGCATGCTCGAGTTGCAAGAGCTATCAACACTGGTTGAGGAGCGTGGCGGCAAGCCTCTTTATCAAGAAATGACTCAAGCTTCATTGAGCAGAGTGACAGACCGAACGCCAGAGCTTCAGGAAGCCGCTCAAGGGGTCACTGAAGGCACAGTAGATCAAGAGCAATACGCTGAGACGGTCGATCGATTCAAGCCCGTAGAGGCCTATGAGAGCGTTCCTGAGCCAGAGACGGATGACGCTGCAGTTGCGGCACTCACAGAAGACAAGCGAGAGCGGTTTGGTGCAGCCAGAGAAGTAGAAGACGGCACCCCGGTAGCAGTCAGGCTAGACATCCCCGCGTACCGAGATAACGGTACATGGGTTGTATCGATACACGAGCAGAAAGAAGGCAAAGGCCAGAGCTCATTCCAAGCTGGTAAGTCTATCGGCTACGACAGTACAGCCGTTATCGACAATGTTGAATTCGGCATGCCTCAGAAAGGCGCGCTGAACATCGCGAAGGGTAAGCCGAAAGGGACTATCGCAACGATGAAAGGGACGTGGCGAAATGTTTCTGCAGTCGAAGCTAAAGAGATGGCCGATGCAGCGATGGCAAGCGGCGATTACGTGCAAGTTGGCATGGACCCAGAGCGCCATAGTTTCTTCTATGACCGGGGCGACCACCGTGTGCCTGTATTGAGTGCAGAGGAAGTCATTCAAGTAGGCCCATTAGTTCTGGCTAAGAACCCCACCTACGGTAAGAAAGAAGATTTCTTATTCAGTCGGACTGGTAAGCCTGCCCTTGACCCGGTGAAGCTCAATGCGGTCGTTGAGAGGATCACCCCCGGGCGGAACATAGATAATCCCGAGTCCCCGGTTGTCGTCGTCGACACCTTTAATGATCTTCCGCAGTCGATTAAAGATGTGGCTATCGCACAAGGTGCGCAGCGAGCGGATGGTACGTCTGAAGTTGATGGCGCCTTTCATAATGGGAAAGTGTATCTCGTGCGTGAAGAGATCGCGAGTGAAGAACAGGCTGAAACTGTACTACTGCACGAAACTACGCACGGCGGCATGATGGAAATGCTGCGCGATCAAGGTATCAAGCAAGCAGCAAACGAATTATTCGTGGCCATGGGTGGCTCCAAAGGCTTTAACAAGATCGCCGCAGAGATGGGCATCGAGGAAAAGCTCAAGCCATACCGCGAAGGATCAGAGGGAATGACCCAAGAGGATCGTCAGTTCCTTATGGTGTCAGAGATGCTCGCCTACATCGGTGAGAAAGGATCTAAGGGGCTCAAGCTTAAAGCTCAGGAGCTCATTGGTCGCATCAAACAGTGGCTACGTGATCGTGGGTTCGCGACTCTGGCTGAAAAGGACGCAACTGACATTGCCTATATGGCACGCAAATCACGAGAGATCGGTCTCGGACAAGGGCCGGCAACTCTATTCTCGAGAAAAAGAGAGAAGCAGCTGGGTGAATACTCTGCGCGTCAGGATGCTAATGGTGGGCTGTTTGTCGGCGGTAACGTCGAAGAGATCCGGTCCAAGCTACCCGATGGAATGCGCGGCCGAATTGTTGAAGGTGGCCTGCAGTTCACACCAAACAATGCCCCTAGAGTCGAGGCTGCACTAAGCGGTGAGAGATTCTCTGGAAGGTCAGGCGAAGTAACAAAGAACGAGATAAAGAACGGCAGGTATGTCGGCGCTCCAGTTCAGTACAACACTCCGGCCAAACTCCCGTCATTCAGAAAGAGATTTAAAAGTCTGGCAGAGGAAGGAACACGCGGAAGATTCTGGTACGAGAACTCAGGTGAAGCCATCCTGCAGATGACAGGCGGTAATGTTGAAGAGGCTAAAAAGTTTGTAGCGTTGCTTGCCATCTTCTCACCCCAAGCCAAGGTAGACGCCAACTCTACGTTCGCGCTGCGAGCATGGGCGCAGTATCAGGCCGGGAAGCCAATCGAAGTTAAGCAAGAGAACATGAATGAGAAAGCTACCGAGCTTCTCTATGAGGACAAGCCTTGGAATGGGGAGAAGACCAGCAACTTCTTCCAGAATCTTTTGCGAGAGATCGATCCCAGCACCGAAGGTAAGCAAGGCGCAACCATCGATCTATGGATGATGCGTGCTGGTGGATTCAAGACAGACGCACCAAACGGTTCTCAGTATGCGTTCCTTGAGAATGAAACGAATCGACTGGCACAGGAATTAGGTTGGGAGCCACAGCAGGTACAGGCTGCAATCTGGGTAGCAATGAAAGCCCGGATGGAGAACAAGGGCGTTAAGCAGCGCACAGAAGCAAAGTCTGAGAAGGACGGCTACCTCCACTACACCTACGAGCCCAAGAAGACGCGCCACGTTACATCGCCCGATGAGCACATGCAGAATTGGGTCAATGAGGCGATGAAGCACACTCCTACTGATGCCGATAACAATGGAGCCAAGTACGATTATGTGGATGGCGTGCGTCGTCACATTGGTCAGATTTCATGGGAGGCGACACCTTCTACGAAGACAAACGTGCTCCCGGGTATTCACGACGCAAGCTACGATGAAAAGCTAGACTTCCAGTACGCAGTGCAGAACGTGCTCTACGATGACAACGGCGTAGACAGGCTTGCTCAACAGCTGGGCTTGCTCGTAGATACTAACGACACCGTGGTCCCCGGCTACTGGGAAGGAATCAGCAATCCATCGAACCAGACCGAAGTAGCTATGGTGCCTGCTAAAGGCAGCGTGACGGCTACTGATCAAGCGCAAAAAGACATGATGGATGTTTATGGCGCGGCCATGGGGCTAATGCTGAGCCAAGACGGCGTCGGTTATCACCGCCCGTTCTACAAGGCGGCTAAGAAAGACAGCCACGGGATTGAGATTGATGTTGGCGGACCACTTACTGGCGATCAGGTTACCGATCTAGGTAAGGGCATTGAATCAGTATTCGGAGATCTTGCTGGAGCCATCGGTATTATCAGTACGCCTAATGGTGTGCGGTTAGTAGATTTCAGTGAGATGGGATACAAAAAGTTCGGTCCTCTTGTCCAGAAAGTGCTAGAATCAGAGACAGATATTACGGCTGAGATAGTTCACTTTGCGTTTGACGGTGACTTGGTCGAGAACAACTGGGAGGAAAATGCCGATGGGCAAGGTTACATCAATACGATTCGCGAAAAAGGACGATCCGATATACTCGGGTTCATCGCAGCTGAGTTTTCACAACCGCTCCAAGAAGTCTACAACCGATACTCAGAAGAGTTTGGATGGGGCGAGCCCGGAAATGTCCAAGAGCGACTCGAGCAAACCAGCAACGAAGCCGGCTATGTAACACCTCTCTTCTCTCGCAGGCGTGAATCCACATTCACAGTCCCTGAAGAGAAATTTGCGGATAGGCTTATTCGCAACCTCCAAGATAAATTCCTACAAGTTCAGCGCGTTCAGCGAGCAATCGAAAAAGCCAACGGTCGAAAGCTAGAGAAAGACTCTGACCCTTATTTGGTAGAGCAGTTCTTCACTGGCAAAGCTGAGGAAGATCTCGCTGCAGCAGAGCGCAAGTTCATTCAGCCAATGATGGACAAGCTTGGTCAGTACGGCCTGAACATGAATGAGCTGGATCTATTCCTAATGGCTCGTCATGCGCCCGAGCGTAACGCAACTATTGCAGAGCGCCGGGATGATATGCCCGATGGCGGATCAGGTATGACCAATCAGCAGGCGGCTGACTGGATGGCTGCGTTCGATCGTGAAGGCAAGTTGCAGCAGCTCGAAGAGGTGGCTAAGTACGTCGACATGATGGTGGCTGAGCAGCGTCGCATCATGAAAGATCTTGATTTGATTAACGAGGCTCAGGCGTACCAGCTCGAAAACAACTGGCAGTACTACGTTCCACTCAAGGGCTTCGCTGAAGACTCTGAGTCCGATAACTCTACGCTGCACCAAAAGCGCGGCAAGGGTTTTGATATCCGGGGCAAGGAATACAAGTCTGCGACCGGCCGTAACAGTATGCCGGAAAGTCCTACAGCCGTGCTGCTGGCAGACCTCACTGAGAAGATCATCCGATCCAGAAAGAATGAGGTAGGTCAGGCCTTCCTCAAGATGGTTCAAGACAATCCCAACCCGGACATCTACGAGATTCTGGAACCGGGAGACTTGCCCAAAGGTTATGACGGCACGCTTGATAAAGATGGCAAGGCGAATATGTCTGCTATCAACCCAGCTATGGACCCCTCAGTATTGGCCGTAAAGGAAAAAGGCGGCGAGACTAAGTACATTAAGATTCACGACACGCTGCTTGCGTCTGCCATGAAGAACATGGGGCCGCAAGAGATGGGCACGGTAACCGGCTTAGTCAATACAGCTACCCGGTTCCTCTCTGCAGCTAACACTTCTTTCTCCCCTGAGTTCCCACCCGTTAACTTCGTTCGAGATATCACCACGGCAATCATGAATGTCTTGGCTGAGACCGACTTGAAGGACGGCAAGATTAAGGACATGGAAGGCGTTGCCGCGAAGATGGCTAGGGGTGCCTTGTTCCGGGTTAGAGATATCAACAACTACTATGAAAGCGTCAAGGCTGATCCCGATTACAAGCCAGAAGGTATTGAGGCAGACTTTGCTGAGTTCCTAGAGATGGGCGCTAAGACTGGATACTTTGACAGCAAGGATATCAACCAGCTCAAGGGCGACCTCGAGAGCATGCTTACCATGGCAGGCAATACCAACAAGGGCGCCTTCCTAAGAGCTAAGAAGAAAGTGTTCGACAAGGTCGAGCAATGGAATACCGCGGTAGAGAATGGTGTTCGTTTGTCTGCGTATATCCATGCCCGGGATGCTGTATACCAAGCATCGGTCGAGGCTGGTGTCGCTCCCGAGCAGGCGATGAAGGATGCCAAGCTAACAGCTGCTGACTTAGCCAAGAACCTTACCGTCAACTTCAACCGGGAAGGTGAGTATGGTCAGGCGATCAACGCTTGGTACATGTTTTCCAACGCCAGTATTCAGGGCAGCTTCAACTTGCTGCGTGCTGTATCTCCACTGCGACGAGACATCGATGGTGACTTCAAGCTAGATCCCAAAATGAATACAGCGCAGAAGGTCGCTGCTGGAATGGTGGGCACTGGCTACTTCTTTGCCGCGATGAACCGTGAGCACGGCGGTGAGGATGAGGATGGCGTACCGTACATCGACAAGATCCCTCGCCACGTTAGAGAGCGGAACCTTATCTTGCTCGACAGTGTGTGGGGCGGTGACGGCGAGAAGTACACAGCTTTGCCTCTGCCATACGGCTTCAACATATTCTTCAATCTAGGCGACACGCTGGAAGCTGGTGTTAACTCAACGTACCTACCAAGACGACAGTCACTGGTAGGCCAGATGGTCATCGGGTCACTGAACTCATTCAGTCCGTTTGGTGTTCCTGCAGGCGAAGACGCCCTTACCGGGACAGCGCTCACTCTCACGCCATCAGTGTTGAAGCCGATTGCTGAGATTGCTGCAAACCAAAGCGAGTTCAGTGGTGGTCCTATCTACCCTGAACAGCGTGGTTTTGGGGCGCAGCCGGTAGAGTCATACACCTCTTTCCGTTCTACAAAGGAAGTCTATAAAAACCTGTCAATGTTCATGAACGACTTCACAGGCGGCAGCAAGTACGAGGAGGGCGGGATTGATATCGCCCCGGACAAGATCGAGCACGTTGTTGAATACGCGATGGGCGGTATGTATCGAACAGGTTCACGCCTGTACGAAACCATCGATGCAATAGGGGATGGGCGAGAGTTAGCAACCAATAACATCCCGTACCTAAGATCGTTTGCAGGTGAGAATAAATTCTACGAGGACCAGTCTCTTTTCTATGACCGGATTGGAGACATAGATCAAGCGGTCGCAGCGATTAAGGATAGAGAGTCTACTCCTGAACAGCGAGGCGCCGCACGCAGAGACAACATGTGGAAGATCAAGCTTGCCAATCGAGCGAAAGGGTCTCGCAAGAAAATGAAATTCCACCGTGACGCACGAGACCGAATCGTCGCAAATACAGAGCTCACAGATGCAGAGAAAGACTTACGCATTAAAGAAGCCGAGGCCAAGATGAAGGCGGCAACTGATGAGTTCAACAGAATTTATAACGAGGCCGAAACTAAGGCCGGGAGATAGTAAATGCAGCATTTGCTGGAATTCGCAACGCCAAGACAACGAGAGATAATTGAGAAGGTAATCGAGACAGGCTCAAATCGAAAGGCTGCCCAGTTCTTTGGGATACACCACAGCACTGTTAATGAGATGGTAACCCGGTGTAAGACTAAGGCATCGATCTCAGGAGTGGCGCCGGAAGCGGGAATGACCCACCAAACCGCCGAAGGATTCGCGACAAAGCGCGTCTCCACGATGTACAAAGACGATGGCAGCATCGGATTACAGTGGCACATTCAGGAGCAAGACAAGAAATCTCAGATGGAGGCGATCACTCGTTTCTGTGAGTCATTCAAGTGGAAGCCTGCGCCTAAGATTAAGCACCAAGGTAAGGAGCATTCTGAGTTATGCACGCTGTACACGCTCACTGATTATCACATGGGTATGTATGCGTTCCGGGATATAGGTGGGGACGACTGGGACAGCAAGATCGCAACCAACACAGCCATTACAGCATTGGCACAGATGATTGATGGGTCACCCGACTCGGCCATAGGCATCCTGAACCTACAAGGCGATTTTTTGCATTATGATTCCCTAGATCCGGTGACTCCGACTTCCGGCCATATCGTTGACTCTGATTCAAGAATGGAAGCGCTGGTCGATGTTTCAGTACACCTGATCATGCACTGCATAGAGATGCTGTTAGAGAAGCACAAGGATCTGAAGATCTTTATCTGCGAGGGTAACCACGATATCGTCTCGAGCCTTTTCCTGCGCAAGCTGGTCAAGCACGTCTACATGGATAACAAGCGGGTGAATGTGGACGACACCTCATTCCCATATTACGCATACCAGCACGGCAGAGTGATGCTGGGCTTCCACCACGGGCACAAGAAGAAGAACACGGCACTGCCAGCACTGTTCGCCAGCGAGCCACGGTATCGACAGATGTGGGGTTCTTGTACTGCGGGCACCTATATCCATACTGGTCACTATCACCATCAGGAAAAAGATGTTCATGAAGATGGTGGTGCCGTTGTGGAGCGTCATCCTACCCTTGCTGCACGCGACAGCCATGCGGCTAGAGGAGGCTACACTAGCCTACGAGCAGCGCACGCTATTACGTACCACAAAGAAAAGGGTGAGGTTTCTAGGTGTACAGTTACACCCAGCGCATCCCAAGAAGCCGCAGCTTAAACTCTGCTTCAGACTTGTTGATCGTATGCTTCCTGCATCCGCAGCTTTTTCGGGCTCGGATGTGGGCTCCCCTGACATTCCATTCGCTCTGACACGCCTTGCAGTGACACAGCCACCAGTGGTGATTGTCTGACCCACGATAGGCATAGCTGACTACGCGCACATAATCAGTTTCGAAGTTAGAGTAATCCTTACGCTTAGCTGGCATCGAGCATCTGGTTCAGGAAGACAGTCAGCCCGGTCGCTATGCTTGCGAAAATCACTGCAATTATCATGAAAGTTACGATCATAGAGCAGGCGACGTAGTAGAAAACGCTAACAGCGCCCCTTACCATCGCACTCCGTACACCTCTCACGATGTCCGAAGCGAGGTACTTCATGTATCGAGTACTCGCCTTTGCCTGACCCGCGACACGACTTGCACGTCTTACCACTGCGTCTAAGGTTAGCCCCAGTATCATTTTGAAATCGCCTGCCCATTCTTTCATCTTCACTTCTCCAAGCGCCATAGCCTGATCGCTCGACATTTCTGAAGTAGCGATGCATAGTTTGTTCATGAATGTTCATGACTGCGGCGATGTTCGCGATGAATACGCCTCGATCTCGAAGCTCGAAAGCTTCAGCCATTTGTGCAACTGAGAGTTTCATGTGTCACGAATTGGACACGAGGCCCAATAAAGCCAGTGTTTACGGGGAGGTTCGATTCCGGCCCTCGGTACCACTTGCTTATCTCTTATAGTTACAATTCTCATCAAATCCTCACAAAGCCCCATAAATAAAGGGCTCTTTCCTCCCCTCAAAAGTTAGCCGGTTACAAAGAATTACAAATCCCACGATAAAATCAGCTATGATTGGACACAAATTGGACACGCGATTGGACACGGAGGGCTTATGGCAGGGAGTTTCGTTCGACTGGAAAGCGGAAACTGGAGAGCCCGGGTTCTTGTTGGTGGCGCTCGTCTCACTAAAACATTCCCGACTAAGCGCAGGGCTGAGCAATGGGTCGGGGATCAGCTCAATAAAAAGCATTCGATCTACAACTACACTCTGGCTGAATCCATAACGAGATATAAGTCTGAAGTAAGTAGTAAGAAGAAGTCCTACGCCAACGAAGCGAAAAGAATTGAGAGACTGGAGCGAGAGCATCCGCAGCTGGTGGCTATGAAACTTTCGCAGATTGAAAGCAAGCACATCGAGGCCTTCATCAACGAACGAATGCAAACGGTCAAAAGCTCTTCCGTTAACCGCGACCTTAATCTTATCTCCCACATATTTCAGAAAGCGATAAAGTGGAAGTGGACAACGTATTCTCCCACCACTCACGCCGACCGGCCTGCTAGTCCACCGCCAAGAGAAAGACGGATAACCGAAGAAGAGGTCGCCATCGTGAGCGCTGCTCTGGGTTACTCCGAAGATGTACCGGTGACTACTGTCGCCCATCGCGTCTGTATCGCCTTCTTGCTGGCTATCGAGACTGCTATGCGCTGCGGTGAAATTTGTAGCATCGAGGAAAGAGACATTGACCTTAAGAAAAAGACTGTAAGGTTGAGGGCCGAGACCACCAAAACGAACACTGCTCGTTTTATTCCACTCTCCCCCAGAGCTATTGATCTGATCAAGCGAGTACCCAAAGGTGGAAACCGTAGCTGGCTCGACCTCACGCCCAAGCAGGTCGATTCCAACTTCAGAAAGGCCCGGGGGAAGACCGATCTTGTCGACCTCCACTTCCATGACACTCGGCACGAGGCTACGACCCGGCTCGCTGCGAAGGTCCAAGTTCTGGATCTCGCCCGGATTACGGGTCATAAAGACATCAACCAGCTGCTCACCTACTACAACAGAACGGCTGCCGATATCGCTAACGACTTGTCCTAGTGCTACCCGGTAGCCCACTGCACAACCTTTTCCCGGGACCATCTGTAACCGGTCGGGCTGCAAGGTGGAAAGTCTGAACGCTTGCTGACCTTGTTCAGAAAGTAAGCGCGGCTAATAGTTAGGTATTGAGCGCACTCGGTAGCATTCCAGAGCTCCTCGTGCGGCTCCAGAACTACCTTGCTTCGTTGTTCGGGTATAACAATTCCCATGATATTCCTTAAGCAGCTTCTGAGTTTGTGAATGGCGAAGGACCAAGATCGCTAAGCCTGTTGGTGTGGTAGTGAAGAACTACCTCTTCGTCAGCCTTATCACCTCGATCGAACCTACCCCCAACCGTGGAGTAGCACGGGGGCTCGATGAGGCTGATGTATCTGACACGATCGTCATAGACGATAACGAATGCGGAAGAACAGCCAGTTGCATCTAGCAGGCTCAGCGCTTGCTGTCTCTTGCTGGCAGAGACCAAGATGGTCTCGTACTTGTCGTGGTTGCAGTTGCGTCGCTTTACCTCAACGAAACCGCGAACAATGAGGATGCCCTCTTCGTTAGCCTTCTCAAAGGCGAAGTCGAATGCCCCAAACTTATTAAGCTTGCGGAGGTTGCATCTCCAAGAGCGCTCTAGATAGGAAGCGACAACGCGCTCCCTATCCAGATCCTCATTGGTTTCGTAGGTAGGTCGCACTTAAAAGGGAATGTCGTCTGAAACAGAGCCGACAGTATTCGACACTGGCTGAGGCGCAGGCGCCTGACCACTAGAGGTCTTTGGCAGCAGCGTGATCTTGTCAGCACGGATGTCATTAGCAAACTTTTCGACACCCTGAGCGTCAGTCCAAGGCCGGACAGTAAGCTCCCCGGTTACTTGAATCATCGTCCCCTTAGACAGGATGTTGGCAAGAGTCTGAGCCCTGTTGCGGCCCCAGTAATCAATGTTAAACCAATTGGTGGTCTGCTTCTCGCCCCAGCCTACGTTGTCAGCTAGACCAAGCTTAAGAACAGCATCACCGCCCACCTCTTTCAACTCTGGGTCTCTCGATAGATTCCCTAGTATCACTACAGTATTACTCATTACTTTCCCTCACTTGTTTTTATGGTCCAAGAAGTGGACTCACTGCTTTTGTAACCAGACAAATCAGCATCTGGCATCAAGTCTTTGAACGCTTGCGCGTATTTAATGGTTCCCTGTCTCTTAGTTGAGTAAACCAAAAGGTCAGCACCGCGAGTTCGGCGTCCGTCGACAGACTCGAGAATCTTTTTCTTCAAGGATTCTTTGGTTGCCTTAAGGGTTGCCTCCGCATCGATTGCTGCCTTCCATTGATTAGCAAGACTGAGCCACTCGGGATCGTCACGAACAACCTCTCGGTCCTCAACGAAAGGGGAGAGCCTGTCCGGGTCGGCCATGATTGCCTCGACCTCGTCATGGAATGCGTACAGAACACCAAGATTGTCAGCAAGCCACTCACCGTCACGCTGTACGCGCTCGACGTGCATCTCAGTTGGCGTCCACACAATGAAGTCACACCATTCTCTCGACGTGCAGTGCAGCTGAAGCTGGATCTGCGCATAGTAATGTGGCGACTGAGACAGAGGCTTTATCTTTTTGGAGAAGGGACACTTGATTTCAACGATACCCGAGCGACCGATTAGGCCGTCCGGGCTTGCTGCAATCCAATCGTACTCCGGGTGATTAATCTGCCCGGTTTCGAATACGATCTGGCCAGTGTCCGCCTGATAGGCCTCTAAGGCCACTGACTCGTGTTTAGTTCCCCACTCAGTGGCGAAGTTACCCTTAAACTCTGACTCAGCACCGGCCTTCGCACGCACCTTCTCGCGCAGTGCGTCGTCTCGACTCGCGAATGGACTGATACCTAAAACGGAGCCCACCATAGACCCCGTAATAGATACTGCCGCTCGCTGTGCAAACCATTCTGGAGAGCGCTGTTCGATCATGATACTTCTCCAAGAGATTGCTCGATCTCAGATTGTCGTTGCTCTGCTAAACGCGCAAACAACTCCTGCCTGTAAGCGCGAGCGTTCTTGGTGTTAAGCATTTCTGCCTCATCCGCTGAAAGCGGTATCCCTGTCAGCAGCCCCTGTGAGTAGAGACGGTTGACGACACGACACGCGGCGCCGTAGTCACGATCGTCCTCGTACAGCGTCCCGGATAAAGCTCGGATAACCACATGCGCTTCTCTTTGCTGTTGGCCAATCATGCCGCGTCCTCCTTTGAAAGCTCAGCCTGTAACACATCAGCGAACCCCTGAGTGCTAATCATCTTCTTGCACTTGTCGGAATAAACGCCGCCCATGTCTTGGCGAAGCTTGTTTAGGCTGGCGAAGTCATCGTCATCGATTCCCAGTCGCGCAATCGCAATGCCCGTATTGTCGTCAGCTTCGGCTGAAGAGTTCATCATCTGGATGTTCTCGGCATATCTGACTGCAAGCTTTGTGTAGCCGGCAAAGAAAACCATGGATGCCTTCTTCGCATCTTCAGCCGCCTTCTCACGCTCAGGTGCAAGCGCTGACTCAACAAGGTCAGCGACCTTTGAGTCCTTAGCCACAGAGTCGTTGGCTGATTTCGCATCATCGTCTTCTTGACCGATACCGCAGATAGCAGTCAAAGAATACCGACGTGCATAGGTCAGCAATGAACCAAAGCCTTGAGGCGTCATGCTCTGGCCGGCAGGCATGAGGAAGGTGCAGCGGATAAACTCACCAGACTTGTGCATCAGTATGGTTGTAACGCCACACTCTGCACCATCTCGCGCAGGAAGCTGCACATACGACAGCCCATGCTTGGCAAAGGGTGCTTTGATAGCCGTGATGACGTTCTCAAGCTTGGCGTACTTATACTTCCCGCCCTTGGCTTGGCCTGTTGCGTTCGCATCAGCATGCTCGATGTCAGCCTGAGCACCGGCTAATGCCGTCGCGATGTTCTCGATTACTGGGGATGTTTCGTAGTTCATGCTGCCACCTCCTTGATCCACTCTCGCGTGAGGCGCTTGGCTTCTGCGCGGTTGAAAGCGCTGATTAGAACTACTTGATTGCGGTATTTCACCCGGCGACAAACGTCCCCGTAATACCCTATGAATTGCTGAATAACCATTGGTCGTCTCCTTAGTTGTGCCTAAATTGGCCCAATAAGCTTACTACAATTTGTGGTTATTGCAACTCAAAGGGGATGATAGATAAATTAATAATGTCATTTAGCAAACAAGTTGTTATGTTTGGAGGGATTAGTGCGCTATAATTTTAGGGCGCCTAAAATAAGCAAATGGAGAAACATATCGCCGCATCATCAGATGAAATTTTAAAGGAGTTACTTAGGCATCTTGACGATGAAGAGGCGACTTACTTGGTTTCAGAATGGCTGATGAGTTTAGCTAACAGCGACTGACGTTCCTCCGGGCTAGAGAGAGCCCAGATTTGATCTAAAGTTCTATGGCCCTTCGGGTTTGATCCCGTTAACAACCACTCAAACGACACGCCAGTCAACTGGCATAGGCTTTCAGCCACGGTAATGCTGGGCATTCGCTTACCCATGAAGTAATTGTTTACTTGCTGGGAGCTTATTCCAAGTTCTCTAGCGAGCTCGCTTTGCGACCAATCAGCGGCGTCACTTACAGCTAACGCCTGCTTTAGTCGGACAGCAAACGCCCTGCTCTCAGTGGTCCCTTCGGGGTTCTTCATAGTCATAAATATTACTCTTTAATGACTTAAAATTCAAAATTTTCACAATGGATAATGCTCCATTATTCTCCTGCCACTTTGAGTTTAAAATTTTACCTTCCAAATAAATCAACTCTGAGTTACAGTTTGCACTCTTGGCTTGACGGTGTATACGAACGCTCGGCCAAGAAGCAGTACGCGCAAGAGGTTGGTCGGGCGCAATGAGAGGGAAGCGGGGCGTTGAGTCATAACGTCAAGTGGGGAGCTCAGACCATGCTGATTACCGTCAGTGAATTCTCCCCAAGTTGCAGCACGGTTATGACTGCAGCCTCCAACAAAGCCACAGGATGGCTTGCGGAGAAACTCCAAATCCACTTGCTTGTGGGTATGGGGAAGATGACTCAGCCAGAGAGAGATCACTGTGCCAAGGAGAAGTTATTACTAGAACCTAGTTAAGTAGTAGATCTATGCGTAGGTGTGCGGACTTAACATTAAAACCCGAGGGCGAGACGACCAAGCCACGACCCCCGGGTGCCCTAACGAGCGAGGATATTATGCCACAGGAACACCTTAAACATCATAAAAAACAGGCAAGAAAGTACCAATTAGACGCCCTTGAAAAGTGCCGATACAACGTGGCCCAAGGCGTTAAATCTCAAGTTCTCATGGTCGCCACTGGCGGCGGAAAAACCTTCATCGCATCGATGGTTGCGGAGAGCGTCGTCAAAAAAGGCGGACGCTTTTTCTTCATCGTGGATAGCCTAGAGTTGGTAGATCAGGCAGCACGCGCATTCAAGTCAGCTGGCTTAGGCGTTGGTGTGATACAGGGCTTCCACGAGTGGACTGATTACTCACAACCGATTCAGGTCGCGACGATTCAGACGCTCCGCAACCGATGGGCCAATATCGCTACGCACCTGCAGCCTACCGTTGTGATGATTGATGAGTGTCATGTAATTCATTCAACGCATGAAAAAATCATCAATGAGTGTAAGTTCAAAAGCATCCCAGTGATTGGCCTTAGCGCCACCCCTTTTAGAAAATCGCTGGGCAAATTCTTTGATGAGCTGGTTGTTGGCGCCACCACGGCCGACCTCACAAAGCAGGGCTATCTAGCCCCGGCCCGGTGCTACGCGCCCTATATCCCAAACCTAGATTCTGTTCGCAAGAAAAACGACGGTGATTGGCAGGAGGATGCGCTCGGTGAATTCATGGGGGCCGCCAAGATTGTTGGGGATGTCGTCAACTGTTGGAAGAAGTTGGGCGAGAACAGGCAGACGCTAGTTTTCGCATGCAACGTCGCTCACTCGAAGCTACTGCGCGATGCGTTCAAGGCAGAGGGTATCGCGGCCGATCACATCGACGGCTATGAAACAGACATGGATGCCCGGAAACAGAAGGTCGAAGACTTTAAGTCGGGCAAGATCCAAGTGCTATGTAACGTGGCTGTGCTCACCAAAGGTTTCGACGCACCGTCGACCTCTTGCATTGTCGTGGCGAGACCTACTAAGTCTCTGATGATGCACATCCAGATACTGGGTCGAGGCCTGCGCACGTCCCCCGGTAAGACAGACTGCATCATCATCGATCATGCGGGCAACTGCATTCGCAATGGCCTGCCCACCGAGCAGCTCCCTGCCGAGCTGGATGATGGTGAGATGAGGCGCAACCTCGATCGCAAATCTACTGACAAAGACGAGCCGACCGAGCACCCATGCCCATCATGCGGTTTCCTAAAGCTGGCGCGTCAATGCCCCTCGTGCAAGTACGTGTACGAGAAGCTTGAGGATGTTGAGCGCCGGGACGGTGAGCTGCGTGAAATCAAAACCACCAAGAAAGCGAACCAGAAGGCCACCCCCGAAGAGAAGATCGAATTCTTTGGTGAGCTCAAGCATTACGCAATGGAAAAGGGCTACCGGGAGGGCTGGGCGTCCAACCAATACAGATCGAAGTTTGGCGTATGGCCTAACGCGTACCGTGATGCACCGCTGCAGGCGCCGAGTCAGGAAACCCTGAACTTCATCAAGCATCGCCAGATCGCCTACTCAAAGAGGTCAGCAGCATGAAAACTACTGATCTCGCGCAAGGCAAATGGTTCGGAATCCTTACGAGTTTCGGAATCGATCAGAGCTTCCTGTCCGGCAAGCACGGACCCTGTCCACTTTGTAATGCAGGAAAGGACCGGTTCCGCTGGGATAACAAAGAAAACCGGGGAACGTACTACTGCAGCAGCTGCGGTGCGGGCGATGGTCTTAAGTTGGCGATGGAGTACACGTCGCTCTCGTTCAAAGCATGCGTTTCGCGTATCGATGAGATGTGCGGAAGTATCAAGGCGCAGCCACCAAAAAAGAAGGTTGTGCCAATGGATAAGCTCATGCGGATAGGTTACGAGCTGAAGGCCGTGACTGAGGGAGACCCAGTCCATAAATACCTGAGCGGCCGCGGACTCAAGACCCCGGGTAAGTACTTGAGGATTCATCCCCGAATGCCGTATTGGGACGATAGGGTTCTATTGGGTCATTACCCGGCGATGGTTGCTGCGTACCGCTGCGCTGAGGGGAAGGTGAACACGTTCCACGTTACCTACCTGACGCAAGAGGGTAAGAAGGCTGATGTCCCATGCCCTAAGAAGATCATGTCCTCGATGGCTAAGGGCGGAGCTATCCACTTATCAGATGCCGCGGAAGTCATGGGTGTCGCAGAGGGTATCGAGACAGCGATTGCTGCTCGTGTTTTACATGGTGTCCCAACGTGGGCTGCGGTCAACGCAACAGCGCTCGCGAACTTTGAACCGCCTGCTGAGTGCAAGCGGCTAGTGGTCTATGCGGATAACGACAAGTCATTCACCGGACAGAAGTACGCCTACGATCTCGCGCATCGATTGCGTGATCGCCTAGACGTGGAAGTGATGCTGCCAGCGCAGCTCGGTGACTTTGCTGATGAGGTAATGAATGCAGGGTGATTTTTGGATCGTTCGAAAGAACGCGCTCCCGAAGGAGCAAGAAGACGCGCTTAAGTTTTTAACGGAAGCAATCCGATTAGGGCTTATGGAAGGGGACGTTCATATCCAGATGAAAACTGGGGACAAGGCTTACACCCCAGCCCAGCACTCAGCTATATGGAAGTACTGCGGGATGGTGGCTGATGGGTTGCGCGAGAAAGGCGTGACTCTACAGCTGCTGCTCGAGTCAATGAAGAAAGGCGCCGAGATCGAGGTCACCAAAGACAACGTCAAGTATCAGATGTGGGCACCAATGCAGAAGGCATTGTTTGCTGAGGTCAGCATGCGCCGGCTTGAGAAGAGTCAGGTAGGCGAGATCTATGACCACATCAACCGGTTCTTAAGTGAGAACCACAATCTATATGTCCCATTTCCAAGCAAGGATCTGATCGATGAACGCAATTGATGTTTTGGTAGAGGCACAGGGTCACATGGCTAACCGGGCGAAAACTTATGACAAGCCAGACGGTGAGCGCTCGATGAATAAAACAGTGACAGCGTTCAATGCGATCACCGGGCACGAGATGTCGGTCGAGCAAGGCTGGCTTTTCATGGTGGTGCTTAAGGCCGTGCGCACCCAGCAAGGCGCCTATCGTTCGGACAATTATGAGGATGGTGCTGCTTACTTTGCGTTGATGGCGGAGGAAGCGAGTGCGCAGAAAGACCAGTAAGTTGCGCAAGGCAGCTCAGGGGCAAGAGTGTACGGTTCAGTTGTATCCGTATTGCGCTTGGGGCAGCTCCGAGACAGTAGTGCTTGCGCACGCGCCTAGTGAACTTAAAGGTCTGGGGTACAAGAGCCCCGACTGGTGGGCTGCTGACGCTTGTGCGGCCTGCCACGACCTCGTAGACGGGCGTAGGCGTGTCTCGGACATAACTGCAGATGAAATCTACCAAGCGCACATGCGCGGGGTATTCAGAACGATACAAAGACGGATCGAAGAGGGACTGATCGATGTCACAGATTGAAGACTTGCTAGACCTGATGATCAAGGATGAAGGGCTGCCCGAACCGCAGCGTGAATACAGATTCGCCCGGGAAATTGTGGGGGACTACAAGGGTATTAGGCAGAGGCTTAAGGATATTGGCTTGAAGGATTGGAGGTTCGATTTCGCGTGGCCTGAATTACAGATGGCTTGCGAGGTGGAAGGCGGAGGATGGGTCGGCGGACGACACACCACTGGCAAAGGATTTGAAGGCGACCTGCGGAAGTACGACGCAGCAATGAAGTACGGATGGACCGTGTACCGCTGCTCAGGTGCGATGGTGAAAGAGGGTGTTGCAATTCAAACGCTGAAGAGGTTGCTCTATGCAAAAACGGAATTTAGGGAAAATCAGGGCACTGGTATTCGAATGGGGGAAGTGGAGGCGGAACGAAGATTCACTTAGGGGACTGGGGTACAAGTCTCCAGCCCTGACTCCGAACCAAAGTTCAGAGGGCCAGATCTATGCACCCCCAGAGATACTTGCGGGGATAGACGATGCCATTCGCATAATGCGAGAGGATGAGTTTAGCGGCTACGATCTATTTCGTGAAAGGTTCTACTACCGGACGCAGCTCAAAGACTGCGCCAAGACATTTTCTATTTCAGAGAGCAAGGCATCTCATATACTTGATCACTTGCTGAGCTGGGTGGACGGCCATGTTTATGCGCAGCACCGATCAGTAGGCACTCAAAAGCTTTCGGCCGACTGACCTGCCACCGACTCAGGGTGCTGTGAGACACCCCGGTCAGCTCGATTAACATCTGTACGCTTGGAATGCCTGCATCAATGCAGGCCTGTTTAATTTGTTGCAAGGGCTGTCTCCTTAGCCTTCTTCATGAGGGGTGGTAGCCAGTCCTCGACCTGAAACTCGTCAAGGCTGAACTCTACGGTGAGAATCGAAGCGATCTCGTGATCTTGATCGCCGCCCGGCCCAGACTGAGGCCGGTAAGGCGACTCCGCCCGGCGGGCCGGGGGGGCCGGGGGGGGCGGGGGGCGCCGGC
>JAAHTG010000580.1_pt1 | contig 19591 bp, 19 predicted proteins | sample 6116081 | NCBI WGS metagenome assembly JAAHTG01 (sample SAMN13939989, study PRJNA603662) | sponge metagenome | isolation source: marine sponge | host: Mycale hentscheli | place: New Zealand | collected 2005 | reverse complement strand
CATTACTTCTTTAGATAATGAAAGTAACGTCTTAGCATCCATCACAACAAACTCAGCATAAAGAGAGTTTTGTAAAAATTTCTTATCGTCATCCATTAAAACCTCTTGTGGGTACGAAGCTCTGAACCTGTCCCAAATTGCGGGTCCTAATCTTAAGTCCCATATTTCTTTGTCTAACGTATCTTCTAATTCAACTACTTTATCCGCCTGTTCTGGAGATAAATCATCCATAGAGTACGCTCCCAAATATTCTTTAATCCCTTTAATAAGTTCGTGTAGTAAAATAGGGAATGAAATTGCGGTTGCTTTAATAGTTGGTGGGTCTGTTTCCATATCCACTTCTTCACGACCACCTACAGGTGCGTCACCACCACCAGGACTACCTCCCGGTAACATAGTCGATGCCGGTACTTGCCAATATAACATATCGTTGGCGGTCATCATAATACCATATTGATTAAATAAGTTATCAGAACCTGTTAGTTCTCTTAACTCTCTCTGTACCAATGCGTACATATAATGTCCTCTTTTAGAAGAACCTTGCATGATTGAGTTTATGAAACGTCTTTTAGCTCTTTCTAACTTTAAATCTTCAAAAGTCTCAAACGCCTGTTCTTCTTGTTCAAATTCTTCTTCAGTTGGTTCTTCGGGTGTTTGTGTAAAATCGTCTTGTTTTACTTGCCCCATTCCAACTAACTTAGACTCTAATCTAAATCTTTTTTCAGGATGCGATTTTATACCATATACCCCAGGTTCATATTCTGTCAACCCTTCTTCATCAGCAACTAACTTAATAGATAGTCTTTCTAATTCTGACTTATATCTACTTTCTGTTTCTTGAACTTGTTGAAATGATTGACCAATCATTGGCATTAATTGCATAATACCTGACATACCCGTTTGTACGTCTGAATCGAATCCTGTTGCGTCTTTAAATTTGTCCACAACCTGTTTATATCTCTCTGACGCTAAAAGCTCTTCAAAGGTATCAGGAATATCGTTATCGTCAACGTCAACATCTAATGCCGGATTATCAGATAATGGACTGTCTTTATCTGCTATTGTTTTTTCTATCGAAGGGTCGGGTCTTTGAGTCCCGTCAAATTTCATTGGCATCTCGTCTAAATTTTTTTTAATTTCGGCTAAGATACTACCTTTCGATATGAATCCAAAATCTTTCATACCTTATTTTTTCATTTGTTGAGGTTTAGAACCTCTTTTTTTAGGTAAACCACCTTTTTTCTCATCACCACCCGCGAAAGTTCTTCCATTCTCTTCGATGTTTTCATCTTCCATCTGTGCTTTTGGTTTTGGTGAGTGTTTAGGTTTAATAATTGGTTTTCCTGGTTTTATACCTGGTGTTGTTTTTGGTTTTACAGGTGTCTCTACAGGTGAGTTTCCTAATATGTCACCTAATTTTCCATCAAAAATATCTATATCCATAAAGTCGGGTAATTTATCTGTTTTAGTTTGAGATGCTAAGGTAGTGTTTTCTACCATTTCAGATATGAATTTTACCAATTCTTTTTTGGTTGTTTTTGATTCTGACATTGAAGACCCCGAAGTAGACTTAGTCCCTTTCTTTTTCCCTCCAATATTTACTTTTCCTTTTGGTTGTGCGAATCCTGTATGTCCTGATTTAGAGACTTCTTTGGCTTGTTTTCCTTTCTCAACAAATTTAACAGAATTTAATGTTCCGTCAGCTTTATCTAACCTATTGTCTGACACTTGTTTTGAATGTGTGGATTGTTTCCACCCCTTATCCGCAGATACTGGTTTAGTGAAATCAGACTCCTCATCTAATTCTTCTTCGTGTGTTTCTTCTTCTTCAGTGACTTCAATAGTATCATCACTACCAACCTTATCCTTAATTTGGTCTACTTTATCAGCAGCAACTTTAAAGGTTGCTTCAGAGAAAATCCTACTATGTAAGATTGATATTTTTTTCTCATTAAGTAGTGAAAGCGTTTTTTCTGTAAACCCTTCTTTTAATAAGTCATTATATTTTTTATTATTCTTCATCTTGTTCTACGATATCAATTACTTTATCAAATGTTAAAACAAAATCCCTCTCGTATAGTTTGTCTGAAACAGAATCTAACGACTCCCCAAACCTAAAAACCAAACGAGTCAATCCTTTGTCTACAATCTCTTCAGTATCAGCATCTTCCCACCCTAAAGCGACAACATCTTCAACCGCGTCATAAACACAAAAGTAATCTGAATTTTGTATTAAGTGTAGTTTTAAATTTGATTCTTTTAATACTCCAACCTTCTTTATGTATTGTAACTCAGGAGGATTTGCATTACCCGCTGCTGGTACAGATTCCCATCCGTCACCAAAAGGGTCTACCTCATTACTACCAAAGATAAATTCATATATATTATTACCTATGTAGTTTGGTCCAAGTTCATTAACATAAATTAATTTCATATTATTTGAAGTATTTACCTAAAACGTTATCTATTTTTGTTGAAACTTCACTCTCACTTAAATCTCCAAAGATTAAGTTACCTAACTTATCAATTTCGCTATCTGTTGGATTTACGTTCTTTAACTTTTCAGAGAACTTTCCATCAGTATCTATTGTGTCAGACTTATCTAATTTATCGGCGATTTTGTTAGTACCTTTTGAAACCACTTTCGCTCCTAAATCATTAACCATCTTTCTTGCTTCAGGGTTTTCTTTATAGTATGTTAAAAATTTAGAACCCAATGTTTTAAGACCGTCCATAAACGCTCCTTCATCTAAATCCATTTCAGGGTTTAGCTCCATATCAATACTTTCTTCTTCAGTTGCTGGTTCAAACATTTTAACTAACATATCAAAAGTTTCTTTGAAGTATGCTCTTAAGTAACATCTCTTACCGTGCTCAATTAGTCCGTTTCTATCTTCTTTATATTCTTCCCAATCATCCCAATAGAAATCAACTGCCGATTCAACTGCTGATTCAAAATCTGATGAGAATGGTGATGGCATTTTTTCAGGTTCGCCTAAATCCTTATGTACTGAACGATTAAATGCGGTTTGGTCTGAACTTCCCCACTCGTTAATTTCTTTTTCTTCTTCATCTATATCAATAACTTCTGATAAATCATCTTCTAACTCCATTTCTTCGTCTTCAGATGGTAAATCGTCCATGTCTAAACCTAAATCCTCTAATCCTGATTCTTCATCTGATACATCTAAAGATTCTTCACTATCAATTTCAAATTCATCTAATTCCTCGAAATTAGACATAACATCTTCTAAGTCTTCAGAGTTTAACTTTGTTAAGTCTACTGCTGAAATTATTGAATTTAACACGTATTTAATGTCAGAAGATTCTAAGTCGATTTTTATCTCTCTTAATGCTTGTCCTAACTTACCTGTTAATTTTTGTACTTTTTTTAATGACCCACTTCCACCTTCTTCTTCGTCTTTAGGTTCTTCAATATCAGATTCAACATCTAAATCGTCTTCAAGACCCATATCTTCTTCTGAATCATCACCTAAATTAAGTCCTGATAAGTCTAAATCCTCATCTTCTACGTCCATTGCAGGTTCGTCCATAACTGGTTCGTCCATAACTGGTTCGTCCATAACTGGTTCTTCTGAAGGGGCTGCAGGTTTCTTTAAAACATATTTAGTCTCATTTAATACAGGGTCTTCTTTACCATCATTAAACTCTTCATTTAATGGTTTAATCATTAAATTGATTTTCTTAAGTGCTCCTGAATAAGAACTGAATCTGTTTTTATTTTTGTTTAAAATACCATCAACATAATCTAACGATGACTCGTTTAAACCTATCTTAACGTAATACCCGTCGTTTTCTTTAACGATGGCATAAGTATTACCGTCAACCGCATATTTAGTATATTCGGTTGTTGACTCATTAATAGAATGGTCGTTTGTTTTATAATTGGCAATCTCAAGAATTCTCTGAATTTTCTCTTGCCCTGTTAGCTTTTCGCTACCTAATGGTTTCATTTTCATTTTAAAATGTCTTTAACTAAATTTAGTTTATCGTGTATATACTATTATAAATATCTGTTTTTAACAAAAAAATATTATTCTTCTACTTTATCCTCGTCTAATGACAAAGACTTATCATATAACTCATTCTTCGCGTCTAACAATTTACCTATATATCCGTTTCTTCTTAAGAATTTGAAAACTAAATTTTCGTATGAATATTCCCCATATTCTTCTAACCCTGTCGAACGGAAACGTTTTAATTTTTTTCTGATTTTATTAATATCTTCCATGATTTTATCGTAATCACCCGTACCCTTAGAGTCTTCAACAACCTCGTCGATTATCTTCATCCACTGTGTCACCTTAGATATTAATTTTTCCTCATCCGGTTCTCTACCACCCGATTTTGGTTCTACAATCCACTTGTCTTTTAATATTGAATACACCCCTGAAGAGAAATGAGCTTCATTTGCGTCTTGGACATATAACTCAACCTCAAATCCTTTTACTTGAATATTATGCGATGTATTCCAATTGATACGTTTACTATCAAAAAATTCTTTAATAAAAGAAACGTTTTCACCTACATCCTCAAAATCTAAAACCACGTGTAAATCAACATCTGAGAACTCAGACCAATTATAGTTTGATAATGAACCTGTCATTATAACATCTGCAATATCTAACTCTATCACTAAAAAATCTAAAAATTCGTTAGTTATCTCCATTAAACGTTCTCTAATTTCAGAGACCATTTTAGGACTACCTTCAGTTCCTTCCCAAATATCACCACATAATTCATCCTTAGTTTTAAAACTCTGAATGATTTTAGGGTCTTTCTGTTCTTTAATTTTCATCGTCTTCTATTTTTTTATATTCGAAAACACGTCCAATATTTTTATTGAAAAAACTTCCTTGTGAATCTGCCATTCTGAATTTTGTGAATATTTCCCACGGAACGTCAGAATATTCATACTCGACACCGTTTTTAAATTCCACTAAAAGAACTTTACTGTCTGTATGATATGTTGCTTCTTTTAAATTAGACGAGTCTAATACAACATTAATTTTTTTACCTAATATCTTTTCTGAGATGATTGCCATAAATACGTGTTTATTAATATAAATATTAAGAATTATATTAAAATAGAAAACCCCTCTTTCGAGGGGTTTCAAATTCTACTTAAACTTCTTCATAATCGACATCTTGTGTTCCCTCATCAGGACCACCACTATCACCCGATTCACCTGTTTGATAGAGTCTCGTAGTGATTTGGTTCCACACTCCCTCAAGTTCAGATTTTTTACTTGTGATAAGTTCTAGATTTTCTGAAGTTTTAGCCTCATTAAGTTCTCCGATTAACTTTTCTAAGTTTGTTTTTTCTTCTTCAGATATTTTGTCACCTAATTCAGTCATTTGTTTTTCTGTTGTAAACACATATGAATCGGCTTCATTAATAAGTTTAATCTTCTCTTCTTTCTTTTTATCTTCTTCTCTGTTTTGTTCAGCCTCGTCTTTCATCTTTTGGATGTCTGCGTCAGATAGACCTGTTGAAGATTCAATCTTAATCTTTTGTTCTTTACCAGTTCCTTTATCTTTGGCTGAGACATTTAAAATACCATTAGCATCAATATCAAAAGTAACTTCTACCTGTGGAATCCCTCTTGGTGCCATTGGGATACTTTCTAATTTGAACTTACCTAATGTTCTGTTGTTAGTCGCCATTGGTCTTTCACCTTGTAAAACGTGTATTTCTACAACGGTTTGATTATCAATTGCCGTTGAAAACGTCTGTGATTTATTTGTTGGTATTGTTGTGTTTGACTCAATTAACTTTGTCATAACACCACCCATTGTTTCAATACCTAATGAAAGTGGAGTGACATCCAATAATAATACATCTGTAACATCTCCTGATAATACACCACCCTGAATCGATGCCCCCATAGCAACAACCTCATCAGGATTTACTCCTTTATTTGGTTCTTTACCGAATAACTTCTTAACCGCATCTTGTACTGCCGGAATACGTGTTGAACCACCTACTAATATTACCTCATCAATCTCACCAATGGTTAAGTTCGCATCTGATAATGCCTTTTCACAAGGTTTAATAGAACGGTCAACTAAGTTAGATGTTAACCTATTAAAGTCAGCTCTTGTTAATGTAGTCTCAAAGTGAATAGGACCACTAGCGCCTGCTGATATATATGGTAAACTAATAGATGTTTGATTTGCCGTTGACAACTCTACCTTAGCCTTCTCAGCCGCCTCTCTAACTCTTTGAATTGCCATTGGGTCTTCAGAGATGTCTACGTTTGATTGAATTTCGATTAAGGACATGAAGTGGTCAATAATCGCCTCATCGAAGTTATCACCACCTAATTGGGTATCCCCATTAGTAGATAACACTTCAAAGATACCATCACCTAACTCTAAAATAGATACGTCAAAAGTTCCACCACCTAAATCAAAGACAACGACCTTCATGTCTTTATCTTTCTTATCTAATCCATACGCTAACGCAGCTGCCGTTGGTTCGTTAATAATACGTAACACTTTTAACCCTGCAATTTCACCCGCTTCTTTAGTTGCTTGACGTTGTGAATCATTAAAATACGCCGGTACCGTAATAACCGCTTCTGTAACAGACTCACCTAAAAACGCTTCGGCACTTTTACGAATGTTTTGTAATACCATTGCAGATATCTCTTGAGGTACGTAATCTCTACCGTTCGCAGTTATCACAACAGAGTCGTTATTTCCCTTTTTAATTTTATATGCGACGTTCTTATGGTTGTCATTTAACTCACTATATCTTTGACCGATAAATCTTTTAGCGGAGTATATAGTGTTTAAAGGATTCGTAACGGAAACTCTTTTTGCGGTGTTTCCTATTTTAATATCGCCATCCTTAAACGACACAATTGAAGGGGTGGTTCTTGACCCTTCACCATTTACAATCACTTTAGGTTCTCCTGCTTCCATAAATGAAATACAAGAGTTTGTTGTTCCTAAATCAATACCAATTACTTTTCCCATGTGTTTTTAATTTTTTATATTAGACATTTGTAGTCATTCTAAAAATAAATAATAATTTTAAAATATTCAACAAACGTTTAGATTTATTTAATATGTTATGTTTTGGTTGGTTAAACTATAATACATATCTTTGTGTTTCCTTAGGTCAAAAAAAATACCGAATAGGAATTAACTGACAAAGTGTCAGTTACAGTCTAATAATACTGACAAATAGTAATTCTATTGTTTTTTAGATAAAATGTAGTATATTTGTAGAGTCAAAAACAAAAAAAAGTTTTTATATATGGATACAGAATTTGAAGAACAAGGTGGGGGTAGAAGACTTCCAATGAAGAAAAGTAAAAACGATTCGAGAACACCCGTGTTGGATAATTTCTCTCGTGACTTAATCAAATTAGCGGAGCAAGGAAAACTTGACCCTGTGATTGGTAGAGAGAAAGAAATCAATAGAATCGCACAGATTTTATCTCGTCGTAAAAAGAATAACCCAATCGTTATTGGTGAGCCAGGTTCGGGTAAAACGGCTATCGTTGAAGGGTTGGCAATAAAAATACATCAAGGAGACTGTCCTAAAAACTTAGCAGATAAACGTATTGTTTCGTTAGACTTAACTTCTGTTGTTGCAGGTACTAAATACCGTGGACAGTTTGAAGAAAGACTTAAGGCAATTTTAGAAGAGTTAGTTGATAATGATAATGTAGTGGTCTTTATTGATGAGATACATACCATCATTGGAACGGGTAATTCTTCAGGGTCATTAGATGCTTCGAACATCATTAAACCGGCACTGTCTCGTGGTGAAATACAATGTATTGGAGCAACTACGTTAGATGAGTATCGTGAGAATATTGAAAAAGACGGGGCATTAGAAAGACGTTTTCAAAAGGTATTAGTTGACCCTGCGACAACGGAAGAAACAATGATTATACTTTCTAATATTAAATCTAAATACGAGAACCACCATAAGGTTAAGTACAGTGAAGAATCCTTAGAAGCTTGTGTTACTTTATCGGACAGATATATTACTGACCGTGAATTACCTGACAAAGCTATCGATATCTTAGATGAGGTAGGGGCAAAGGCACAAATCGAGGTTAAATTACCTGAATTTATCGAAGACCTTAAATTACAAGTGGCAGATATTAAGAGAAAAAAGTTAGATGTTGTTAAAACACAAAACTATGAAATCGCTGCTGAACTAAGAGACCAAGAAAAGAAGTTAATTAATAAGTTAACTTCTGAGAAAGAGGAGTGGGAACAAAAACAAAACGAAAACAGAACTTTAATTACTGAAGATGATGTTTATAAAATCGTTTCAGATATGACTAACATTCCTGTAACTCGTTTAGATAGTGACGAAGCTAAGTCATTACTTAATTTAGAAAAAACTTTAAAGGCTAACGTAATCGGACAAGACGATGCGGTTACTAAAATTTCTAAGGCAATTCGTAGAAATCGTGTCGGTATTAAAGAACCTAACAGACCAATCGGTTCTTTCATCTTCTTAGGGTCAACAGGAGTTGGTAAAACTCACTTGGCTAAGACATTGGCACGTGAAATCTTTGGTGATGAATCAGCAATGATTCGTGTGGACATGTCAGAGTTAATGGAGAAACACTCAGTTTCTAGATTAGTAGGGTCTCCTCCAGGATACGTAGGTCACGACGAAGGTGGTCAATTGACAGAACAAGTTAAAAACAAACCTTACTCTGTAATACTTTTTGATGAAATTGAAAAAGCACATAGAGATGTCTTTAACATTCTACTTCAAGTATTGGATGAAGGTCACTTAACTGACGGTTTAGGTCGTAAAATTAATTTTAAGAATACTTTAATTATTATGACTTCTAATGTTGGAGCAAGAAAACTACAAGACTTCGGAACGGGGTTAGGGTTTAGTACAGACTCTAAAGTTTCACAACATGAAGAACTAACTAAAGGTGTGATTCAAAAAGCCCTAAAAGCCGAATTCTCACCTGAATTCCTAAACCGTTTAGATGATATCGTCGTCTTCAAAGCCTTAGAAAAAGAAAACATTGGTAAAATCGTTAAGATTGAAATGGATAAACTCTCAAAGAGAATTGTAGAAAGAGGTTACAACATTAGTTTTGGACCATCAATAATTGACTTTATTGCAGACAAGGGGTTTGACGCCAAATACGGAGCAAGACCAATCCGTAGAGCAATACAAGAATATATCGAAGACTTTATCGCCGAGGAAGTATTAGGTAAAGGGATTATTGAGGGTAAAAGTTATTCTCTTAAAATTAATAAGGAAACTGAAAAGATTGCAGTAACCGAAAAAAAGTAAAATTATTTTTGGTTTATTAATTTAAATGAAGTACATTTGTACTCAAATTAACAAACAATGAACGAGCAAAGGTTAAATAGGTTTAAAAAACTACTTTCAGTACCGACTAAGTCAAGAAATGAGTTTCAGATGATTAACTTCATCTGTACTCAACTTGACCTTATGATTGATAGTGGGACTAATCTCGATTACTACTTAGATGAGCTTAGTAACATTTATGTAACTAAAGGCGTGTCTGAATCGTACCCGTGTTTTATCTCACACACCGATACGGTACACGAAATAGACACCATTAACGTAGTTGAAGGAATTAAAACTAAACCTAACACTTTCGGTAAGTCATTTGGTAACGAAGAATTCGACGTTCTTTACGCAGTGAACGACCAAGGAAATCCTACGGGTATTGGTGGTGACGACAAAGCAGGTATTTTTATTTGTTTAGAAATACTTCGTAATGTTCAAGAGTGTAAATTAGCGTTCTTTGTTTCTGAAGAAATTGGTTGTATAGGGTCATCAAATGCCGATGTTGAGTTTTTTAAAGACGTGACATTTGTTTGTGAATATGACGCACCTGGAGACCACTTAATTACCGAGATTTGCTCGGGAGTTCGTTTGTATGAAATAAACGGTGAATTTATCAATACTATGAAACCAATCATCGAAAATTCCTTTGGTAACCCGATGATTGAACAATCACACCCCTTTACCGACGTGATGCAGCTTAAAAACAAATTACCGGTGTCATGTATTAATGTCTCATGTGGATATTACAACATGCACAGTGTGAATGAATTTATAGCGTTAGTAGACGTAGAAAAGGCGATTAATAGTGGTATTAGTATGACTATGTATGGTTTACAAGATAAATATTACTTTGAAAATGAGACCCCTAAGTATTTTAACGATTTTAAAGATGACGTATACGAATCTGAAAACTCTAAATGGTTAAGCGAAGGTGTTGTAATTTTCGATGAGGATTCATCAGGAATTACGATTGAAGAGTACGAGACAGGAAACTGTGTCTACCTAACAGAGAAAGAATGTAAGAAATTATATGAATCTCTAAAATCCAAATTCTCCTCACAATATCGTTTATTTTAAAAACAAAAAAGAAACACCCAACAGGGTGTTTTTTTTATTTAAGGAATATATTTGCTTCTCTTTGTCTTCTAGACGTTAAACCTTTACTGAATTTACCATTAATCATAGTTTTATCTTTAGGTAAGAGACTTGCCGCTGATTTATATTTTCTTTCTTTAACTAGTTTAATAAAGTTAGATTTTCTTACCCCCTGACAACCGGCGTTAAACACTAATGAAACCAATACGTCAAACATATTCTGTGTAATCATATGGTTATTTTTAACCGTATCATCTAACTTCCATTCATTTAAGAAACGTCTAACACAATTGGCAGATTCAGTAGCGTCGTTCTGTAAGTATTTTTGGGCCTGTTCTTTTGTTATTATATCACCAACTTTAGGGGTTGGTTCTGATAACGCCCCTGTATGTCCCCAACCAATAGTAACTCTACCATCACCTAATTTATAGGCTTTCAATACTGGAGCTCCTTTTTGTTGTATACTACCCTCGTCAATTTTTATATTATCCCAAAAGTCTTGAGATGCTTTTAACTTAGTACCGTCTACATAGTGTTTATTTGTTGTTTCTTTTTTAGTGGGAAGTTTTTTGAGAACTCTATCAGTAATAGGTTTTATTGATGGGTAAACAACTCCTTGGTTGTTTGTCGAATAATCTTTTATATTCACAACCTCTTTTTTTCCTTTAGTAGTGAAAACTAACGTTTCCCCTTTTAATCTAATATTATTATCACGAATAACTATTTTTGCTGGTGAACCAATTAAATCAACGGTATCTTCTCCATAGTACTTAACTAAATCACTCATCATAGCATAATACAGTTTCATTGTTTCTTCGTCTTGTTCGAATAAACTTCTCTTAACCACGTTAAAAGATTCTTTCAAGTCTAAACTCGTTTGTGTTATTAAAGTTATAATATCATCTGATTCAACCTGTCTAAGAGGTGCTCGTCTTAAGTAACTCTCTTTTGTTTCGTCAAAATCAAGTATACAAACTCTATGATATCCTGTATCCATAGAATATCCCATATAAATGAATTCTTTACCACTTGCCGTTTTGTGTTTATATTTGTCGTAGTAATTTCTTTTGAGGTCCCATGATGAAAGATATCTGATTTCTCCGTCGGTTTCAGGATACTCAAAAATATCGATACCGTATTTAAGTAATTTTACACGGTCTTCTTTAAACTCATCAATATCAAGTTCGTAGTCATCATTAATCTTATCGATTAACGAATCTACCCAATCTTTTTTAAAATCTGTAAAACCAGGTCCTCTTTCGCTATCATCAAAATGGTCATATTTTGAGTCTTGCATATGGAATAAATCTGAGCCTGAACCAATACCAGCTCTTAAATTTTTAGATTTTTCTATTGTATCCTGAATATTGTAACCTCTATGTGACGGTCTTATTAAATACTTAAAAATCCCAGATACTTGTATTTCATATTCTCGTAATTCGTCTTTTTCAATCAACCCTATAGATTTAAAACCATAATCTAACCATTCATCATACACTTTTAATATTTCCTTTGAAAAACCTTCTGCGTAACATGCAGTGGTGAAGGTTTGGTATTCTTCCGCCAATTTTCTTTCTTCTTTTTGAAACATTGTTCTCAAAGTTCTCGATATATATTCATCAACTTGAAAATCGTTACTTGGATTTTTCGTAGTTTTCTCTCGTTCTGGCATAATTCCTTTTTCAACTAGAAGGTTATATATTTTTTTTAAGTCCTCCGTGTTAATAGATTGTATATGAAAACTTTCATTATCAACATCGTCCCAAGCACCATCTGAATAATAGTCATAATCGGGGTCTCGGTATCTGACATTCCATAACTCATAAAAATCGGTCGCACCATCAGCAAAGAACTCTGAAAACTCATCGTCATTATCAAATTCAACAGAAAAATAACCTTTACGTCCGTCAACAACAAGGTCAATGGACCTTAATCGTTCTCTATCGTCAATATGTGTTTCTAACATATCATCATCATATAACCCACTTAATATAATATAACATAGATTATACAAGTCAGGGGTTTTCTCGAAAGTATCAATTAATCTTTGTTGTTGTGGTGAGTAAGCAGTTTCTTCAGTCTCTTCTTTTAGTCTTTTAGATTTACCAGTTCTAGAATACTGTTTAATCTCGTATTTGTTTTCTTCAATCCACTTCATAACCTCGTGAATAGAATCTCCAATTTTAAAGGGGATAGATAATCCATTATTTTTTAATGAGTCTGAGGTTACAAATTTACCACCTTTGGTGTAGTATATAATACTTGATTTAGACAAATTACCAAACCCACCCTTTTTATGAACAAATATTCTGTTACAAAGAGGTTTAATCGATTCTATCGAAATTCCTTCATTAATTTTTTCGGGTCTATTCATCATGTAATTTATACTATTTTCTTGATAGTGTTTATTATAAATATCTATTATTCTAATACCGTCTGAGTCTCTATCTGCTTTATCAAACTCATTTTTTAAATACTTAACCCCATTTAGATGTTCGTTATTTAATTCGTCGTACACTATTAAATCTTTTAACTCATAACCATTTCCCCTATATAGTCCATATTTTTTTGATGACATTTGATTATATATGTTTGGGGTTTTTATAATCAGATATGCCAACACACCCATTGTGATGTGTTCTTCAAAATCACTATCATCGTCTCTTTTAGTTGTACACCATTTTGTGTTTGCTCCATACTTACACGATGCCGTGTGTGTTAACGGTACAACCAATAAATAATTTTCGTCGTCGTAAATCTTTTTATATTCGGACTTATCAACTTTAAACCCCTCGTTAATTTTGGACATAATCTATATTATTAATATAAATATATCCTTAAAGGGATATTTATCAATACAGTAGAGTAGAATCTATATGTATTAAATTTATTTAAAGCCTCAGGTCTACAGATGTACAGACTTGAGGTTTTTTTTATAGTAACACTTTACTTATAATTTTTTACCCTTACTAGTTCTAGCATCCCAGCACTTTTAACAAATAATATTTAAAAAATCAAATAAATTATACTATTTATATCATAAATAAAGTGCGCATATGGTAAATTTTGATTTATTAAACGAAGAAGTAAGTCCTTTTGATGAAAGAGACATACAAGTTGAGGGGTTACTCAATCCCGATTTACAACTACCTAAAAAAATAGACTACAGGAAAGAACTACCAAGTGCTTGGAATCAAGGGGTTGATGGTCCGTGTTCGGCTTATGCCGCCGCGGCTATGAAACAATGGCAAGAACTTAAAGATTATGGACTTAAAAAAAGTCTATCTAAACATTTCATTTACAATTTAAGGTCTAATAAACCACAAAGAGGAATGTACGCACGAAATACGATGCAAATCTTACAAAAATATGGGTTACCGTATGATAAGTCATTCAGAAAAAAATGGAAAACCCTTGAAGACATACCTTCTGAAGTATTTAAAGAAGCTTTAAACCATACAATCGTTGGATACGCAAAAGTTAATACGATAGACGGGTTAAAGAAATCGTTATATAAAAACGGTCCGTGTTACGCGACGTTCCCTGTTTACTCTAATGAACCTGAATTTTGGACCCCTTCATTCGGAAACTCTAAAATAAAAGGTGGACATGCCGTTTGTATTGTTGGTTACGATAAAGATGGTTTTATAGTTAGAAACTCGTGGGGTTGGGATTGGGCCGATAATGGACATTCCACTTATTATTACGACCAATGGGGTTCACACATGGAGATTTGGACCACTATAGATGACACCACTTCTGAATTAGTCGTTCCGTATAAAAGAAAACGAAAAACAATCAAAGAATTTTTTAAGAGTATATTTGGTAAAAAATAGAAGAAAGTATAGATTTTTATTATTATCTTTGTATATATATGTTCACGCCTCTTTAGCTCAGCTGGTAGAGCAGCTGATTTGTAATCAGCAGGTCGTCAGTTCAAGTCTGGCAAGAGGCTCAATAAAAACGTAACAATGACAATGGAATCAAATCAACAATCGAACGGTAACACACAATTAAATAGTGCCCGAGAAACATTCAACAGTAAAGTATCAAGACTCAGAATGTTAGGGAGCACGAAAAAAATTGCTTGGGACAATAGAAGACGAAATCGAGCTATTTAATATGGTGACTAAAATTCCATTAACATCTGATAACAGAATGTTACGAATTGGTTTTGGTAAGAATAAGGGTAATTGGTTTATACGAGTAGACCTTTGGTACGTCGGATACCGATTAACCAAATAGGAGAAGTGTCAGAGTGGTCGAATGTGCTTGACTTGAAATCAAGTGTACTGCAAGGTACCGGGGGTTCGAATCCCTCCTTCTCCGCAGAGTAGTAGTTAATTACTAATAAATTAAAGAGGGTGACCTCTTTTTTTTATGCGATATTTTTTATATTTTTATAAAAACATTTTACATGGCAGTAACATTTAACAAAGGAAGACAGGAAGAACAACCAAACCCAAATAATATAATTAAAAAATTAGTGGAGGTTATACAGAAACTAGAACAAGAAATAATTGACAATAAAAGAACTATTAATTCTAAAGTTAATGGTAATACTTTTTCGCTGACTGAAAAACTTAGAAGTTTTGACGATGTTGTTGAAAGTATCAATGTTAGGGTGTCTACAATTGGAGAAAGGACTCCTGAAGAATTGACTACAGAACCTGTTAAGAGTTTAATTGTGGACGGATATAATTCTATTCAGATAAAATGTTCTTCTGAAATTTTAAACAAGTCTACCGAACTATCATCTATAGACCACTCATTATCGACTAGAATTGACGAGGAAAAGTCTTTAATAGAAAAAGAGGTATTATCATTAGCGACTAATATTGTTAGTTTTGATGAACGAAATAATACTATGATTTCTGATTTAAAAAGTAGGTTAGACGGTATAAACCCAATAAATCCTTCTTCAGATTCTTTACTTGGGTTGTCACAAAAAATAGAAAATTTAACAACCGAAGTTAATAACTTACGTAATAATATTAATGTTGTTAGTGCTAAACTAGATAAGGAAGTGTTTACAGAAATGAATAATCGAATTAACTCTATTAAATCAATAGAATCAAGGTTAATGATATTAGGTGGTTAATTCTTTTTCTTTCGACCAATTAAAATCATTCCGTAAATGTAACCTATTATTTGTGATAATATCAAAATCTTAAAAACACTGTTAATTCCGTAAAGTGTTTTCATATTTAAAGTACTATGCTCAACTAAGAGTACCATAACAACAGAATTAATTTTACTTAAAAAAATAATACCCAAAAATCCCCCACAAATAAAAGAAGTGTATGGGTATTTTTTTTTATTCATAGTTTTTTCTTTTATATAAATATTAAATTTACTACCTTTGTGGTGTTAATTTAAAATATTATTAAAAATGAGAGATTATAGTAAAACTTTTCTTACACTTTCGATACTATACTTATCGATAGTGTTTTTATTAATGTCTTGTGAAAAAGACACATACCAAGAATTAGATGAAATTGATTCGGTAAACACAGAATTACTAATTGATTCATACGTTAAACATTATTCCAAAATAGCAACCGGAGAGTTTACTTTTGGAGGAGATGGAGAGACTTACCATCTAAAACCAAAAAGATGGAAGCATGGGGGTTTTAAAGGTACAAACAAAATTGATGTTTTTTTTCACGAATCATTTGACGATGATAATGCTAAAAATGAATTAATTAGTTTTTTATCGGTTTTAGATAATATTATAGAAGACGAAAATATTAAATTTAATATTGTTAATAATATTAACGATGCTGATATAACTATTGTGTTTGGTTCAGACGTTTATCAATCGCTATTTGGTGGTAGTCCTAATAATGATATGTTAGGTCAGGCCTGGTATTCGAATGAAGAAATGCTTGCTGAAAATAATCCCAACATAGTTAATCCCGACCTTTGCTCAATTGGAGAAGGTCGTTTTTGGGTTGAAATTTATAATGATTTATTAATCAAACACGAATTTCTACATGTTTTAGGGTTTGGTCATACCAATACCACTACTATTATGAATCACTATGTCGATAGAATGAGAAATTTAAAAGATATAGACGAAAAGGTAATATACTTAAAGTATAACACTTACTTAGATACAGAAGTATTACCTGTTCCTGGTGGTAATGGATTTCCAGATTGGCTTTTCACTAAGGAAGAATATGAGGTTCATTTAGACAATGTTAGATTTACCCTTGAAAATAGGTTTAATTTATAGTATTATTAAAATATAATAGACTTGTTTTAAAACTAGTCGTCCCAAAGGTCTCAAACCTTATACAAAAATTTGATGGTGGAGCACAATAAAATAAAACCCTTTCGACTGAGAGGGTTTTTTTAAAACTTATAAATTATGAAAACAATTAAAAACAACGAGGGTACGGTTAAAAGAGTAGATGACTCAACCGCTAATATGTTAGTTAATAGTGGTTCTTGGGTTTTTTGTCCAAAATCAGAATATAGAAAGACTAAAAAAAATAAGAAGTCTAAAGACACCACAGAAACTATCAATATAGAAAACAGAGGGTTATCTGATAAGAAATTAAGAAAAGAAAGAAAACTTGCAAAGTCAAAGAGAAATAAAAATTAATATCGAAGGTTTTGATATTGAATTAAAAGGTAAGGATTATACCATATGTAAAAACGGTATAGTTTTACAGGGGGATTTAGATGAACTACCCAACCATCAGAAAACATGGTTAATCAATGCACACGCTTGTTCACAATCATTAGTAAGGTCTTTAAATTTTGATAATAGTTTTGGGATATAAAGTAACTATTTTACATATATCGTCACATATTCCTAACATATTCTTAGAAAAAAGGATGATGGAGTTTACACAGTTATACTTAAATCGTTTATCACAAAGCAACCGTTATGATTTAACTATTATACCCTGTAACAATATTGATGATGGATTATCTAACCTAACCGATACTGACTATGTGTTTATTATCTCATCAGGTAATCGTATTTATCGTTCTACCCAATTTTTAGATACTGTTTTACAACCCTTTATTGATAATCCATCGTTAGGATTGATTGGTCATGTGTTAGACCGTAAAGACCAATGGTTTGAATTACACCCTCAGTTTGTTGTTTTTGACTATAAGAAATGGGTTGATATAGGTAGTCCAATGTATGGTAATAAAGGAGATACTTCAAACTCCATAGTTAGCGTTGTTAGGTCAGATAGTAACATACACGATGATTATACCCCCCATTGGATTAGGTTAGTAAACCCCGTCACACGTACCGAATATAACGAATTAGACAGAGGATGGTCGTTTATTAATGGATTCTTACAACATGGATATGACGTTAATCCTTTTAACCAAGAGATACGTGAGTTAAAGTCGTATTGTTATCCTGAATACAATTCGGATAAATTCTTTACCTTAATCGATAATGAGCAATATAGTGATGAAATTGATTATACAAAAAAAACGTTATTACATTCATTATTAAACTCACCTGATAAGACATGGTTATTTAACACAGAAGAGATTAGTTTTATGAAAGAGAAAACTAACTTAACATACGATGTTGTTGCCTTACCGTGTGCTGGATTTAAATTTTTAGATTTATTAAGTAGTGGTTTAATACACGATAACAGTAAAATTGTGTTTTTTGACTTTAGTCCTAGTAGTGTTAAATGGTTTGATTATGTTATAAAGTCTAAAGAATTATCCATAACTGGATTAGTAATAAACAAACCAAAAGAAGTGAATCTGATAGGTAAGACCATCGAAAAACTATTTGTTGATGGTATCCCCTCAAATGACTTAATCCGTCTATCAGAAGAAGTATATTCGTATTATGGGGGTATTGACAATTTTAAAGAGTTACTGAAAAAGTTTAGGACCTTAGATATCGAAATAATTAAAACCGACATCATTAATGACCCACTAAATTGTTTACATCGTTTAAACGGTAATAATAATTTAATTAACATATCTAACATCTTTTCAACAGACCATTTCAATTTATTTTACTCCGAAACAGAACGATATAATAAGTTCGAAAGATTTATAAATACTTTAAATCATAAGACAACTGTTGTTGGTCGAGGTGTAGATACTTATTATAGTGAAAAAACTTACGACAATGGATAATATTAATTTTATTGAGGTTATGGGTCTATATGACGAAATGATTAAAATACAAGATGAGGATATTGATTTCGCAAAGTCTAAAAAAAGTATACCTGAGTTTGATAATGATTTGATATTATATTATTATATTTGTGATTCACTGTTAAAGGACCTTACAATCTTAGAGGAATATGAGTTATGTTCTAAGATTAAAACCCTTAAAGAAAAAATAGAACATTCTCTTGACGAAGAGTAGATAATTGACATAACCCTATGTTACGACCAAACATTTAAAAATTTGGTTTTATAATAAATTTGAATTATCTTTACAGTGTTGTAAAACACAAAAGTTATTTACTTAATGGAAAATTAGTACTGATGCCGTTGTGGTGGAATTGGTAGACACGTTGGACTTAAAATCCAATGGACAGTAATGTCCGTGGCGGTTCGAGCCCGCCCAGCGGTACTAATAGGAGAGGTAGTGAAGCTACAATGATATAGATAAGGGTAAGGGTTAACCTCTATATCGTAGTAACCCCGAAAGACCCGAAACCTCTCTTTTAAATGGACTCGTAGCTCAGCTGGATAGAGCATCTCCCTTCTAAGGAGACGGTCATAGGTTCGAATCCTATCGGGTTCACAAATATTTAATATAATACAAATGGGTAAAAATAAACCAAATATCTTCAAAGGAAGAACTAAAGAGTGGGATATGGAAAACGATAAATATAGACAATATCGAAGTAATCAAGGTAGAAGTCCTGAACGAATGGAATCATCATATAAAGTTATGGGTATCGCCATCATAGGATTAATTACCGTATTTTTGTTTCTTTTAATAACTAAATAATTAATATATAGAGTTGGTCAAACGGTACGACGCTCCAACCTTAAGACAGAAAGCATCATACTAGTTACGCGGTGTGATTAAGTTGGTTTGGAGAAGTAGGGGTTCAACCCCCCTACTCTATATGTGTACATTCTTTAGGACTTTTAGCTCAGTTGGTTAGAGCACCGCACTCATAATGCGTAGGTCGATGG
>JAAHTG010001115.1_pt1 | contig 19623 bp, 7 predicted proteins | sample 6116081 | NCBI WGS metagenome assembly JAAHTG01 (sample SAMN13939989, study PRJNA603662) | sponge metagenome | isolation source: marine sponge | host: Mycale hentscheli | place: New Zealand | collected 2005 | reverse complement strand
GAAAATCCAAACCAAGAAGAGAGAACATTCTTCCAACAAGCCAATAGTTTGGTAACAACAACTGGTGAAAGTCCAGTTTATTGGGTCGAAGAGGCAAATGAAGAGTATTATGAACTCACATTTGGTGATGGATTGTTCGGCAAGAAGCTTCAGAACGGCGCAAAGATCTTTGTTTCGTATGTTGTGACGAATGGACCGTTAGCAAACGGCATTCAATCGGCTTCAAACTTCTCTTATACCGGAAGAGCGATGACTTCTGGTGGTGTTTCATTGAATCAAACAGCAGAAGTTATCGGTGCGACAGTTACAGAGAACGGAAAACAGATCGAAAGTGTAACAGATATTAAATTTAGAGCTCCAAAATACTATGCAGCACAAAATAGAGCTGTTACTAACAACGATTATCGAACTTTAGTTCAGCAAATCTATCCTGCAACGAGTGACGTCTATGTTTACGGAGGAGAAGAGCTTGATATTCCAGAATATGGAAGAGTTTTTATTGCAATTAAGCCAACAACTGGAAATAGTATCTCAAATATCACCAAAGCTGCAATTGTTAAGTCGTTAGATGACTATAGAGTTGCTTCAATTGAGATTGTTATCACAGATCCAGCGATTCTTTACCTAGAAATTGACACAACGGTCTTTTATGATGACAGAAGAACGATTAAAGACAACGCTGGTATCGTTTCTGCAGTGAGATTCACGCTGGATAGTAACACGGTGTCGGGTTCAATTGATAAATTTGGTGGAGCTGCTCGTTTTTCAAGAATTCTCACAGCAATTGACGCCGCTGATAGTTCAATCACAAGAAATACGACAACTCTTAAGATGAGAAAGGATTTTCTTATTGTTGAAAACACTCCTGCCTCTTATGAGATCTGTTTTGAACAGGCTTTAGAAATTAACACAGTGAATTCTGTGATTGGATCCACTGGATTTACTCTTTTAGGTGACACAACCACCTATTATTTTGAGGATGACACTAAAGGAAACATTTACACCTATTATTTTGACTCCGATGGAGCAAAAACAATCAAAGATGCTCAATTTGGCACTGTTGATTATACAAAAGGAGAAATTATGTTAGGTTATGTTACTCCAGTGACATTTGCCAGTACAGTTGTTATAGGATCCACCATTCAAATCAGGGCATTTCCCTTTGGGCAGGATGTGGTAGCCAAGAAATCAGTTTATCTCGACTTAGATGTTGATAACTCTAAGATTTCAGCTGTTGTAGACACTAACGCGCTAAGCTCATGACTGTAAATACCATCGTAACCCCCTCTTCTCAGGTAGATAGCATTTTACCTGGATATATTAACGAGACTTATACAGAATTCGTCAATTTTATGACGAAAGCTGATCAAAGTGAAGAGCGCATTGGATTTTCTCAAGATCTATTACAAAATTTAAACAAATATCGAGATTTTAACACTTATCGGCATAAAATTGTCGAGACAGGTGTCCTCGCTCAGAACATTACGGCAACTGATACTGAGTTAACACTTGAAAGTGGATTTGGATTCCCAGAAGAAGACGGTATTCTGTATATTGGTGATGAAATCATCCTATATCGAGTAAAAACAGGAAATGTGTTCTCTGAACTCGAAAGAGGAGCAGCAGGAACAGTCATTTTACCGACTTTTACATCAAAAGGAACTTATACGACTACAACAGCTGCTGATCACACTTCAGAATCAGTGGTTACGAATGTTTCGATGTTATTTTTGGTTTCAATGCTCGAAACCATCTATGAAACTTATGTTCCAGAGATTATTCCGTCTCGTGTTGCTCCAGAAATCAATAATGCGACTCTTTTAGAGAATATTAGAGAATTTTTCCAATCCAAAGGTTCTAAGTTAGGAATCAAGTCACTTTTCAAGATTCTTTTTGCAGAAAATGACGTTGATGTGACTTATCCTGGAGACAGGATGATTATTCCGTCAAAATCGACTTGGAATGAAGCGGAAATCGTTAGAGTGCTTCCTTTACCTTCTCCTTTGTGTCCGGTAACTGCAAATCTACTTCCACCTGATAAGTTTATCAATGCCAGGTTAGATTATTACATTGAAGGGTATGAGTCGGAAGATACTCCTCTTGCAACTGCTGTTTGTGAGTATGCTTTCTCTTATCCTTATGAAGATGAGATTCAGTATGAGTTATCTCTTCAGAAAAACTCACTTCTTGGTAAGATTCCTGCAACTCCAGTAACAGTTCTCACTAAAAACCTTGATATCAATGATACAACGGTTACTGTTGAGACAACGATTGGATTTCCTGTAAGTGGAGTTATTCATATTGGAGCCGAAGGCATTAAGTATGAGTATAAGTCATTAAATCAGTTCTTTGGATGCACTAGAGGATTTGTTGGTGTTGCTAGAGCGCATCAAGAGACAGAGAGTGTTTTTGGATCTAATTTATTAAGAGGAACTACTTTTCTCGATGGAGTCAAGTATGAAACCTATTGTTGGGTTCTTGGGCTAGCAGAAAAAGCAGATGTTCTTGATGGTGGACTACTTCATAAGTTAAATGATGATATTTACATCAATGACCCAGGTGCAATCAATCCTCGCGAGCCGGTTCTTGCTTCTATCATAGAAAACTACGATGAGAAGACTGTAACTCAAGCTTCTATTGTAGATATGCCATATGTTGGCAACTTAACAGAGGGAGTAAACTCTGTTTACTTTGATGATGAGTTTGCTCTGGTATCTACTTCTGGATTCCCAGATTACACAATTGGTAACTTTAGTACTGATGGTTCTATTGGTCCTAACCTAACCGCTGACAATGTCACCTATGCCATTCCCCTCTCTGGCACAGTAGAAGACGTTGATGTTCCAGATAAGGGAACTAATCAGATTGGAGTCTTTGTTGATGGTGTAGCGGCTTATAGTGAGGTTTCACCTAAGACTTTGGTGCAAGGTAACATTGCATCCTTTAAAGTCATAACAGAAGGACATGGATATAAGAATCCAACGGTTCTTATCAATCCTGCTTTTTCTGGTGCTTCAGCTACAGTAGTCGATGGAAGAATTACAAGTGTCTCTGCTACAAGTGTATGCGAGATGCCAAGATATTACGATTATGATCCAACAGTAAGAATTACCAGCGGAGAAAATGCATCGTTTAGTATTTCCTTTGATTTATATGGAAGAATCACTGCGGTTACTGTAGAGGATGGTGGTTTATATTATAAGGATGCTCCACCAATATCTGTTGTAGATTCATCTGGTCGTGGTAAGGGCGCATTGCTCACTGCAACCGTTTCAGGAGGATCTATCACTGCTATCAATGTTATCCAGAGTGGTATCGATTATAATCCAGCCACAACAGAGGTTGTAGACCTTCCTGTGGGCTCTGGAGCAGTTGTGACGGCAACCGTTCAGTATTATCAGTATAACCGCTACCAAGAGGTCCTACAGAACCCTACCTGGACATTTGACTCTGGTAATGGTTTCTTATATGAGCCACCATCAGGAATTGGAGATAGAACCACTTATGGTTATGTTTGTTCTCCTACTCAACTAAGAAATAAGTTAGATGACAATGGAACTCATCACTCTCCAATTCTTGGATGGGCTCTTGATGGAAATCCAATTTATGGACCTCATGGATATACCAACTACAAGAATGACTCCGATGGCATCAGAAGAATGCGAAGTGGGTATATATTACCAATTGACAGATCAGAAATCGTTCCTGGTGGAGAGACTATTGGAGTTGGACTTGTTCCTCCTCCGGTAGACGTTTACCCTATGGGTACTTTCGTTCAGGACTATGATTATCATCCAGAATTTACAAATTTAAATCTACTTGATTTACAATCAGATTCGGGAGACGATATAACCACAGAAAGTGGATTAACTCTCGAAGTGTATATTCAGGACGCTTCTGGTCCCTACACAGCAGATTTGGATGCAAACAACGGCAGAATTTGTAATACTCCAGAATATCCAGAAGAATTATATCCTGATGGCATATATGCGTACTTTGTTACTATCAATGCAGATCAGACACCAGCATTCCCATACATCATAGGAGCAGACTATCATAACGCACCTGTTGATTGGTATTTGAGTTGGGGAGCGAAGGGAGTTCTTCCACAGAAGATTAAGTTTGGTCCTATTCCATATACTCCCACAAGAAGTCTAGATGCTTCTTTATTCAGAAGATATAGAAACCCATATCTGTCCGATTCTAAGAAACTCATTGATGTTAACATTTCCACTGTATCAACTGGTGGAGTATCATCTATTGTAGTAGAGAGTGGACTTCCTGCCACTACGATGATTGGAGATTTGTTATATTATAATGATGAAGAGGAAATGGGTTCTGGCGCTCTTGGTGTTGTCACATTTGTAGATGGAGAAGAGGTTGATTACTCTTTTGGAAGTTTACTTATTGCATATCTGGATTCACATAGACAGAAAGTCGACTTATCTGGAAACAACATAAGTTTCACTTTTGTTAAGGATACTTACATTAGAACTTGGAATGATGCTTATGCAAGAGTTGAAAAATACAATCAGGAAACGAGAGAGCTGTTCCTTCAGACAGAAACTCTAAACCATGTCATACCAAATCCAGATCCAACCAAACCGTCTTTCTTCGATAACTTATTCCAACCAGTAAAGCTCTATACAGCCAATCCAGAGATTCTTGAATTAGGAAATGTTCCTCTTGGATCCACAATGCCAAATGATGTCATTGTTTCTTATTATAGACCAACTGTTGGAATTTCTGGTTACGACACAGCACCAGGAGATCTATGGTGGTCAATCTATGACGGTAGACTGTTTATCTATTATGAAGATAATGACAGTTCTCAGTGGGTCGTAACTCAACCACTTGGAGTCACTCCACTTGGAGATCTTGCTTCTGATACGAGTTTAGCGAGTGACACTGCTGTTGTTACGATAGACAGTCCTGGAGCTCGTTCAGAATTGGTTGCTGGTGGCAATAACACTATTACAATTAGTAATATTGCTCCTGATCAGAGATCAGATGGCACTCCCAATAAAATGGGTGACTTGTGGTGGTCACAAGACACTGGTATCTTGTATATCTGGTATACTGATGGACTACAAAATCTAACAGCTACTGGAAGTTATAGTGAGAGTTATGTAAACAGTTACTGGGTTATTACTGATCCAACAGGTATTGTTCCTCTGGGTCATGGTGATGAGTCTTATGCTGATGATAGAATCTATCCAGAACCAGGATCAACGGCTTCACTTGGTGCAACAATTTATACGGGCAAGATCACTGCGATGATCTCAGACGTAGCTCCAACAGTAAGACCTGACGGAAGTGCACTTCAGTTAGGTAACCTCTTCTGGTCTAATGCAACTGGTAAGATGTATGTTTATTGGAGCGATGGAGACAGCGTCCAGTGGACTGTCGCCAACCCAAATGGTTCTATTACAGGCGAGTATGCCATGGATAAGTTCCCTGGTGGAGATACTGACGGCCCCGGACCTGATCCTTTCTCTCCTATTGGACAAATACAAGAAATACCAACACAGAAACTTCTGTGGTTTGATGATTTACGCAATTTCAGACCAGGAGATTTGGTAACCTTCCAGACTGGAGCTCCGGGTGTAGCTGCAACATCAGAAGATTCCAAACTTGAGATTCTAGGTCCAAACGAAAAGAACTACGCAATCTTTATTAGAGGATATAATGACGAAGCCCTTGAACTTCCCAATGGCATTCCAATGGTTAATAGATCAAGAGCTATCTATACTGTACATGCAAAGACTGCTACTAATTTGGATACTGGAGATCAAGTTATTATTTCTGGATCTGCTTATCCAGAAGTAAATGGACTGCACTCTGTTCTACAGGCTGGAATTATTATTCCTGCAGTGGTAACACCTGTCATTAACAATGACGGAGAGATGACTGATATAATCTTGGAAAGTGGCGGCAAGTTCTACACTAGAGACTTTATTATTTCATTCACGGGTGGCGGTGGACAGGCTGCATTTGGATTTGCAACAGTGTCACCTCTATCTGAAGGTGGTAGAGTAATTAGTGTTAGCTTGCTGAATGGTGGTCACAATTACATTAGTACTCCCACTCCAATTTATGGTAGAGAGGTTGCTAATAATACATTCTTTATCGCAGTAAGTGCTTTCTATGGATCTGATAATCCCATAACCTATGTCGCTACAGGAAAGAGAGTTATTAATAAAGCAGCAATTATTGAAGTTGATTCTCCTGGTATTGATTATACCGAAATTCCTCCAGCGCTTGGTCTTTATAAGAAGTTATCAGACAGAGCTAGATTGGTTGTTGAAACTGCTGGCACAACTATCGATGGTGTGAAGGTTCTCAGCGGTGGCGCGAGATATGTAAACCCAACTCCTATATTCTATGATATGCAGGGTTCTGGTAGAGGAGCTACAGCCACAGCAGAGGTCGAAAACGGCGTGGTGACTAGAATTTTAATGACAACAAGAGGTAGTGGGTACGTTCAGCCAGTTGTTCAGTTAGTAGAAATGGATGGAAAATATGTCTCATTGACTAAGGATATTGGTAAGATTACATCGTTGGATGTGATTGATCCAGGAAAGAAGGTACTTACTGACTCTTCTCTCGCACCTGAACTTCAGATTACTACAAGATGCATTCTTCAGCATCCAAAAGGTGATTTTATTGAGGGAACTGAAGTTTATCAGGGAACACCAGATGTTAAGCAAGTTACAGCAACTGTTGTTTCTTATGATGATTCAATTCAACAACTCACTTTAGAGAAAGTGAGTGGTATTCTAAAAGAGGGACAAAAGATTCAAGATTCCAATGGTGCAGAAGGAATCGTCAGATTAGAAGGAGAAGCAGATTGCAGAATCATTATCAGTGGAACTTCAGAACCAGCTGGAAGATTTATCAATGATACTTCAATGTTGAGTACCAAATATGCTCACATTCAGGATTCTTACTATTATCAGTGGTTCTCTTATAACATTCAGTCTCCTCTTCAGAAAACTCAGTACGAGACACTTGTCGATGAGATTATTCACCCATCCGGGTTTATTCAATTCTCTGAATTTGATTTCACTACTTTGGTAAATGTTCCTTTTGATTCTGAAGAAGTAGAATTCGGCAGACATACTATATTGGACAGCAGCAGAGTTCCTCCTGTTATTATTTCTACGGATCCACCAGTGGACCCAGATCCAGGAAACCTCTGGTACAACGATGTCGTTGGTACTCTCTTTATCTACTATGTGGATTCTGATAGTGCACAGTGGGTGGATACTAACCCAGATGACACTTATCCCCGCATTCCATACTCATCCAAATCCTCTCTCCTGCCAAGTCTTTCTCGTCCCGCTGCGATCGGTGGTACGCCACCGAACAGACCCGCACAAGGCGATCTGTGGTTCAATAGCGATGATGGTATCCTCTTTGTTTACTATGTGGATGCTGATAGTGCACAGTGGGTCGATTGTAATCCACGAGATACTCCAGTATACACTCCACCATCATTTGCCACAGTACCTTCTGGATACCCAGTTACCGTTTCTGAGGAACTGCCTTTGGATCCAGAGAAAGGCGATCTCTGGTATGATACAGTCAATGGTGTTCTTTATGTCTGGTATGTGGACCCAGACAGTGCAGAGTGGGTCGATTGCCATACCAAGCCATAACACTTCGGTATGGCTGATAAATAATAATAAAAGAGCTAATGGCAACTGTCAATACAAACGACCTAAAGATAAAGAACGCCAAGAACTTGATTGCTTCTTTTAACACTCCTGCGACTGCTACCACGCAGGTGGTTGCAGAGAGTTATGTGTTTGTTGGAAGAGTCCAGCCTTGGCCTGATGATAATGTTCCTACACCTCCTCAAAACAACTTTAAGGAGTTCTATGACACATATGATAACATGTTTGCTCTGAGTCGTATTCAGAACTCAGATGCGTTTCATATGATCACTAAGTTGAAGTGGGTGTCTGGTGCTGTATATGACAGATACCAGCACAACTACACTATTGAAAATAAGTCATTCAGTGGAGCAAGCAATCTTTATGATGCCAACTTTTATGTTCTGAATAGTCTCAATCATGTTTATGTCTGTTTAGATAACAATAACAACCAAACATCAACGGTAGAACCGAGAGCTCCTGGTGATGATGCTTTCTATACTTCTGATGGTTATCAGTGGTTGAGAATTTATAACATCACTGCTAGTGATATTGCATCAAGATCTACTAATAACTTGATGCCTATTACTCCGGCCAATAAACCAGTAGAAACTACTAATGGTGCATTGTATACAGTTATTATTAACAATGCTGGTTCTGGATATACAATTAACCCAATTGGAACAGGCAATCAAATTAGTGCATACTATGCACACATCAATGGAGATGGAACAGGAGCCGTTGCCAAGGTTACTATTAAAAACTCAGTAGTGACAAAGGTTGAAGTAGTAAGAGAGGGATCTGGATATACCTTTGCTAGTCTTGAGTTTGTGAGAGGAAAGGTTTATGAGTCACTTGTTGATTTGGATCTTGGAGTGAATGCACTTAATCCAGAAGGAAACGGTGATTTCAGAAGCACCGTTATCATCTCTCCTCCTGGTGGATGGGGAAGTGATATTATCAGAGAACTAGGTGGAACTAAGGTAGGTGTCTTCTCAACACTGAACTATACTCTGTTTAAGAACTATTTCTCGTCTTCTTTTAGACAAGTTGGAATCTTACAGAACTTCACTTATGCAGCAAATAACCCACCATCCATTCAAGCTTGTTATGCTATAAAAGTGAATGGAATTGCATCTGGAGCTTCTTACTCGATGGGTGAGACTATCACTCAGGAAGTAACAACAGATGGAATCACTAATCTAGCAAAAGGACTTGTTGTTGGTTGGGATCCAACAAACAGTGTTTTAAGATATACTCAGTCTTCTGATAATGCCGATGCGGATGGAGAGCTGTACAGATTTTCTGGATCAGGCAATATTGTAGGGGTTACATCAGGTTTGTCTGGAATTCCCGATGTTGCATACTCTGGCGTATTGAGTGACACCACATTCGTTGATGGTTATTCTGAACCGGAACTTACAAAGTACACAGGTATCATGACATACCTTACTAATATCTCTCCAGTGGTTAGAGATCCAAACCAGACAGAGAGAATTAGCCTCGTTATAGCCTTCTAAATAACAAAAAAGGATAGTTAATTAAAATGCCTCTCCAAGAGAATTTAAACGTTGCTCCATATTACGCAGATTATACTCCTTTATCAGATTATTATAGTATTCTGTTCAAAGCAGGGTACCCCGTTCAGGCAAGGGAACTGACAAATATGCAGCTTATGCTGCAGAACCAAATCGAGTCTTTTATGTCTCGATTCTTGAAAATCGGTGATACTATTATTCCCGGTGAGTACGCTTATGCTACTGCTGATTATGTAAGAGTATCTTCTATTACACAGGGATCTACTCCTAGTGACTTTCTTGGGTCTACTCTAACTGGTGTCGTTTCTGGTGTAAAAGCGACTGTTCAGTTCTATGCCGACAAGACAGCAGACGATGATGTTACTTTTTATGTAATTTATGAGAACTCAGGCACGACCAGCGAGTATAAAACTTTTATTGAAGGTGAGACATTAGAGTCTAATACAGAAAACAGATATACTGCAGTGACTGGTGTAAGTGGAGTAAGTATGCCACTTAAAACTGTTATTCTCGGTGAGCTTGTAGATTCCCCTGCAATGGGTAAGGGTTCTCTCTTTGTAGTGGAGCCAGGAAGCTATTATGTTGATGGTATTTCAGTAAGAAACGATAAGCAGACGATTACGCTTGATAAGTATTCAACGAAACCCACGTATGATGTTGGTTTTAATGTTAGCGAACAGTATATCACTTCTAATGACGATCCTGCTCTGCTTGATAACTCTCAGGGATCTTCTAACTTTGCTGCACCTGGCGCAGACAGATTAAAGATTCGGCTTGTTCTTGCCAAAACAATAGCTTCTGATAGTAATACAAACTTTATCAGACTTGCTACCATCGTTCAGGGTAATATCATTAGAGAGCCACAGAAAGAACAGAACTGGCAGTGGCTGTATGATATTCTAGCTCAGAGAACCTATGATGAGTCTGGAGACTACATCATTACTGAGTTTCCAATTGAAACACTTCAATATTGGAATTCTGCCGAAGTCAATGGTCTTTTCAATGCCGACGAAGATGATCTATATCCCCCAGTTCCTAAAACCGGGACAACCGAACTTTTAAGCTTCTCAGAAGCAGATGAAAACTATGTGGTAAAGGTAAGCCAAGGCGAGGCTTATGTTCAAGGTTTCAATGTTGGATTTAGTCGTCCGATTTATGTTTTTGGTAAGAAACCAAGAACTCAGAGCTTTAGGGCCAATTCAACAACGACTATCAGAACTCCTTTTGAGATCAAAATCACTGATGTTTACAACCTACCAGATGTAGCTAATATCACAGGTGATGTTAACACTGTAGCGTTTGATGGAATCACTCTTTACAGAAACTTCAATGATGGTTATGTTGGTGAGTCTGTTCAGTCTGACGGCAACCCCGTCAACATCGGACAGGCACCGGTCACAACTTATCATGTGATGGCATCCGGTGATATTGGAACTATTAATGAGACTGGTATCAATAAGGTTGTTTATCAGGGTACTACAGGAGCTGTCGTTGAAATGTCAGGATCCTCAGTAGTAGCAAGATATAATGGAACTGCACAAACTGGATCAGTAGTCAATACAATTGGTGGTGCTCCTGTTACTATAGCTACAGAAATCACACCAGCACCAGCAGGTGTGTTGTATCCAAGATACATCATGCCAGATTCGATTGTTGATGATCTTATCTATGAGGGAGACTCCAGTCAACAGATGGCAGTTGCTGGATATAACTCAACTTATGACATGGGTATTGTTAAGAGTGAGTTCTTTACTGAGTTCCCTATCATTAAGGACACAGGAACCACATTAGATACCACTGCATGGGTGGTTGGTGATCTTGTATATGGAGAAAGAACAAGAACATTTGGTACAGTCGAAGCAGGAAGCACAGTAGATATTCTGATTCTATCCAACATTGTTGGTGAGTTCGAAGCCGGTGAGTTTGTTACTCAGGTAGTTTCTGGTGGAACTAAGATTGGTAGGATTGCCAAGGCTAATGATGTCATTGGATTTGATTTCCCATTAATTTCACAACTCAATAATCTTTCTGGAGTTACATCACTTACAGTGAGTGCGGTTGGTTCTTCTATAACTCTTTCCTCTTCTGACTTTGAATACCTTTCTGCAACTAACGAGTTAATACCAACAATATCTGGTAGAGCTAAGTTGAGAAACTTCCCATATCAGGAAGGATCACAATTACAGAAAACCAGAGTTAATCTTACGGTAGTTGCTAATGCTGGAAGTAGTAAAGAGACTGGTTATGCAACGAGAATTCGTAGTAAGGGAATCAACTCTCTATCTAAGACAAAATCATTCTTTAGTGCTTTAGCAGACACAACTAACTTCACTGCCAACATGGCGATTGAAGACAGCACAGACACTGATATCATATCTCTAGCAAATGGATCTCTGTTTAGTGGTGTTGTGAATGACAATAAGATTGTCTGTAATAACTTTAATGGAAATCCAGCAGAAGAATTAGTCTTTGGTGATCTGATTACATTTACTGATGACACTGGACTTCAACAGAGTCATCTGGTCGCCTTCACAACAGAACCTGTTGGTTATGGACCCAATAGATCTAAATCAGCCATTTATCTGACAACTCCTCTTCAGAATGCAGTAACCAGTTCTGTTGTAGACAGAATCAGGATTATGACAGAAGGAGAACCACAACATAGTCTTCTGTTCCAACTTCCTCAAAGAACTGTTGCTTCTCTTCAGAGTGACATTACCAAGACTGCTATTAACTATTATGTTCTTCAGGAGTTCATTGTTAGTGCCACTGCTGGTGCAACTTCTATTATACTAGAGACAAACAAGTCTAACGAATTCTTTATTCAGGGATCTCCAAATGTTATTGCTAGTATCGTTGAAACAAATGTGGTTGGTAACCTAGAAGTAGGAAGACAACTAACGGTCTTCTCCTCAACTACATCAGATTCAAACAGAAAGGTTACTCTTAACATCAGTGAAGGGACTACTCCAATCAGAAGAGATTGTCAAGTAAAGATTATCATTCCTGTCTATGTTACTAATGCCTTAGCAAAGAGCAAGAAACTGACAAGTCTTGTATCACTGAATGTCAGTGCTGCAGATGCCGCCAAGCCTGTTATCAGTCTCGGTGTTGCAGATGCACTGATGGTGGATAAAGTAATCATTGATTCTTCTCAAGTAGATATCAGAGACAACTACACCTTTGATAATGGACAGAGAGATAATTTCTATGGAATCTCTACACTTACACTTAATCCTGGAGCTCCTGTTCCATCAGGTTCATTAACCATTACATATACTTATTTTGAGCATAGTGGAGCTGGAGACTTCTTCAGTGTAGACTCTTATACTTCTGATGGTGGTATTGAGTATGCGGCAATTCCTGTTTATGCTCCGATTGCATCTTCTCCAATTGATGTCAAGTCAAATGAAATTTATATTCGACTTAGAGACTGTGTAGACTTTAGACCTGTTGTGAATACAACTGGATCCACTCCTTCTTATATTCCGACCATCTCTCCTGGTAAACCCTCTGTAGGTTCGACTAACTTCCGTAACACATCTAACGATGGGAACGGAACTTCACCTCGCATTCCTTTGGTGAACAGCAACTTCGAATGTAATATTGCATTCTATCAACCAAAGATTGATTCACTGTTCATTGAAAAGACAGGTGCATTGACTTTGGTAGAAGGTGTACCAGCAGACGAGCCAGTTGCACCTCCTGATCTTGCCACAGGTATTAGACTCTATAACATTAAACTTCCTCCTTATGTCTTTGATGTAGAAGACATTGATGTTACTAAGTTTAACTATAAGGGTTATAGAATGAAGGATATCGTTTCTTTGGAAAGAAGAATCGGTAGACTAGAAGAACTGGTATCACTTTCACTTCTAGAACAGTCAGCTCTGAACATGAATGTGAGAGACGCTGTTACTGGACTTGATAGATTCAAGAACGGTATCGTTGTTGATCCTTTCTCCACTCACCAGTATGGAGACACTGCCAACGAAGGTTATCACTGTTCTATAGATGAGGCATCAACTCATTTGAGAGCTCCCTTCTATGCTGATCAGGTTGAGTTAATTGAGCAGGTTCAGACTAATCTTCAGAGAGGTTCACTAGGATACAGAAAGGCTGGTCCTCAGTTGATGTTGGATTACCAAATTGGTCCATATATTAGCAATCCGGTTGCAACCCAAACAATCAACCTACAGCCGTATTCAGTATTCACTTATCTCGGAGATGTCGACCTAGTTCCAGGAATTGATACTTGGCAAGACATCACCACTCGTCCAGATCTAGTCATTAGAGACACATCCATCTATGATGCGATGTTGAACATGACGGACACCCTGGCAGAAGTGGGTCTAGGAACCGTATGGACTGACTGGGAAAGTGTTGGAGAAACTCAAACTTCTGTTTCAACAAACACCACCAGAACTGGTTCTCAAATCATTACAGTCACCAATGAAACCCAGTCATCTCAGCGTTCTAGAACTCAGTTACAAACGAACCTGAATGTACAGACAGGTAGAGTTGTTGAGAGTTCTTATGGTGAGAGAATTACTGATGTTCAGTTGGCTCGCACAATGCGATCCAGAAGTGTTCAGATTTATGGTACTCGACTGAAACCAAACACTCGTTATTACATCTTCTTTGATGATGTGGATTGTACTGAGTGGTTTGCCATTGATAATATTTCAACAGCTTTCCCAGATGGTACTACCAGATATGAAGGAAATGCTGGAACAAACAACAGAGGATTTGGTTATCCTGTTCTTTCTGATGATGTTGGTGATCTACAGGGTGTCTTCATTATTCCTAACGGAAGACCACCAGTTCAGCAGCAGGTGTTTACTAACTTTGCAAATGTTTCTTATCAGACATCTGGACCTACTCGCTCCTTCAACACAGGAACAAGGAAGTTTAGAATAACCACTTCTAAAACAAATGAGAAAGACGGATCACAGCTCGAAGGTGTTGCAGAATCGAATTACACAGCAAGTGGAGTTCTTTTAGACAAGCAAGACACCATTGTTGCAACCAATATCCCAACCTTCTCGCTCAGTAATGACCCATTCGGTGGCGCAGAGACTGAGATTGTAACAGATGTGGTAGTAACAGAAATCTCACGGAGTGTTATTAACCTTCCACCACCAGTACCAAGTCCACCACCAAGACCACCCAGACCACCCAGACCTGCTCCCCAGCCACCACAGGATGAGGATCCAGTTGCTCAGACATTCTACATCGATGGAGAAGATTATCCAGAAGGTGTGTTTGTTACCGACTTGATGGTGTACTTTAACACCAAGGATCCAGTAGAGGGAGTTGAAGCTTATCTGACTACTACAGATGGCGATAGACCTACTCCAACTATTGTTCCTTACTCAAGAGTAACTAAGAATAGCGACACTGTTCTAAGAGTCAAGTGTACTCTTGGAGCAGGAATTAGTTCCACAACTATTCCTGCTGGAACCATTATGGTAGGTGCGAATACATCGACAATCGGTGTACTCAAGAGTGCAATGACATTCAACGCCTCTTCTCAGAGTTCTACTACTAATGTCACGAATACAACTTACAATATGGTTCTTAGTAACTATAATGGTGAGTTCTTCGCCGGAGAGGAAATTGTTCCTAGTGTGACACCTGCTAACGCATCAACATTCACAATTGTGGATAGAGAAGTGGACATCACATATGCAGAAGTTACTGATGTGGGATCGGGTTACAGCAGCAATGCAACAGTCGCATTCAGTGCACCTTCACTACCAGGAGGAGTAACTGCCACCGGTACGGTCAAGGTTGGAGCACCAGGAAGCAGTGGAGCTGGTATGGTTTATGGAATTGACATTACCAATTATGGTAGTGGTTATGTTCAACCACCAAGTGCCACTATTTCTGACACTACTGGATCAGGAGCACTGGTAAATGTAAGAACCGTCGAAGGAAAAGAATCGATTGATATGGGCGTGGCAACTTCAGATGATGCCACAGCAGGAACTAAGTTTAGTTTCCCAACTCCTATCTATCTTCTCGGTGGTTCCTCTTATGCATTCGTTCTAAGAGCACCTACTTCCATTAAGTATAATGTCTTTATCTCTACATTGGGCCAGAACATCCTGGGAACTCAAAATAGAGTAACTAGTCAGCCATCTCTTGGTTCTTTGTTCAAATCACAAAATGGTGGACTATGGACAGAAGATCAGAATTCCGATATCAAGTTTGATCTGAGAAGATCTGTGTTCTACGCTAACACTATTGGTAGAATCAATCTTATTAACGGACCAGTTGAAAACAGACCAACAGAGTTGAATCCAATCACTACAAATAGTGCAGTACTTACAGAAGCTGGAGCTACTCGATTTGGTTCTAATCCTAAGATTGTAAGATTTGAGTGTAAGTGGCATGGACTTCTTGCTGGTGACTTAGTTGCTATCGAAGGAGTTACAGGTGATACTGCTGGAAAGATTGGTGGTATTCCAATCGCAGAGTTTAACACTCTTCATACAGTGGTAGACTCGGATATGAATACTTTCACTATTGAAGTGTCTACTGCATCAACCGATTCGTTCAAGGGCGGTGGTTCTAATGTTCGCCTCTCAGTGAATAAAGAATATGAATGCATCAATGTTACAACTGGTGCTATGGTGTTTGGTCCTACGAGTATTTCAACCAGAACAACTCCAACGATTGGACTTTCAAGTTCTCAGCTCCTGAGAGCAAACACACTGACTGATACGGAGTCTTTAGACATGGGCCGTAGGAGATACACTAGAGAAAAGACTCATGTGATCGATCTTCTTAAGACTTATTACTATTCAGAAGCGAAGACAGTCATCAATGAAATCAATGAAGCAAAGTATACTTCTTCTGATAGACTGAACAAGAAAAAGTCACTTACAGTTGAAATTGACATCTTGTCCAGATCAGATGCAGTTTCTCCAGTGATTAACATTGAGAGAACTAATGCAACTGTTATTCGTAACTTGATTGATTATCCAGAACCAACAGATCCAATCTTTGGCGTTCCTGTTGCAACACTGGTAACTAATGGAGATTCAAGCGGACTGACAAATGTCACTGCTGGATCAACATTATCATTCACCAATCACATGAGTCAAGCCAAGACAGTTTATGTTGACTCCCATGACACTGCAACTAACAGGATCAAAGTGAGAGGCGAGGCGGTCAGTGATTTGGCAAGAAACCCAACATACAGTGATTCGGCACTTCAAGCTCTTGGAGTTGCTTCTGTAGTCACAGAAGATGGTTCACTTTACTATCCAGAAGTCAATAATAGAGGTTCTGCTTTCGCTAAGTATATCTCTAAACTGTTCATCTTCGAGAATGAGTGTGACGGTATTCAACTTAAGTTGACTGCTTGTTATTACAGAAGAGATTCCATCAGATGCTACTATCGTCCTAGAACAGTTGGATTTGATGGTGATATTTCACAGGTGAACTGGATTCCGTTCAACCCAACCCAAGAGTTGAGTGTAACTCAAGTGGATCCTGACCAACAGAACATTCTGGTTGATTCTAAGCAGGTGGTACCTGGACTTCCTGATGATGTCAGACAGATTGTGGTGAGGGATAGTGACAATGTCAATCCAGATGATATTGGACCAAGTGCATGGAGATCACTCAATTGGACAGCACAAGATATTCCCAAGTTTGATGCAATCGCCGTTAAGGTTGTGATGACAGCTGACAACCCAGCATTGACTCCCATCATCGATGATTTGCAACTAGTTGTCAGTGAATAAATAAGTATATGAAACAACCAGTAGAAGGCCATCCCGGAATCTTTAAAGATTCCGAGACTGGAGTTATCTCTAATAGAGGAGATAGCTCCAGGGCGAGATATCAAATTGCTAAGCAACAGGCCAAAGCAAACCAACACAACTCTACCGAATTGGATTCTCTTCGTAACGAGATTGATGAAATCAAATCTTTACTCCACCAGCTGCTGAATAAGTAATGGCATTAAATTTCCCAACCGATACTTCCCAACCGTATTTTGATCCTATTTCAGGTTTAAAATACCTGTATAATGCTTCAATTGGAGCTTGGGAAACAGCTATTCAGCCCCCTGCTGTTATCAGGCCTGAACCTCCCACAATTAACATCGAGGGTTTTCTTTGGTGGGATGAAGTTGGAGGTCGACTCCAGATCTGGTATGAAAGTGATGGACAAGGTGCATGGGTTGATGCAAGTCCACTACCAGAAGTCATTGCTGAACCTTCGGATACACCGCCGGTAGATCCTAAGAATGGAGATTTGTGGTGGAACACAGTAAATGGAAGGATGTACATTTGGTATATCGATTCTGATGGAGGACAGTGGGTTGATGCATCACCTGATCCTCATGTAGGAAGTTTGTTGGATGCGTTCGTTTCTCAGAACGAGTTTCCGCCTCCTTCACCAGATCGTAATGATATGTGGTTCAATCCCACAGAGGGAACTCTTTATATCTGGTATGAAGATCCTGATAGTAATCAGTGGGTGCCTGTTATTAACGCCACTACTGACTTAGACACAGTAAACAGTATTTCATCAATTGGTGCGATTACTATTGGTGGAACAGTTGATGCTCCAATTCTTTCAATTCGTGATGCATCAACGACTGACATCGGCGCTTCTAGATTTGCTACAGCAACAGAGTCAACTACTGGAACTGCAACTAATGTCACACTAAGTCCTGGTGTTTTATCAACAACGATTACTGATTACCTTCCAGCGGCAACTGAAACGACTGTAGGTGCAGTAGAACTTGCTACTGTGGCAGAGACTTCAGCTGGAACTGATACAGGTAAGGCAATCACACCTAAGGCATTAAAGGATGCACTTCCAACTCTTGGAGGTATGTCCAATCCAGTTGGAACTATTATTACTTTTGCAAGTCAGACGGCCCCAAGTGGTTATGTTAAGTGCGATGGAGCATTATTAAGTAGAACAACTTATGCTTCTCTTTTCGGAGTGATTGGAACAACATTTGGAGCAGGTGACACCGTTACCACTTTCAATCTTCCTACTCTGACTCATGCAAATGCTAATATCATTCACTGTATCAAAACCTGATAAATAATAACATAAAGGAGGCATAATGGTATTAGAATTTCCAGCTGATCCTGTATTGGATCAGCAGTTCACTGCTCAAAACAATATTATTTACATTTACACTGGTGATGAGTGGACTTCTATTGGTGCTAATACTATTAGTACTGCTAGTGTTGCTGTTGGTGCAGATGCTCCAGTTAAGCCAGTTGTTGGTAACCTATGGTATAACACTACGACTGGTAAGTTAACTGTTTGGTATAACAACCAATGGGCCGATGTAAGACCACCGAATTAAAAACATGGCATCTCTATCATTTCCAAATAACCCAACAGACGGACAGATTTATTCTGGGTCTAATGGAGTTAGATATCATTACATAGCAGAAAGAAAGAGTTGGCGCACGGGCATCAATACACCTCAAGCTGTAATAGGTGCAAACCCAGGATCTACTGCTCCTCTGAATCCAATCAATGGTTCTTTCTGGTTAGACACAGATTCCAATGCTCTTTATGTCTATCATAGTGCCACATCTCAATGGCTAGCAATAGCAACTGGAGTTGGTGGTAGCTCTGATGTAGCGGGTCTTTCCTTAGAAGGCTCGGCACTCTATGATGGAACAGTTGTTCTTGAAGATGTTGGAATCAACCTAGAAATCCTACCGGCAACTTAAATGGCAGTACTAAATTTTCCTATCAACCCTGGTGCTCAAACTCCAGTAAATACTTATAGTAAGACATCCACGCCGGATAATACTGCCAGTTCAAACAACGCAACTTATATTTGGAATGGTGTTGTATGGACTGGAGCGACCGGTGGTTCGTTTTTGAGTCTACTGTCTGATGCAGGTGCTCAGACTGTTCGGACTACAGAACTTACTACATTTACAGGAAAAGCAGTTTCTGCAATCACCACCGATCTTGATCCTGCCAACACTCTGGTAACTAAGGGATACATAAAAGATATAACAGATGATATTATAGATGATATCGATGACAATTATTTGAAATTGTCAGGCGGCACAATGAGCTCGCTTCCTGGAGAAGGTATTATCGTATTTTCTGCTAATCAACCAATTGGTAACGGAAATACACCTGGTCTTTTAACAATTAGCAACAGCATTAATAGCACTAGCAGTACAACAGCGGCTTCGTCATATGCTGTTAAACTTGCTTACGATCATGCAGAGAATGCTCAGAATGCCGCAAACGGCTGCCTGAAGTTAACTGGTGGCACGATGACTGGCCCGATTGTCTTTTCTGGCAATCAACAAAAAGCCACTACCAGTGTCTATGGAATTACTCAACTAGTGAACTCTACTAGTAGTACAAGTACTACTTTGGCTGCGACTCCAAACTCAGTGAAGCTTGCTTATGAT
>JAAHTG010001112.1_pt1 | contig 19655 bp, 26 predicted proteins | sample 6116081 | NCBI WGS metagenome assembly JAAHTG01 (sample SAMN13939989, study PRJNA603662) | sponge metagenome | isolation source: marine sponge | host: Mycale hentscheli | place: New Zealand | collected 2005 | reverse complement strand
GTTGATCTAATTGTTGAACTACTCAATAAAGATGAAACATTGATCGACTTAATTATTAAAATGGATAGAGCAAGAAAGGGTACACATGATAGCTAACATGGATAATTTAAGAGACCTACAGGCTAGGGTAAACCTAGAGACTGCAAGTCATATATCTACAGAATACAACCTTGGTGGTGTTAGACTATATCACCAAGGTTTTGATGACAAACCAAAAGAATACTTAACTGAAACTATCCCTATTGATAGTGCTATTGCATATCTTGAGGGTTGCCTGTATAATCATTATTTAAACTAGAGTATAACTGTAATAACTATAACATAGGAAAGGATTATATTATGAAACAGTATATGGAAATATCACCAAGTGAATACCACGAGATAATCAAGGTTGAAGATAGTGTTGATAACTTACCAACTTATAACTATACTTTGTATTATTATGCTTGCCCTAACTTTGGGGTAAATAGTTGGAGGCGTTATCACGAGATGGACTACACGCCAGACGTTAGACCAATACTAGATGAGACAGATATCTATGGTGCTACTTACTTGCATACTAGAGAAAGTGTTCTTGAAGCTTTTGTTGACTCTAAGTATGGGTCGATTGAAGACATTACTGAGGCACTAATCTCTAGTGAAGAAACTAAGTTTGACCAGACTAGTGCATTAGCTGAGTTCTTAAAAGGTACTACTGATAAAGAGTATAACCTTCTAAGTAACTCTGTATTGAATTGGTCAGACATTACTAAAATACTATCTATCTTTAACCCTACTGAGTGTCCTAAGACTAAAGGTCATATAGCTATGTTCCTGACACACAAGGACAAGCTTAGAGATCGTGTAACAAGTATGAAGAGTGGCAAAGCTATTCGTCGTATGTTTGCTCACCTTAGTAATCAACATGTCGCTAATATTGTTGAAGACTACATTGAACATACATCACCACGTGACTTTGAGTTAGTGTACTCTGAGAAGACGCTAGATTTCGTGACAGCTTACGAGCATTCTACAGTGTCTTACCGCAACCCACGACTAGCGTGTGATCGTAAGAATTTAGCTACATCTTGTATGCAACGAGTCGGTAGACACGATGACTATAACGAAGAGGGTACTTACTACAGTGTAGCCGAGGCCTATGCCTCTGGTGATTTCGGTATCTTGTATGTTAAAGACAAGAAAAACCACATTGCAGGGCGTGTACTTATCGGCAAACATAAAGAAGGTACTGATGTGCATTATGTCCATCAATCTATGTATGGTGCTTGTGAGCAATCATTAGAGATGATGCAAGATCACCTAGACTTTATGGGTTCTACATTTCACAATGAATCTCATCGTGGATGGTATGGTCTAAAGCTTGCAGTAGTAGGCGATCTGTATGATCCAATCGTACCATATGTCGATGGCGAGTACAGAGCCGACTTATCAGATAACAGTAGGTATTTTGTACTATCTGATGATGGTGAATATTCACTTACTGAAACAGATGGGACTATATCTACTGGTCAGTTATGTGGATGTTGTCAAGAGTTAGAGAATGAGTTGATACCTACACCATGTGGTGATTCTTATTGTCAGTACTGCTTTGATGAGAACTACACTACTTGTGCTATCAACGATGAGGCTATCCACAATGAAGATAGTGTCTATGCTCACATGGTATTAGGCCAAGATTTTAATGGTGATGATAGAGTCAGAGAAGTAGATATGCATATGGACGAGGCAGTGTTTGTTGAGTTCACTGAAGAGTTCTGGTACATTGGAGATTGTACTTTACATGAGCCTACTGGAGAGTATATACCTAATCGTCTATGGGATGATTACATTGAATGCTATAAACATGACACAGCCGAAAAGGAAGAGGCATGACTACTATGAATAAATTCGATAGAATACAACAGCTAATTACAATGATGTCATACAAGCGTCCAGCTTATAGTGCATCAGAGAAAGCTTTTGCTGATCGGTTCTTAATTCCTGTCTTTGGTAATCCTGATAGGTTTGGTAACTTTATACACATTGTGGGTAATCAACCTGATGTTATGTTTGCAGCTCATTACGATACTGTTCACAAGAATGAGGGTATGCAAGGTGTTACAATGGATCACGCAACTGGTATTATGTCAAAGACTAAGGTAGATGGTGAGTGCCTAGGTGCTGATTGTACTACTGGTGTTTGGTTACAGTTGAATATGATAGAAGCAGGTGTAGAAGGTGTCTATGTTTGTCACGCCGCCGAAGAAGTTGGTGGTCTTGGTTCAAGAGGTATTGTTGAGGATTATGTGCAAAACCCTAATCATAACTACTCTTGGTTAGATTATATATACTCAGTCATATCATTTGATAGATTAGGCACTACTAGTGTAGTAACACATCAATCAGGTGAGCGTACTTGCAGTGATATATTTGGCTACTCTTTGATTGACGCTTTAGGCAATCAATGGAGCTACGAACTTGACAAACATGGGTCTTATACAGACTCAATGGAATATGCAGAAATAATACCTGAGTGTACTAATATAAGTGTTGGATATAACAATCAACATACAATGAGAGAAACACAAGACGTATTCTTTGCACTAACATTGCTTGAGAAGCTCAAAGAAGCCGACTGGGGGCGGTTAGAGATAGAACGTGAGCCTACCCCCTTGGCAATATGGACAAGCCCTGAGGAGACAGATATGGATGTCAAAGAAATTATAGAAATTGAAGCTATCGAGAGATTGATAGTTGACCACCCTAAACGTCTAGCAGAAATGTTATACGACCTAAACTTAGATGTAGAGTTATTAGTAGAACATCTACAACTAGATCATTTTCAAACAGCTTATTACAGAAGGAGTTATCACTAATGTCATTTACTTATATCGTAGAGATCAAACAAAACAAATACCTAGTGGAGTCAACAACCACTAGTTCACTATCCAAAGCAGTATCTTATGCTGAGAAGAACACTCTTGTAGGCGACTTAGTTGTCGTCTCGGAGGGTTATGAAGGTTCAGATGGTGTCGTTGAAGGAGTTGATCACGTAACTTCTTGGTACGTTGATTAAAATAATGCTTGACAAGTTATTCAAGTATCGTTACAATACAACTTGTTGTTATACTTTAAGTATTAACTAATATTATCTTACTAAAGATATAGGAGATAAGTATTACTTAAAGTATACTTAATGTATAGGAGAGCTACATGAAAGAAACTAAACAATACACTTGCACCACCTGCTACTCTACTGACTTACAATGGAGAGCATTTGTCTCTTGGGATTACATCGCTCAAGAGATGGTTATAGACGAAGTAGGTGAAGACATAGCTAACGAAGCTTATTGCTTTGATTGCGGTCAAGATGTAGAAATAGAAACAACAACAATAATTCACAGAATAAAGGAGCATCTATGAAGCTGTATACAAACAATAAAGGGCAATGGGTAGGCACTCAGGTAGATGCAAAGAAGTTAGGTAAGTTTACTAACCCTGACGTACCTGTTGATAAGAAAGGTCTACTCGACTTCCTTAATACTAATAAGGTCGGCACTACTATGTCGGAGAGCGAGCCAGTACAAATCATTAAGAAACCGGATAAAAAGAAACTTAGAGAAGGATCGTGGGATACATTCAACAGTGTACGTCATCACCTTGAGACATGTAGTGCCAATGATTTAAATACTGCTCTATCAATAATAACTAATCGACTACACGATTTTATTAAATAGGAATACAAAAAATGATGATAGACCCAATCCTAGTAGGACTAGGAATACTGGTAGGCATTGTTGTGTATCAACAGTGGGTTATTAGAAACATACAGATTGATCTTGATGATGTAATAGATGGACACAATCACTTAGTTCAAACAATCATTCAAGTATCAAATGATAACATAAATAAATAATAATAAGAAGGGGGGCTTTACAGAGTTCCCCTTTTACTTTATAATGGTACACATACTGTTATTACAAATACTTACTGAGTGTTTTTAATAGGGGTATAGTTCAATGGTAGAACATTTGATTCCAAACCAAATGATGTGGGTTCGATTCCTACTACCCCTGCCAAGACGTTCTGGTTAGCACCAGATAGTATGGGTCAGCAAATCCCATATGATGAGAAGTGATTATAGCAGTCACAACAAAAGGCTCGATAGAAGTATCTCGGCACAATGATTGTCGTTAGCGAGCGAGAGCCGAGTTATACCAAAGGATACTAAATGTACTACAGTATCTGACGTTGAAAACTCTTCTCGCATTCATCCTAACAAAGGAGACTAAACAATGATAGCTTTTACAGCAACTTTTATAATATTATGTATAATACTTTACTTAGTGATCACAGACAAAGGAGAAGATTAATGTTTGTATCGGAAGAAGAATTCAATAACTTCTGGAAAGAAATAGATAGTGTAAACACTTATCATGTAGGCGTTACCATGCACAACTCTTTTTACGTCGAGGCCAGTTCAGAAGACGAGGCTAGGCAGATAGTACAAGACATGGAAGCTACTGATTTATTATACGATGTAGATTTCAACATCACTTATATAGACAAAGGAGAAGATTAATGCTTAAGAAAGACTTTAATAAATGGTTAGATACAATGCCAAGCGGTGATTGTGAGATAATAGAAGATAATGATGGAGTAATTGTTGTAGCATTTACAGGTATAACTGATAAGGCTACAATAAAGACTCTTAAAGAACGTGGTACTGGTATTGTTATTGAAGTAAATGATACAGAATATGATAGGTTCTTTGATAATAGAAACCCATTCAATTGGGATATGATAGGAGAAAGAAATGCTTAACTTACCAACAGCCGAAGATGCTAGTGACATCTCATACTCTTATAGAACTAAGAAATTACAAGATACAGTCTCTACTGCAATGCATGAAGGTAAACAATGTGCTTACATAAGAGAACACTTAACAAATCGTCAAGACGTTTACGAGTTACATGAACTAGGATATGAAACAAACGTAGACAGTAGAGGCGAGCTATGGATACATTGGAGAAAACTAAATGACTAATATAGTTCATCAACCTTGTCCCTACGAAGCATGTGGTTCATCAGATGCCTTCTCATGGGAACAAGATGAACAGGTAGGACATTGCCACAGTTGCTCTAGGTCTTACCCAATGGCAGGTATGAATCAATTACAGATATTTGATTGGGCGGCTAGTGACTACCCATTAAAGAAAAGAAAGGAGAATATAATGAATGTAGATATAGTCTCAGGTACTTATGAAGGTATCCGAGGCATCTCAGCAGAAGTATGCCAACTCTATGGTATACAACTACAATTAGATGCTGATAACAATCCAGTGCGTTACGCCTTCAAGTGGCCTAACAATGTCAAGTATAGAGGTTATGATGAAAAGAAGTTCTGGTTAAAAGATCGGTCATCACTTGATGATCTATTCGGTCCTGACTTCAACAGTGGTTCATCTAATCGTCTATACATTACAGAAGGTGAGTTTGATGCCGCATCACTATTTGAAGTGCTAGGTAAATCATTTCCTGTCAAGTCAATTCCTGGTGCATCTATCTCAGAGAAGTTCATCAAGAAGAACTTCGAGTATATGAATAGCTTCAAAGAAGTTATCTATGCAGGTGAGTTAGATGATGCAGGGGCAGTAGCCGCAGAGAGATTGTATCAACTCTTTCCAGAGAAGTTCTTCTTTGTTCCAATGTCTAAACACAAGGATGCTAACGAGTTCTTGATGGCAGGTGATAAAGATGATCTAATGTGGTCAGCTAAGAAACCACAACGCTTCTCACCAGACAACTTCTACATCGGTGATCTAGACATTGAAGAAACAATCAAGAAAGAGAATCCTTACAGCTATGTACCTACTGGCCACAGTGGTTTAGATGATAAGATCAGAGGTCTTGTTAAAGGTGGACTTACCTTTGTTAAAGCACCACGCGGTGGTGGTAAGACAGAGATGGTTAGGTTCTTCGAATGTGGACTACTTGCTAATGACCCTGACGTTAAGATAGGTCTGATGCACATGGAAGAAATGAGATCAACTACTTATCGTGCTATGGCTACTTATGAGTTAGGTATCAATGTTCGTACAAAGGAAGATGCTGCAAGTAATGGTATCACTGAGGACAATGTTATCAAAGCGGCTCAGAAGATCGCTGATGACCGTACTGTAGTCTTTGAACTTAGATCACACGATGACCCTATGAAGCTTCTAGACTACGTTAGAATGGCGGCTACAGTGTATGGTGTTGACTATGTATTCATTGACCACGTACAACGCCTAGCATATCTATCTCAGGGTGGTGCTGATGGTGCTACTTCGATGTTAACAGCTATCGGTTCTCGTATGGCTCAGTTAGCTAAAGAGTTAGACATTGGTGTTATCTTTATCTCACAAGTCAATGATGATGGACGTACCAAGTATGCAGGTTCACTTGAAGAAGAAGCTATCATATGTTTGAAGCTAGAACGTGATACTGAGTCTGAGGACGAAGATGTCAGGAACACTACTAACTTCATTGTTGATAAGAACAGACCTTTCAGTAGGTTAGGTAAAGCAGGTTCTATCTACTATGAACCAGACACTACAATACTTTCAGAGGAGACATTCAATGGAGTATGATGACGACGACTACAACATCAACGTTGATAATCTTTATTCAAGTGTTGATTACTTCGATACTCTAAGTGATGACGAGCTAGACCAGTATGATGATAGCAAAGAGATTTACTTCGAGCAACTTGAGGCAAGGGTATCTGTTGCAGAAGATCAACTAGCACATGCTCTTAAACATGAAGACGACCCTAATGTAATTGAAAGGTTACAAGACGAGTTAGAACTACTACTAATCGACTACTTTAACTTTGAACTTTAAGGAGGCACTATGGCACGTATAGCATTTTGTGATATTGAAACTAACGCTATCGAACATCCAGATAAAATCTGGTTAGTCGGTGGTAAGATGCAAGATACTGGTGAAGTCTTTAAGTTCGAGAATATACATACAGACCCTATAGCAAGAAAGGAAGCTACTGAGTGGCATCAATCCTTAGATAAGATGGTTGGTCATAACTTTATTCAATATGATTTACCTATCCTAAACAAATGGTTAGACGCTCCTCTTGACCCGCGTAAGGTTATTGATACTTTGATTGTGTCCCGCACAGTCGATTATGATATAGCAATACCTACTGGTGGAAAAGGCCCACACTCATTAAAGAGTTGGGGTATACGCCTAGGTGTTTACAAAGGTGACTATCACGACTTTGCCAACTTCAATCAGGATATGATTGACTACTGGTACGGAGACTTAGATACTACTGAGGCGTTGTTCAATCACTTCAGTCCTGTCCTATACGATCAGGGTTGGGCTCGATCAATGCGTACTGAGCATGACTTACAGATTGAGTTAGTTCGTAGTAAGTATCACGGCTTTCACTTTGACCATGAACTAGCACAGAGTTTATTAGACAGTGTTATAGTTGAGAAGGCAGAGCTTGAAGAACTATTTCAAGAAGACTTCCCACCTAAGTTACTACCAGTAAATACGATAAAGTATCGTGAGAAGAAAGATGGTACGTTGTTCTCCAACGTGATCAATGCTAAGAAGAAGTATGCGGCTACGGATAGGCAAGGTGATGACCTTATCTGTTATGACTTTATCAGCTTCAATCCTGGGGCTTCTAAAGATCGTGTAGACGTACTATGGGATGCAGGTTGGAAACCTTTTGAGAAGACTGCAACTCATAATAAATTCAACAGACTTAAAGTAGGAGACCCATATGGTAAAAAGATTACTAAGATGGATCAAGAATTCTATGACGAGAAGAAACAATCTCTTGAACGCTATGGATACACAGTATCAGAAGACAACCTATCGACGTTACCTGATACAGCACCTAGGGGTGCTAAGTCACTTGCTCAGTGGCTTACGTTAGAAGGCCGTAGGTCTTCCCTAGTTGAGTGGATTAACCAAGTATGTGATGACAGTCGTATACATGGTACTATCAATAATATTGGCGCATGGACAGGACGTTGTGCACACAACAATCCAAACACCGCCAACATTGCTTCACCTTTTCATGGTACACCACGTAATGCAGTTGACGAGATCAAAGCTAAGTATGATCATCAACTACGTCAGTGTTGGACAGTTCCTAAAGGTAGTTACTTAGTTGGCTGTGATGCAGACGGTATCCAGTTACGAGTACTTGCTGATTATATGTGGCGACACTTTGACGCTGACATGTATGCCAAGGCTATCATGGAAGGTAAGAAAGAGAACGAGACAGACATTCACAATATGAATAAGAAAGCTTTAGGTATACCACACGCTACTCGTGATATGGCTAAGACATTCATATACGGATGGCTACTAGGTGCAGGGGTTGCCAAGACTGCTAGTATTATGCAGGTTGGTGTACAAGAAGCATCGGCGGCTATGAAACGCTTCGAGCAAAGCATTGATGGTTTGTCACCTCTCAAGAAAAGAATGGTTCCTTATATTGCAGACAAGGGCTATTTTACAGGTTACGATGGGCGTAAGGTTATCGTACCTAATGAGCACAAGACTCTAGCAGGTATATTACAATCTGGTGAGTCTATCCTGATGAAGTACACTCTTCTCAACTTTCACAAGAAAGCTAGAGCCGAGGGTATCAACTTCAAGATGTGTGCTTTTGTGCATGACGAATACCAAGTAGAAGTTATCGGCACTCGTGAAGAGGCTGAGCATCTAGGTAAACTGATTGCTACTACTATGTCAGAGACTGGTGTTGAGCTAGGTTTTAAGATACCAACTCCAGGTTCTTATGATATAGGAAAATCGTGGTATGATACACATTGACCTGTTGACATATCACACAACTTCTGCTATAATTGCAGTACAACAACAAATAATCATTAGGAGATTATATATGGCTACTAAAACAATAGAACTACAAGGCATCTTAGAGTGGGCTAAACTATTCGAAGGTAACAGAGACAACGGTGAGTACGATGTAGAAACAGATGGTGCTACAACTGTTGACATTATTATGGACGATGCTACGTTCAAGATGATGAAAGACTCTGGTGTACGTAAACAGGGTAAGCCTGACCCAGATGGACGCGGTACTCGTGTCAAGTTTAAACGTCCTTGGAAAGACAAGTTTGATCGTGAGTGGGCGGCAGGTGCTCCAAAGGTATTCAACCCAAGTGGTGATGCATGGACAGACGCTGACGGTATGATCGGCAACGGCTCAGTAGGTGTTGTATACGTTGATGTATACGATACTAAGATGGGTGTAGGTTCAAGACTAAGTGGTGTACAAGTTATCGACCACGTAGTATTTGAATCAGAAGGTGGAGGTGGTGCTTCTGCAGGTATCCAACCTAAGAACTATTCTAACTCAGCACCAACTGCTGCACCTGCACCTAGTAAAGCAACTCCAGGAGATATTCCTTTCTGAGAGCAAGGTCCGCGGTAATTACTTGGAGGGGCGCACATGCGCCCTTTCTCACCTCTAACAGAAGGATATACAATGGCTAAAGAAATAGCTACACTTGTACAAGACATGGAGAGCGTGATATACGGTAACGAAGGTTGGGACAATACTATTGGTCAACTGGTTGGAACTAACATAGCTCAGATGGCTTCTGATAGATTCAAAGCCCCACAAGAACCTAGGGGTTATTTATCTATGTCATCATTAGGTACTCCATGCTCACGTAAGTTATGGTACAAGATTAATCAAACTGATAAGGCAGAAGCCTTACAAGCCAACGCACTGCTCAAGTTCTTTTACGGAGACATGATTGAGGAACTTGCTTTAGGTATAGCACAGCAAGCAGGACACGAGGTTGTTGGTCAACAAGACAAGATGGATGCACATGGTATCAAAGGCAGTCGAGACTGTGTAATTGATGGCATGACTGTTGATGTTAAGTCTGCATCTCCTTACTCTTTTAAGAAGTTCAAAGAAGGTAACCTAAGAGATCAAGACCCATTCGGTTACATCTCTCAACTATCTTCATATGTCTATGCGGCTAAAGATGACCCATTAGTTACTAACAAAACTCATGGTGCATTCTTAGTTATAGATAAAGTAAATGGACATATATGTTTAGACATGTATGACTTTACTGATGAGCTTAAGACTAAAGAAGAAGAGATCAAAGCAATAAAAGAAATGGTAAAGAATAAAGTACCACCTACACGAACTTACAAAGATGAAGCACAAAGCAAGACATCTCCTAACAAGAAACTATGTATGGAATGTTCTTACTGTGAATTCAAGAAGGCCTGTTGGCCTGGACTTCGTAAGTTTGCTTATTCGTATGGGCCACAGTATTTAACCAAGGTTAAGAAAGAACTTAAGGTTACTGAAGTGGAGGACTTCTAATGGCTAAGCGAGTAAGGTTTCATGGTATCGCGGCAGGTTACAGATCAGGGTTAGAAGAATCAACAGCTCTCGATCTTAAAGATCGCGGTATTGAGTTCACATATGAAGAGACTAAGATCAAATGGACAGACATGAAGATTAGAAGTTATACACCTGACTTTGTTCTAGAGAATGGTATCATCATCGAGACTAAAGGACGCTTCGTTTCTACAGACAGGCGTAAACATAAAGAAATACAAAAGCAGTTTCCAGAACATGATATACGCTTTGTATTCAACAACTCACGAGCCAAGCTCTACAAGGGAGCTAAAAGCACCTACGGAGATTGGTGTAATAAGAATGGCTTTCTATATTCAGATAAAATCATTCCTGAGGAATGGACAGAAGAGGAAAAGAAATGACTATAAGTAAATCAGCAATGGGTAAGACAGCAATCGTTTGGTCATGTGCTCATGCAACACCAGAGACTTCCAGTGAAAGATTTGATTGGCTAGGTGGTTTGATCTATGATATTAAGCCTGACTATTGTGTAGACCTAGGCGATGGAGCTGACATGAAGTCTCTCAACTCTTACGATACACGTAAGCCAGAGTCTGTTGTATCTCAGAACTACGAGAGAGACATTGACTCGTACAATGAGTCTCAAGAGCTCTTACGTTACAGGTTCAAACAACAAAGACGTAGACGACCAAAGTGGTATGGTTTTGAAGGTAATCACGAAGCACGTATTGGTACAGCTATTTCTTTTGACCCTAGGTTAGAAGGTGATAAGTACGGTATCTCTTTCAAACACTTAAATACTAAGAAGTATTTTGATGAGTATCACCAGTATAAGAACGGCGCACCTGCTATCTACAACTACGATGGTGTAGACTACGCACACTATATTGGGGCAGGTAACTTTGGTAGAGCAATCAGTGGTGTACACCATGCTTATGCTTTACTGCAGAAGCGTTACCGTTCAGCTACTGTTGGACACAGCCACAAACGTGACATGTACTTCAAAGAAGATGTAGGTGTTAACGGTGGTATCGGTGCGGTAGTCGGTTGCTACAAAGGTGCTGCAGAAACATGGGCAGGTCAGTCTAATGGTGAATGGTGGAAAGGTGTACTTATAAAGCGTAACATTATGCATGGTCAGTATGATGCACAATGGGTATCACTAGACGTTCTTAGACAAACTTATGGAGGAAAGTAATGGAATATGAAGTAACATTTAAAGTTAAGATAGATGCTGATCAGTTTATATTAGACCTAGATCAGATAGACAGAGAATCTATAGTTAGAGACGAAGTCCTCAATGTACTCTATGATTTAGAAGATGGTACAATAGAATTTATGGAAGTAAATGAGGTAAATGGATGACAACAAATACAAATGAATACTCTCAATGGGTAGAGGGTAAGATAATGACACAAGGTGTTACTAGGTTAATTGAAAACACCTTAGGTCTTATTGGGGAATCAGGTGAGATAGCTGAAAAGATTAAGAAGCTACTACGTGATGATACTAAAGTAGAAGCCCAAGACATCATAAAAGAACTAGGAGATGTCGCATTTTACTTAACTGCTCTGGCGAATTACTTCGACAGTAGCTTAGAAGAAGTGTTAGAACTTAACATGATTAAACTTAATGATAGACAAGAACGTGGTGTTCTTAAAGGGTCAGGAGACAATAGATGATTAAACGAATATTAAACAGTAGGTTAAGAACCTTTGTATGCAAATGTATACGATCACCATTCGTATGGATGTATAGGTTCTGGAATTACCTAATGACATGGCAGATGCACAGAGATACTATCAAACATCTCAATCGTTTGTCTAATAGAGAACTACAAGACATTGGATTAACACGAGGAGATATTGACAACCTAGTGTGGATGAGAGAAGACTTTAAGAGACGTGGAGAAGGTTATGAGGCTAACGGTGATAAGTGAAGCACACTCTCTTCTACATGTAATGTTATTAATAGATAAAGAATTTAAAAAGGATTAACGTATGAGTATAAAAAACCACCAAGGCCCGAGCCTAGGAATATCAGAAGAAATACATGCTATGAAGTATCGCTCCAAAGGAGAGAGCTTCCGAGAGGCTATGGCACGAGTTGCTGACTCTCTCAAGGACAGTGAAGATCACTACAATAACTTCAGAGAGATATTGTTAGATCAACGCTTCCTACCTGCAGGTCGAGTACAATCTGCAATGGGTTCACCACGTAAGGTAACACCATACAACTGCTTTGTATCTATGACTATTGAGGACAGTATGGAAGGCATTATGAAAGCAGCAACAGAAGCTGCTAAGACTATGCAACTAGGTGGGGGTATCGGTTACGACTTCTCCACACTGAGACCACATGGTGCACTTATCAAGAGCCTAGACAGCCGTTCTAGCGGCCCTCTTAGTTTCATGGGTATATTCGATGCCTTATGTAAAACTATCAGCTCTGCAGGGCATCGTAGGGGCGCACAAATGGCAGTCCTAAGGGTAGATCACCCAGACATCCTAGAGTACATTAAAGCTAAGAACAACTCAACTAACCTCACACAGTTCAATATGTCTGTTGGTGTTACTGATGACTTCATGACTGCTGTTAAGGATGATGCAGACTTTGATCTAGTATTCGAAGATAGAGTATATAGCACTATCAGAGCTAAAGCTTTATGGGATGACATCTTACGTTCTACATGGGACTGGGCAGAACCAGGCATCTTGTTCATTGACCGTATTAATCGTAAGAACAACTTACATTATTGTGAGTACATAGCAGCCACCAACCCTTGTGGAGAACAACCTTTACCACCCAACGGTGCATGTCTTCTAGGCTCATTCAACTTAACTCAGTATGTTGTAAAGAATATAGACTCAGGTTTTGGTTTCAACTTAGAGAAGCTAAAGCATGACATTCCACATGTTGTACGAGCAATGGATAACGTAGTTGATAGAGCTACATACCCTCTCCCAGCTCAACAGCTGGAAGCTCAGAGCAAGAGACGTATGGGTCTAGGTGTAACTGGTGTAGCTAATGCTCTTGAAGCACTTGGTAATCCCTACGGTTCAGAAGGTTTCTTAAATGACTTAGAAGAAATCATGGGTGTTATCAGAGACACTTGTTACAAGACATCAATAGCACTTGCAGTAGAGAAGGGTGCATTTCCATTATTCGAAGAGGAATACTTAAACAGTGACTTTGCTAAAACATTACCTGATGACATCCGTTCAGATATCACTAAGTATGGTATCCGTAACAGCCACCTACTCTCTGTGGCTCCTACTGGCACTATCAGTCTCAGTGCTGATAATGTAAGCTCTGGTATTGAACCAGTGTTCTCACACTTCTACGATAGAACTATCCAGACTTTCGATGGCCCGATTGTAGAACGAGTAGAAGACTACGGCTATCGAGTATTTGGCATCAAGGGAGAGACTGCTGATGCACTATCAGTATTCGATCACGTTAAGGTTCTTAACTTAGCATCTAAGTATGTAGACAGTGCTTGTTCTAAGACTTGTAATGTTGGAGATGATGTTACTTGGGAGCAGTTCAAGGATGTATACATGGCGGCTTACGATGGAGGTTCATCAGGTTGTACTACCTTCAGGGCTTCAGGTAAGAGATTTGGCATACTCAATGCGGCAACGTCAGAGGATACAGTTCCAGAGCCAGAAGCAGAAGAAGATAACTTCATAGACGAAGGTGGAGCCTGTTACTTCGACCCTGCTACGGGACTTCGTACTTGCGAATAACCTTGACAACAACACCATAAATATGATACTATAGGGGAGTGGCTTAGGTTGCTCCCTTTTCATTTAACAGGAGAGATTATGACTCAACAAAAACCAAAGACTAAGACTAAGAAACGAGAGACTAAGTACAAAGGTGCGGCTAGCAAAAGAACCTCTGGTATCCTACCCAAGAATGAAAATCAAAAACTACTAATAGACTCTATTAAGTCATCGTGTCAAGTGATAGTGTTTGGCCCTGCAGGTACAGGTAAAACTTATGTTACTACTACAGTAGCGGCTGATCTGTATACAAAGAAAGATATAGATAAAATTGTTATTACACGTCCTATGGTCTCTGTCGGAAGAGAGATAGGTATTCTCCCAGGAGACTTAGGAGAGAAGGTAGCCCCTTGGGGTTTACCAGTTATTGATGTACTAATCAAGCACCTAGGGCGAGGTGCTGTTGAGACAGGTATCAAGAACGGTAACATTGATATGGCTCCTCTTGCTATGATGAGAGGGCGTTCATTTGACAACGCTTTCATAATCTGTGATGAAGCTCAGAATATAACTACACACGAACTCAAGATGTTACTGACTAGGGTAGGCGAAGGTTCTACTATCGTACTTAATGGAGATGTCCAACAGACTGATCTAAAGGATGGCGATGGTTTAACTAAGATAACCCACCTAGCTAAAAAACATAGCTTACCAGTGCCAATCGTTGAGTTTACACTAGACGATATCGTAAGGTCAGATATCTGTGCACAATGGGTTAAGGTATTTTATGAAGAAAAGATATGATCCCTAACTGCTCATGGTGTGGAGACAGCACACTTAAAGGTTTTAAATGTAAATTATGTGGAGATAAGAATATGGCTAAGAATAAAAAGAATGAAGAGATAGTGAGAGAACCACAACACTACTCACGATGGGTAATAGAACCTATTGAATTTATAATGCGTAATAAGTTCGAGTTCTGGAGAGGTAACATAATTAAGTATGTCGTCCGAGCAGGATTCAAAGCTTACGAAGGTAAAGATTTAGTAGAGTCAGAGATCATTGATTTAGAAAAAGTAATAAGATACTCTGAGATGCGAATTAATCACTTGAAAGGAAAAGATAAGCTATGAAGTATGTATTAACAGCAATACTAATTGGACTAGCGTTAGTTATTAGTGTACCTCTTACAGCTTATGCTGACGTAACCTATACCGAAGACAACCACACTGTTTCTATAAGTGGATATACAACTCACGAACAAGCAGATAAGTTATATCAAATACTAAAGAACAACGAAGTAACTACAGCGTTTCTCTCAGGGCCTGGGGGTGATTACTACGCAGGTCTTAAAATGGGAGACATGCTAGCCAACGAAGGCTTAACAACTATAGTAAAGAAAGGAACTGAATGTACTTCTGCATGTGCTTTCATGGCACTAGCAGGTGATAATATAGTTGTAGATGGTGTTGTATTATTCCATGCCCCTTACTTTTCCCAAGCACCTACACACGTAAGCATGCTTCAGTTAGCTCAAAAGTTCGGAGAAGGGTATATGGATATGGCTAACTACCTCGTAAGAAGAGGTACGAGTTTATACTTTGCTAGACAGATAATAACACAAACAAACCCTTGTAAGTTTCTTTCGGTATATAGTGGAGAAGCTATGATGGACTTAAAGAGTGCTGAGACAGCCCTATCAACAGTTTACTATAAAAATTCAATTAAAGACAAATGCAATAGGGGTGTACGTTAAGATGACTATAATAGAGATGGCAAAGAAGACTATTAAAGAGACTACTAAGGTAGTAGAGCAAGAGAAAGAAGAGACTACTATGCTGCCTCCAGGTTCATACCTAAGGGAACACGGTATGTTAATGTTAGTAGACAAGTTTGATCAAGAGAAGATCATGCCTCTAGTAGCTGCTATCTACGAGTACAACCTGATGCCAGAAGATGTACGACCAGAGCAACTAACACTAGTTATCAATAGTCCTGGGGGTTCAGTTCATTCTGCCTTCCACCTTATAGATGCAATAAAGATGTCAGAGATACCTGTAGTAACAATAGGTAAAGGTCTGGTAGCTTCCTGCGGTGTACTAACTATAATGGCAGGGCATAGACGACTACTAACTCACAACACGTCTGTTATGTCTCACCAATATGCTTGGGGTTCTAAAGGTAAAGAACATGAACTACATGCAATGATTAAAGAGTTTGACCTAGCAGGTGATCGCATGGTCAATCACTATAAGAAATGTACTAAGAAATCAGAGAAGTATATCCGTAAACACCTACTGCACCCAACGGATGAATGGCTTACCCCTGAGGAGTGCATTAAACATAATATTGTTGATGAGATAGTTAATACATATTAGGACTTGACAAGGAGGTGTACTTATGATACACTTCCTTATATTCAATTAAAGGAATATGTTGATGACTACCAAACGCAAAAAGCCCCCTGCTCCTAGTCTGGAACAAGAGGCTAAAGCCTTTATTAAGTTGAAAGAGACATCTGTTGAGAGCGTTCCTAAGAGCCTCTCCTCTCACAGGGAACAACTAGCAGCTTCTGTCCTAGCAGGACTGCTAGCCTCCAACAGATCAAGTCGAGCACAAGAACTCGTCGATGAAGCTTATAAGTATGTGGACTTACTGCTTCAATATAAAAAGTAAACAAACTTAACCCCCTTCAGTTTAATTACTGTTGGGGGTTTTTCTTTGTCTAGAAGTTGCCTAAGTCGGCTTCTCTCAGTGTTCTACCTTTGCGGTTGTATAGCTCAGCGTCTAGAAGTCCTATCTCAGCCAATGAAAGATCACCTAAGTCTCCTTCAAATTCTAAGTCTTCCATAGCTTCTCTAACAATCTCTGGTTTGTATTTAGACATGATGTCGTACTGATCACGTAATGTAGTCTGAGGGCCATCATACTGTGTTATTAGTTTAAGCTTGGCTTCGTTCTTGAACTGAGTTACTGTTTCATTCCATATAGCTCTTAGTTCTTTTACTGATGAGTTTCTAAATGACTCACTAGCCATCTTCTCTGTAGCCCATGTCTCAAGTACATCATACATCTGACGTTGATACTCGTTGACAGCTTCTGGTATCATCTTCTTTCTGTCTTTAGATAGAGGTGCGTTTACTTTCCACTGGTCTACACCTATAAGGTTAAGTAACCTCTGTGTATTAGTTAAGTTCTGTACACGTACACCAAGGTTCTTAGTAGACTGTTGAGCTGCTTCACCTGCATATGCACTTATCTTAGTAGGCATACTGTCAGACCCTGTGAGACCCATTAAGAGTTCAGCAGTTGTGTCTAAGTACTTCAATGAATCTCCAACAAACTTATTACCTTGTGTTGTATCTTTAGGTGACTGGTCTTTACCTAACGCCATACCTAATGCTGTATCAACAGGCTCTATAGGTCTCAAGAAACCAGATAAAGCTTGAGCACCAATCTCTGATACTATCTGACCTGCTTCACCACCTGCCTTAACAAACTCTGCTTCTAGTAATGCAGTACCGAAGTCTGCAAACTCACCAACAGTTTTAGTAAGGTTACGTGTAAGACCTCCACCACCAAAGTCTTTACCGACTTGTGCTATTAACTCAGGTGGTACTTCTTCACCTGCTCTGTTATAAGATAACAACCTAGAAGCTGCTTTGAATAAGGAGATAGGATAATCATATTGTTGTGATACAACTTGTCCATCTATTACTTCATCGTATAGACCTAAACCTGCTCTACGGTTCTCATCTTCGTCTAATGACATTGTATAGATGATACCTGAGGTTACAGAACCTCTTACAGCTAAGTCTGCAAAAGAGTTGTTGTTATACTTACCAGAGGCTTTAGCCATCCAGTTAAGTCCTGGTGTATTCTTAACACCAAAGTCTATAGTGTTGTTAAAGAACTTACCAAACGGTATCATAAAGCCAAGTCCAGGGATGTTACGTGCATCCTCGATCATACCTGCTAATTGACCTAGTTTAGTTTTGTTCTTATATGATTGAGAGAAGGTGTTCTCGTGTACCTTGGTAACAGAGTCCATTTCCATTTGTTTATAGTCTTGAGTAGCCCTAATCTTATTGATGTCAGCTCTATTGTAGAACTCATTGTAAGACTGACCAAACTTAATTCTTATCTGTTTGTTCATCTGATACATAAACTCTTGTGACTTAGTGAAAGCATCTTGAGCATTAACAAATGCCATAGCTTGTACAGTATCAATATACTTATCTGCTTTTCCTTGTATCTTACTACCCATACCACCTAACTTAGCCATCTGTTCAGTAGTGTTAGCAACGTCAACACCACCTGATAATGTACGTGTTAGTTTGTCCATAGCACCAGTGTTCTTTAGCAGAGCACTCTGATAAGCAGCGAATGTCATGTCAGGGTCAAACAAGAACCTAGCACGATCAACAGTAGACGCTAGTATTAACTGTCTACCTATCTCTCTTGAATTACCACCGTCTTTAGCCATACCTGCTATTTGTTGGAACATACCTTTACCACCATACAGTAAACCTTTTACTATATCTACAGATGTGTCTAACCCTGCGGCGGCTCCATAACCTACTACGTTCAATGCAGAAGTAGAAGGATGTGATACTAGTGATCTAATAAACTTGTTCTGTACCTCAGATATATTAGCTAGTATTTTACCCTTGCCTTTATACCTGTCTTTACCAAGTGTTACAGGTTGAAGCATTGTGATACCTAATGCATCTTCTGTAAAGTCATTTAAGTTTAGCTCATCAATGGTTTTGTCCATACGCTTAGCTACTTGCATAACAGCGTTCATACTACGAGCACTCTCATTCATCTTATTAGCAAATGAATTACCGAATGTCTCAGGTGTAATCTTAGTATTCTTACGCTTAGCTTTACCACCAAACACAGACATAAGATCATTAATGTCGTCTTGGTCTAGTTTTGTTTTCATAAAGTCAGCAATGTAGTTTGACATCTTGTCATCTTCATCACGTTTAACGAAGAAGTAACCACCTTCATGCATGATCTCTGCTAGACACTTAAGTTGAGTTTTACCTTCTGCATCTTTAACCCCTAACAACAGATCAATAAAGAAGTTGGTGTCACCCTTAGTGATGTCCTCACCTTTTTGTACCTTCTTTACCCAAGAATCTGCATCATCAGGTGTATTCTTTAGATAGTCTTCTAATGACTTCTTTAATTCCTTAACCATAACTTTAGGGTCAGCTTCTTTAAGTGTCTGGTTAATAAGAGATTGATTAGTTGAACCACGCTTAAGTATTATACCTGCTTGTATCCCACCCATAGCCATTGAGGACAAGGCAGCTAAGCCTACTGCACCTTTACTTATCTCACCTTGTACATTAGTCTCTAATAAACTTCTTTGATATAGATATTCCATACCTGCATTAGCTACGGCATCTACTGCTGTGGCTGTGCCTATTTCTTTTAGAGCTGATGTATTTAGTACCTTTTGAATACCTTTGTTAGCCGCTAGGTTAGCAGAGAACTTAGCTATCTCTTCAGTACCTTCTTTAGCAACTTGCCTAGAAGTCTTT
>JAAHTG010000576.1_pt1 | contig 19657 bp, 10 predicted proteins | sample 6116081 | NCBI WGS metagenome assembly JAAHTG01 (sample SAMN13939989, study PRJNA603662) | sponge metagenome | isolation source: marine sponge | host: Mycale hentscheli | place: New Zealand | collected 2005 | reverse complement strand
AAAATCTTTATCAGCTTGCGCAGCACGTTTATTATTAGTAACTATTCCCATGGTATACCTCATCATCATATAAACCAATTACATCTTTATTTAAGATGCATTCTTTTCTTCCGTCAAACACAGTATCCATAATCATTGGAACCATTCTATTCGCACATATATTTAAATACTTACAATTACCACATTCTTTGCTTGCACTGTTTTCAATTTGAGAAACAACTATTTCGTCTTTCTTTCTCAAAATATAATCAGTTATATCAGCATCAGGTAACCAAAGCCAACCATTATCAACTTTAAAATCATCTGTATGGATTTGAGCATTCTCATATATGAATGGCGACAAATACATATCTCCGTGGTAAATACTGACTACAGAATAATGAAATGCTTTATGCGATACATCACCTTGTAAGAAATGGAATTTATTTTTAAATCTATTTGGATCCACTGCTAAACGAGTTAACATATCGTTCCATTCAAATAACTTATCACCGTGCTTTGCGCTATGATTAAAAGAACGAACTACTGATGGCAATACTTCAATAACAGTTTCATACCTAGCTCTAACAAATTCAATAGCAGGGAATAGTATATCCTCTACACCTTGTACGATATTAGTAGCCATACTTATTTCAAAGTTTAGAGAACTATTCTTAAATGTTTCAACTCTTTCATCAAGTGCATCTAGGTATACCTGATCGTTCATTAATCTATTTAAATCCAAAGCGATTTGTACATCCCATGCTTCGACTACTTCTCCTAGTATTGAGTTTTCAATAGCTTTTATTTTACCTTCAATATCTTTTTCAGATAATGATCCGAGTATAGAACAATTGTGTTGGATATTTCTATTATCTTTAGGCATCATTGATATGGCATCAGCAAGTCTTTGATTATTAATAATCTCTTCTAAATTTTGAGCACCATAAAAGTCAGTAGGTCCAATCACAATGTCATCTAATACAATATCAGTTCTATCTTTTAATTCGTATGCCAAGGAATGAAACGTTGCGATTGAGTTTGGGTTCCAATTACCTTTACGTTTAACAAAACAACCCGGACACATATATGAACAGCCTTCAAGTATTTCAAGGTTGACTTGTATTTTATATTCTTTCATATTGTCGATTGAAGTAAATTCCTCACCACGTCCACCGTCTACAATATTTTTCCAATCATTATTTAACATACGATATATCCTTTAATCGTTTTAGTTCTGGGTCGTCATCATCAGTAACTAAAAACTTTTTACGATAACCTTTTTTATCGTTTTCAACCGAATAGCCATCCCATTCATACATTGTTTGAGCAGGACCATTATAGTTGTTTATATTATTTAGCATATTTTCTTTTGGTGCTATGCAGCGGTCTACTCCAAGGTAATCCCTTAACATTATTATTTTTCTATTATAACAACTAAAGAATAATGGACAATCCTCACATTCAGTACCCTTTGCTCTTTTAATTTGATGTTCAACCATTGGAACAACGTCATCAAAAGATTTGACTTTAAACATGTCATCATATATCGCCATGTTCTCATACATAAATGGACTTAAATACCATTCACCGCGTTTGTAGTTTAACACAGTGTAATTTATACCAGCATGGGAATGATCCACCATAATATTGTTTAGCTTTGACTCTTGGTGCCATGTGCTAAAGTATTCATTAAACTCATCAAGTGTTTTTAATATTATGTTTGCTTTGTGAGAACGAGATACAGAAGGAATAAAATCTAATATTGTATCAAAACGTTTTACAGCTTGATCGTGTAGTGCTTCATAATCTAATCCATAATCTTTAATATTAACAACGAATGTATAAGTAACCTCATGTTGAATATGTTTATCTATATAAGCTAACATATCTGATATATGTTTTGTGTATTCATCAGTAAAAAATTTATGAGGATTTGTAGCAATACCAATTTCTATTTCAGTATCCAAATTAATATTATCAATAAGGAAATCACAGAACTTTTTAATATCACCATCAATAAGAGTTGACACAAAGGCTAGGATAGGTGAGTTCTCATTAATAATATCTACAAGTTCTGGCATTACTTCGTAGAAATTTTCTGATGCTAAAAAGTCTGTTGGACCAATCAATATTTCATCAACAAGTATTCCTTGGTCAGTAATAGAACGTATGAACTCTTTTGCCATATATACTTGGCTTTTATCACTAGAGTTACCCCGTCGATGTACAAAGCATCCAGGGCACTTGTGGTGACAACCGTCTAATACATCCATTTGAATTTTAACGGCGCTGACGGGCTTAGTTTGGGTCTCTGTCGTCATCTCATAATAGAGATTATTTTTAATCAGAGGCATACATATATTCCTTTAATGCGACGCAGCTATCTAATCCTCGCGACTCCATATATAAATGTATATTACGTTCAGCACAACTCATCATATATTCGCAGCCATTACAATCATCAACCTGTTGAGCGTATTCTATATTATCATATAAAGTATTTGCATCCATTGTTGTTTCAAAATTTGGAGTTCTTTGAATAATAACATCATACAAGAATGGATTTAAATATAGTTTATTATTATAGAAGCTATAATTTTGGCAGCCATATCCATTAAACTTTGCATCAAAGAATGTATAAAGGTTAAGCCATTTTTTATCAATATTTTGCTCAATCATTTCGCGTCTAAAGTTTGCAAGGTGTTGTTCTACTTTACCGCGCGCGTTCCTATCTGTTAAAAACGATGGTGTAATTATAACTGGTGCATTATAGTCATCATATATCCGTTGACATAAATCATTATAACTAATACGTTTAAACACATCTTTATGGTAATTAACTCTAAATTGAACTGAACCTAACTCAAACATTTTAAGTTTACGGTTCCAATCGTCTAGTTCTCCATCAAGGTACTTGTCTATATCTAAAACGATTTTAAAATCAATATCAGGTACTCTATGTACACCTTCATATAAACTCCATATTTTATCAAGCTTAGTTCTTATCTCGGCATATGATTGAAGTAATGTTGATGTAAATCCAATCGCTGATATTTCATAAAGCTTTTTCATATATGGATGTTTCATAATTTCATGGAAGTTCTCTGCATCAAAAATGTCAGTAGGTCCAATCGTTATCTCATCAGGATAATATGCGCCGTCCATTAATAAATTATATAATGTTTCTAAGTATTCAGGCTTAGTAAGGTTTTTGCGTGGAATAAAGCAACCTGGGCACGACTGAGCGCAGCCATGTAATATGTCTAGGTTTATTTCAGTACGTAAGAAGTCTGTATTAATAGGGCTTTTATCTTTATCATACGTATAATAACCTGCGTATGTTTTATTCAGTTTTACTTGCATGTTCTTCACGGTAGGCTTTAGCCTCTGCTTCGATTTCAGCATGTAATTCCGTGTCAGGTTTTGGTTTTGGAATATCAACGCTGCTAATAAATCCATCAGGCATCATTGATAAAATGTTATTAGTAATATTGCTTTGTGTCAATACATAAAATAAGTCTTTACCAAAGTATGCAGGTTTATCATTATACATCTGTTTATTATATTCTTGTTTAAATCCAAGCATAGAACAAACCAATAGGAAACCATCCCAGCCGTCTGTAAGAAGACGCGCCACATTTGGGCCACAGTTTGTTGGGTAATCAGATACTTTAATTCCCTCAACAGCTTCTTTTACATCAACCTCGAGTTCTTTGTTTTCATCTGATAAGTTTTCGTAAAATTTACAGAGTGTGAATGGAATAAGTTCAGCCATTGTATTACAGACTTGTTCTATGAGTTCATAGTTTTTATCCACAAAATCGTGCAATCGTTCTTTAGTAAAGACATCAAGTAATTGTTCTTCTAATCTATTAAGCTCATACATGTATCTTACTTTGATTGCCATTACAACAAAACGTCCTAGCAATGGTGCCTCGACGATAAAGTCTGATTTAATGTATTCTACTAATAGTTCTTCGTCAACCTGCGCAAAGGCGGTTTTAAAATTAGTATTGGCCAAATAAATTAGAATATGTTTGGCTGATAACTTTTCTTTTGATGCCAAGTAGTCTACCCATAAAACAAAGTCTTCATTATCTTCTTTTATTTTATAGATTTCAACTAAATTTTGCGGTGCCAATGGCAACGTATATAAAGTTTGCTCTTCACTCATAATAAAATCACTTTCTTATATCAATGGGTATTTATGAATTAAATATGGTATTCTGTTTTGGCGTTTCGAAAAGAACTGAACATCTGTATTAATTAACGCCAAGTCTTCTCTAATATTATCTGTGTTAAAGTTTCTTTCTAAAACCTTTTTAACAATAGGGAACACGTTATTAATTTCAGTATATAAATCCATGTATTCCCAACCATCAGCAGTTGTATCAGCTTTGTTCTGATGAACTGCTATAAAGGCAGCATCGTCTTTAACTTTATTCCACATTTCTTCTAATTTATAAAACGCTAATGTATAGTTAGATTTATTAGCAGCATTTACATATACGTCTTTAAAGAATTGTTTTTTATCTGTAGCCCAACCATTTTCGTCAGTTGCATTAGCATTCATATAATCAATAACTGACATAATGTATGCCGAGTAGTGACGACGTGAAGTAAAGTGTTCCATAACATCTTTTGCCATAACTGGTGAATGAATAGTAAATTTTTCAACAATCAATTCTGAAACGCCTGCGCATGAATAGAAATCGTTTAGGAAGAACAATAAGTCATAACTAAAGTTTTTACCATTCTGATATGTAATTACCCAAGGTGTTTCGCCTTCAGCATTTAATAAAGTATTTGTATGGTTTCTAACATCGTTATAAACTGCCGAGTCACTCATTAAAGATAATACTAAATCTTGGTTAATAACTGCTTCCATATAATGAGCAACCATCGCATTAATCGTTGTTGCATCTGCGTCGGGATAAAAACCACATGATGTTAGCAAACCAGCAGTATATTTTGCAAATACTTTAATCATATCCTCTTCGTCTGTAAACATAAGAATACGCTTATCACTATTTTGAATATAAGTAGGATTAGCAATAGTATCCCATTCTTCAAAATCTAATAGTTCTGATGAGCCTGTTCGTGCAGCTTCTGCCAACGATTCATACTCAGCAGGCTGAAGAAATGAGTCTACAAGGTCAGGCTGTACAATAGTAATTCGTCTTGGTTCAGCAGTGTGGTAAAAAGAATTTAATTCACCAATTACTGTTTCAACGTTTTGTGTATTCGTAATATACTTTTTATTATTTAAGTAATATAAACTCTGCCCAATCATGATCTTACTCCTAATTTTTCTATTGCGTCATCGTTCCAAGTAAAATCATACGGGTTATATTCTGCAAGGACATCTTTGTTTAATACACAACCGTTGACGTTTAATGATTCTTGGGCTTCAAAGATTAATCTGCTTGCACAGGCAACTGCAAATTTACAGTCAGCACAATCTTTTACTTTACTAGACCTATTTATACCTTTTGTCACTAGTTCATTTTTACGATCTAATATTTGCTCGAATGTTAAACCAGTAACATCTAAATTTTTATTACCTAAGAAAAACGCTTGCTCATGCAGCATTACATTTAGGTGTGTAGTTGGACCATTTTCTCCTGGGACAATAGTAAGTCCAACAAAGTTAATTGAGTTACAATAAAGATTAGCCATTGACATAACAGTTTCCTGCGCGTTATCTTTATCAATAACTCTACCAAGGAAATCGTTCCATCCAAACAAATTTTTTCTTTGAACCAATTGTGAGTTTGCCCTAGAAAAAGCAGGGTTCATTTCTACAATTGTTTCGTATTCATTTACAGATTTTTGAATAATCTTATTATATGTTTCTTTATCAATTTTTCTGCCAACAACGTTAGAAGCCTGTAATGTCCACGACCAATCCATTTGTTTTGGTGTATTATTTTTAAAGAACTCTACCTTTTCCATAACGTTATTAAAATATTCGTCATCGTTTAACATCTGATCCACTCTACCGATTGGCATAATAAATTCGATTATCATTTCGCGACGATACTTATCCTCATCATCAAGTACGGCAAATATTTGTTTTACTTTATCCATAGTTGCTAAATCAAATTTAGCAGGTGCCGCGATACGAGCGCCGGTGTGTTCTCTCATAATCTCTTGGACTACTGAGTTGTTCAATACTGACTCTGTATTTTTAGCAGTAAAAAAGTCTGTTGGTCCAATAACGAATTCTCTTAAGTTAAGTCCAGTTCTTTTTACACCATCTGCTAGTTCTTTTGCTCTATCAATAATTTGTTGGTTCATAGCAGGGTCGATATTTTTATCAACGAAACAACCTAAGCAGCCGTGATTACATCCTGCTAAAACTTCCATTTGAATTAAAACATCAAACTTAGTAGCATCTGAAGGTGTTAGACTTTCTGGTCCAGAGTACCGCATTTGCTTACAATATGATTTTTGCATTGACATGTTATCTTCTTCCTCTCGAACTGTGACAACTACTATGGCAACTTGCGTGGCAATAATATGCATTAATAGTTCTGTTTGACATTCTTCCTTCAATGAGGTCAACTGTTCTTCTAGTTATTTGTCCTAATGTATCAACAATATCTTGCGCGTAAATAATATTACCGCTATTGATACCACCGTCTACGTAGTTATTATATACATAATAGTTTGCGTTTACGTATTCAAACCTATGATAAAACCATTGACCTCTGGTATAACTGGTTTGCCCGCCGGTTGCATAAACATACGCGTTAACATAAATTCCAACACTTCTATCAAAAGTTCTTAATTGTTGACCACTGTATGTTCTTACCCACGAGTTAACGTCACCTCTATCCATAGTCATTAGCGGCGACCTCTCGAACTATGACATGACGAATGGCAACTCGCATGACAGTAATATGCATTAATGGTTCTGTTGGATATTCTACCTTCGCACAAATCAACCGTCCTACGAACGATACTACGAATAGAATCGATAACATCGCCAGAACGAATTATTCCACCAGTGTATATACCACTATCCAAATAATTGTTATACACATAATAGTTTGCGTTTACGTATTCAAACCGCGTATAATGCCATTGCCCTCTGGTATAACTTGTAACTCCAGTACCTCTAACATAAGCGTTGATATAAAATCCAACACTTCTATCAAATGACCTTAACTGACTACCACACTGTGATCGTACATTAGCGTTTAATTGTGCATATGTTGCCATACTATACTTTAACCTCTACTTCACCATTTTCACTATCAGATATCGCAATACCAATAATATCAAAGCTATTTATGCCAGCAGTACCATAGTCTACCGCACGGCCTTTACCATCGCGATCAGCAATAATCCATTGACCTTTTCTTGCATCGCCATTAATAAGAACTGGAATACGTCCTTTAAGAGCAACGAACGGGTTCATTTTAGACTGAATAGAATCATCGTTGTCATATTCAATATGCTCATTCATTCTGTATGCAGGATTTGTAGAAACCGCACCAGCAACTGGCATTCCGGGTTGATACAATGTTACTTCTTTGTCACCACCAATACCTAAGATATACCCAGGACCATAAATCGCGTCTGCTTCATATCGTTCTGCAAGGTCAGCCCATCTTGCTGACGTAGCCGTACCAACAAACACACCATCGTTTGCGATATAAGATCTATCAGAACCATTTTGTCTAAACTGACAAATTCTGTTTGAGTTTCCGCCTGCAACGATATAGAAACGGTTTGAGTGATATTCAATTTTACCAACATCGTTTCCTGGGTTACCTGTCCAAGATTCGTTACCTGATTCTTCAAATCTGATACATGGTGAATAACCATCTTGGTGGCGTGTTCTTAACTGCCACTGACCCGCAGCATTCAAATCACCAGACCATGTTCTATCACCATACATCCAACGACACATTGTACCGTTATATGTCGCTCTAAGTTGTAGAGACATTGATGAACTATTATTGTTACCAGTAATGGCGAAGTATTGACCTTGCCAAGAATAAGCATGTACACCAGTTGATTGGTTGTACAAACCTTCGCCAGAGCCGTCATTACGGAACCAGTTACGTGCATAGAATTCATTAGCTCTTACGTAACTATTAAAGTTAGATGAACTTGACGGGTTACAATAATAACCTGTGTTATCTGAGTCATAGAAAATAGGCGCACGGAAACTAAATCCTGAGTAAGCATAGTTTGCATCACCATAAACTCTAAACAAGTCAGTGTTATTAATAGTACCAGTTGCCTGACCGTGTCGACCAATATAGAAGTCAGCGCCAGAATTATTGTTGTTATTTGAGTCTAGGTTAATATACACAGAACCATATGAGTTGATACGAATATCGTCATCAGTATTACCACTAGCATTTCTGGAAGAAATTGAGTGGTTTGTGCTATTGTCACCGTAAAAGGTAATAAAGTCACCACGATCTCTTGCATTTAACTGATCCCATTCAATTGTACTCATTTGAGATGTAGACGCAGGGTCTGTATAACGACCTGTGTTATTTGAGTCATAGAATATTGGCGCTCTTAATGAACCACCAGCTTGTAACGAGTTATTTACATAAACGTCATTAGCACCTAATGGATCAGTCGCATTGTTGATTGACATAACCTGAGTATTCATAGTGTAGTCATCGTAGAAGCGCATACCATTATAGTTTGCGTTGGCACCAAACTTAATACCTGTATGGAAAGCAATTCTTAAATCAGGGTAACGATATGACCAACCACCACCTTCACGATAAATCGCATAAGCAGTGCTTTCGCTAGATGAGAAGTATAAACCAAATTGGTCATTTTGTGATACATCATCTTTATGAATAAATCTGTTTGCCCGAACATCACCAGCAAAACTGTTATCACCGGCTGGATTTAAGAAGAATGCAGAGTTGTTACGATCGTAATAAACATTTGCATACATATTACCATATACTTCAGTTGTACCACCTCGTGTTCTTAGCGCCCAGCTTGCACTATTGTCTAAGAAACCAATATCATTCGAGTTATTTGCATATACATAACCTCGAATAGTACCAGCGTTTTCATCTCTAAATCGTAAACCATTAGCAGATGAACCACCAGCAATATTCCAATAGTCATCATTGTCCGAATAGAAATGCTGACCTGTTGCGGTGTTATATAAACCACGACCATTTGTATCGTTACGGAACCAACCATCGTTATAAACTTCAGAGCGAACATCGAGTGTATGCATTACCGATGTACCAGCAAAGTTACCATAATAACCTGTACTATCTCTATCGTAATATGTACCAGCGTAAGCTCCACCCGTTACGAATACATTACCATCACCACGAACTAGAAGATTTGTTGTTCCGGCTAATCCGCCATCTTTAAATGCGATGTCTTCACCACCCGATGTAGCAATAATTAAATGTGCATCGTTTGTATCAGTAGCTTGGATATAACCACGAACATTACCAGCACCTGTAATAAATTGAGCTTCACCACCGTCAGCAAACTGAATAACATCAACTTTTGATGTATTTGATGGATCTACGTAAAAACTTGTATCATCTGAGTCAACTAATCTACTTGCATAGAAGTATGAACTTGTACCGCCACCTGGGTTAGCATTATAGATAGCAATATCAGAATAAGCTGAATAAGCTGTACCTGAGTTCCACGACTGTTGCCATAGACGCATACCGCGACCAGACTTTTTAAACATCAATAAGTTATCTGAACCACCAGAAGAGTCTGTGTAAGATCTTAAGTGTAAGTAATCGGCATATGGTGCAGTGTTATTATTGTTCCAAGATGTGAAACCAAACGTTAGTCGACCCGCGGTATCTTCATTTGGTTCAATAATACGGTTATCTTTTCGTAACAATGTTTGAGCATAGCCATTAACATTACCTTGGATTACGTTATCAACTTGTAGTGTTAATAGTCTTGAAGTACCGTTACCATCAATTCTGTATGCAGTATTATCACTGTCATACCAAATTGGTGAACGTAACTGATTAGTACCTAAGAAGAAACCATCTTTAGTAGAGGCTTGTTCTATGCCATTCCAATAAAGTTCGTTGTCTCCATTTTGTCTCCAAATATGTGCCCATTCATCATTCGTATCGTTGTAGATACCAGCAACACCAGCTCCACTTGACATGAATACCCAGTCATCGTTAATTGCATAACCTGCATAACCACCTTTATTACCAGTTACACTAATTGAACCATAACCACCAGTGGTTGCATCTAATTGATATGTTGCACCACCAAATTGAACTGCGTTTGCACGAACAACATTAGTAATAGACGTTGAAGCGGGATCTAAATAATAAGTGTTATCGTCTGAGTCATAGAACCGACTTGCATAAGATCCATTTAAGGCTGTATGCGTACCTGTTACAACAACATTACGAGACATTGCCCAATCACCGTTTGCATCAGTCCAGTTATCGTCAGTAACAAATCTTAGTCTGTCTGGGTTAGTACCCTCTGCCATTCTAAGCATTTGAGTTCCACCAGCAACCAACTGCATATCGTCAGCACCAATAAATCTGATATATGTATTAGTATCGCCATTATGTCTGATATATTCATTAGCACGTATTTCGTTAAATACAGATGTTGAAGCAGGGTCAGCATAGTAAGCTGAGTTATTAGAGTCATAGAACCTTTGAGCATATGAATAACGTCCAGCCCAAACATCACCGTCAGACTCAACTCGCATACGATATGTACCGTTACCAGAGCCAGTTGTAAATTGTAAATTACCACCAGCATTTGTTGCTAAGTCATTTGGTGACTCATAAATTTGCCATAGGTTTCCGCCGTTCCATGCTAGTCCTTCAGATGGTCCCGGATCGTTAAATGTTAATTTGTTTACGTTGTTAATATTACCGTTTGTCCAATCCCAGTTACCTGCGACTTTAGATGGACCTTTTGGTTCAATATAATAGTTAGTATCGTTACGATCTCTAAATCTACCTGCATCAATAAAGTTGGCTGCTACTTCATCAGCAGTCACATCACCAGTAACGGTAAGATCACCGCCGATTGAAGCATCAGTAACAACAGTTAATCCTTCGGCCTTTAAGCTTCCTTGAGCGTCAGTTCTTTTTAGAATTGGTGGACCAAATTCACGAGTTGCACCGTTTGGAGCTAAGTTCATAATAGATATTAATCGAACAAAGCGAACACCTAAACCATCCGAGCCACTAAATGGCGTGTGTGTTGTCGGTAGTGTATGCTCACCTTTATATTCAGTCCAACCCGTGGCAGTAACGTTAACCGCAGATGCCGCGAAGTATACGATACCATCATTAGCAGCAATTGGATTTTTATCTTTATCGTATTGTCTAACACCTAAGTAAAACAAACCACCAGTACCACTAATACGTCGTACCGCTTGCTCTGCATAAATAGTTTCTCCTGGGCTAACTGCAATAAAGTCAGAGTCAAAAGTTCTATAACCGTTAGTTCTTAGCGCATAACTTGATGCGAACGGTCCATCGCCGTTTTTAACATAATCACCAGTTACGGTTGTCGCATTGTTTTCAACACCTTGCATAGGTTGAATAGCACGTTTGTCCCAGTATTCTGATGCATCAAACATTTTAAGATCGCCAAGACCAGAACCATATGTTTTAAGCAATCCAAGATTTTCATTACCACCATTAAGAGCAAGTGATCCAAAAATACCAGCACCATACGCTTGTATGTCACCATTTTCTGAGAACCAAAAACGCTCACCAATATTATTAAACGAAATGCCCATCGCAGAACGAGTGTTTCTTGTTTGATGGAATATAGATGGGAAATTAGCATCAGCAGCTGTATTTTGTAAAACGATTAAGCGTTGTTGTGCAGACTTAACTTCGAGTGGATAAGTTGTGTTATTAAAGATTGCGCTATCACCAGCTTTAACTGATTTAAGTCTAGATTGACCAGCCATATCAGCATAGAATGCAGAGTCATTTAAGTCATAGAATATTGGAGAACGCATACTGTTTGGAGCAGAACCATAACCATTTTCAGCACCAATTTGATGAATGTTATTTGAATGTAATCTTGTAAAGTTATTTCTGTTTGCAGTCAGTGACCATTCGTTATCTGTTTCGTTATACAGACCCATCTCTGTAGCACCACTGGATATAAAGCCCCAGTCATTACTAATCATATAACCTGCATAACCATCTCTTTCGCCTTCAACCATGATAGTCCCTTTAGGACCTGATGGTGAGTCGATAGTTAGAGAGCTGCCATCCATTTGGATTTGATTTGTTCTAACAACGTTAAGTATAGATGTTGAAGCAGGATCTAAATAATAAGCATTATTACCCGAGTCATAATAACGTGGAGCATAAACATCAAGGTTAAAATCAGCAGAGTTATCATCAATGTTTAATCTCTCTGTATTATTGATAAACAATTTATAGATACCAGCGGCTGAGAAACCAAAGTATGTATCCAAGTCACCTTTATGTCTAATATAATCGTCTAAGTCAATTCTATTCATTACTGATGTACCAGCAAAGTCACCGTAATAAGCGTTGTCATTATAATCGTAATAAGTAGGGAAGTATGCCATGTCGTTGGCATCGGCTGCTGATATGCCGCCGTTGAAATTTACTCTTTTATTGAATAGGAATAATGCTCTGTCTGTATCAAACTGAGCTGACCCTGCAACCTTAGATCCAATATCTAAATAACCAGTTGGTGTTGTGAACCTATGAGCATTTGATGTATTTGGTTCAAACTTAAAAGTTCCGCCAGCATCAGAGAATATTGGAGAACGCATATCTGTAGCAGCTTCAGCATATGTTGAATATACATCAAGCTGTGCGGTTCCACCGGCAGTAAATATAATTTGGTCAGTGCCAAAGCCAATTTTAGTATTAGTATCTCCGTCGTGTATAATTTCACCGGCAAGGTTTATATTATTCATTCTTGATGTACTTGCGAAGTCACCGTAGAAAGTAGTATCATCAACATCTAAATATCGAGCAAACGAAGCATTACCTGTTGACGTAAGTGTTTTATTATTTCTAACTCTAAGATTAGTAGCGTCGTTCATGTAGAAACCGCCACCTTGGCCAAATCCAAGTTCGTCCATTCTTAGGAATGTAGCAGTTCCATTACCGACGACATATGCATCATCAGTACCATTAAGTTGAAGCGATCCATCTATATGAAGTTTACTATCTGTCTTTGTTCCGCTATTTAATAACGGTGTATTATCATGTTGTGTATATGCCACTGAGTCATTACCGATTGTAATATCCCCTGTGCTAAGCATAGCCAATCTTGTTGATGCACCACTATCGTAAAAATATACGCCTTGGTCTGCATCAGATATAAAATAAGCATTCTTTGAGTTATCACCACGAATAGAAAACGCCGCTGCGCCATCTGTTAAAAACTCTGCCCAATATCCATTTTTACTTGAGAATGGGTTACCGCCAATATCAATTCTATTAAGTGATAAGAGTGATAGTCCACCATTATTACCAGCAACTGAAATCGTAGGGTTAGTAGTCGCGCCTAATCCAGCATATGGCGCTATCATAATTCCGCCATTGCCTGAGTTATTGTCTACAAGATTAAAGTCTGTACCTGCTCCAACATTAATACGTCCACCAATTCTAAGTGAGTCGGCAGCACCAGTTTGACCAAGATCCAAATAGTTTGTAGTTCCTGATGTATCATAATATACTGGTGCTTTCATATTGTCAACGGCAGTTACGCCAGTATCTCTTACGAATAATCTATCAGAACCACCAGTTCTAACTTTAAACTCGTTTGCGGCAGAGAATGTAATAAGTGTATCAGCATCTCCTTGGTGAATAATGTCACCTTGTAAACTGATGTTATTCATTACCGATGTACCAGCAAAGTCACCATAGTATGCGTTATTATCAGAGTCAACAAATTGTGGCGCCAGAACATTATATGTAAATGTTGCATTCGTGCTATTAAGAGTTAATCGTGCAGTACCGTCTGTCGTAAATGTTTGTGTGTCTGCACCAAAAGAAATCTTATTATTAGTATCACCATTATGGAATAAGTCTTCGTTAATTCCAAGGTTATTAAATACTGATGTACCAGCTGGATCGGCATAAAAGTTATTATCGTTTGAGTCAAGGAACCTTGGTGCAATTATATCAACTGATGATGTAACTGCCGTATCAGTGATTGCTAATCTTGTAGCTCCACCCGTGTTTAAATTGATTGTGTCGGTATCAAATGATAACTTAGTATCGGTATCACCATTGTGGAAAAGATCGCTGTCAATTCCAATCGTATTCATTACAGATGTACCAGCAAAGTCACCAAGATATGCATTATTACCACTATCTAAATAACGAGGAGCCTTTACGTCAACTAATGATGTTACATCAGTGTCAGTAATTAATAACCTTTGACCACCACCAGTATAAACTTCAAATTGATTGGCAGCCGGGAAATTAATATATGTATCAGCATCGCCATCGTGCGAAATTGTTCCGACAAGACCGATGTTATTCAACCTAGATGTATCAGAAGGCCAAGATAGATATGTATTATCAGCAGAGTCTAAAAATTTATCAGCAATAAGATTACGACCAACAGTCCAATCTCCATTTAAATCTGAGTATGTTTGATATGCGAATGCTCCATCAAGGAAACCAATTTTACCATTGTCTGATGAAAGAACTCTATTGTTACCTGCACCGCGCATAGTAAGCAGTGCTGAACCGGCCTCGTTACCAATAGCAACTGTGCCTTCAAATTCTAAGTTACCAGTCGCAATGTCATTAACATCCGAACGAATAAACTGTGCAGCTTCTAATCCGTCAACTGTGTCAGCATCAAAGTTATTACCTGAACCTTCGTCATCAGTTGTAATAATACGACCTAAGTCAGTACCCGCTGATATTAGTTTAAACCAATCGTTTGTCTCGTCCCATTGTAGAGATGATGTTGGCGATCCACCACGAAGAACTTCCCAACCAGCATTTTCTGTTGGTGTACCAGTTGTAAAATTACTATTAAGAGTGATTAAATTATCAGCAATTAAAACTGTTTCTGATTGAACTTCAGTACGTGTACCTTGTACCGTAAGGTTACCAGTGATAATATAATCACCGTCCATCGTATCGTTTTGATCCGACCTTACAAAACTTCCACTATCAATTCCATCAAGGAAATCAGCATCTAAGCCAGATCCTGTGCCGTCGTTACCACTATACCAAACTGGTACACCGTTAATAGAAGGAACATTAGTAAAATCAGCGATAGTTGTATTGATTGTAAGCTGGTCGTTATTACCGGCTTTGAATACCAAACCGTTTGCGGTATTATCATTAAATTTTATTTCGTTTGCGCCTGAGGTATTGAGAATACTGTAGTCGCCACTGCCTGAGTTTTTGATTTGTAATGCACCTACACCACCTTCAAAATTAATTAAAGGGGTATTGATACCACCCGCATTCTCAACAGTAATTGGAACCGATGATCCTGTGCTTGTAAGTTTGGCTGTGCCTGATACTTGTAATTTATTTACACCATCATCAGTGGATGTGCCGACAAGAACGTTGTTTTCCGATTGAAGACCGTTCTTTACTATGAATTTCTTATCATTTGCCATTCGGTTCACTCTCCCCAGTTAGGCTTATTCTTTATTGTATTTATAATGATTACTTAATCAGTGTTCCCGCAATTTTATATACTGTTGAAGATGCTGAACTCGATGTTACATTTAATCTAACAACTGGCCCTGAAATTTCAACTTCAAACGTTGCTAGCTCTGTATTCGTAAACACAACGCCGTATTCAGTAGCAATTGCAGTTGACCCGTCGTGTGTAACCAATAGTTTAGTTATTTGACGATCAGAACCTTCAGTTGCGGTTACTGTATATTCAGCCCCACTAAAACTAGAATATGGGAATGCGTGGATGTTTGTTGAGGCTGTCGTGGTTGTTGTGGTTGTTGATGATATAAACGTAGTTTGGTCTAAACTCAAATTACCTTCAACCGTTAAGTTACCTGTAATCGTATCACCAGTAACATTAACAAATCGGTTATCGGCTTCAGTTTCAGTATAATAACGATTATCTAATTGACCTGCATCTAGCTCTGTCTCTGTATAATAACGACTGTCAAGTTGCCCGCCATCTAACTCAGTCTCTGTGTAATAAAGAGAATTAAGTTGCCCGCCATCTAATTCTGTTTCAGTATAATAACGACTGTCAAGTTGACCACCGTCTAATTCTGTTTCAGTATAATAACGACTATCAAGTTCACCATTTGTTAATTCTGTTTCAGTAAAATACCTATTATCAAGTTGACCTGCGTCTAACTCTGTTTCAGTATAATAACGGTCATCAAGTTGTGTATTTGCATGTGTTAGTACATGACCATACGTATCAAATGTTAAACCAGTAAGTACACGTCCTGATGCTAAAGAAACATCGACCACTGAAGATGTATCATCATGGTTTATTGTAATTGTTGTATTAATGGAATCATTTAAGTTAAAGTTTCCAGTACCGTCTAGTCCTGTTCCACCTTGAACTGTAACATTACCATTTCCAATCTGGTTTGCCGCAGTATTTGCAGCCTGTGATAAAATATCTGATGCATGTAATCCATCAAGTTTATCAGCATCTAAACCAGTTCCTGAGCCATCAACTGTAAGAAGTTCCGCAAGGATTTCGGCAGCTGTTTGATCCGCGGTTGCGTTATCTTCGATTAAATCAAGTTTTGTACCATCGGTTAAAATATCTCTGCCATCAACCGTACCACTTACCGTGATATTACCTGTTACATCAATATCCTGACCAAACGTGTCAACCTCAACGTAATAGCTAGTTCCATCACCAGTTTGTAATGCCAATGTATTGTTTGCACTAATCCACGAAAAGTCATCAACACCAGATACTGAAGACGTTGTGACAGATGTTAAGCGACCGTCTTCGTCAACAGTAATTACCGGAACCGAGGTAGCCGAACCATATGAACCTGCCGTGACACCTGTGTTTGCTAACTCAGTAGTAAGAGTCATTACACCAGTATTTGAAGAAGCGGTACCCGTAACCTTACCAGTTAATGTAAGATCCAATCCATCTTCTAATAAATCGAGTTTAGCACCATCGGCTGCAACATCTCGGCCATCTACCAAGCCTGTTACTACAATGTTTCCAAGAACACCAAGGTTTGTAAATTGATTAATGACCGTGTTATAATAATTTCCATCAGCCGTGCCAATAGTAAATGTATTATTCGCGATCGTCCATGTGGTGTTTGCTACACCTGCAACTGAAACCGTACTAGCAGTCGTGATTCGTCCATCTTCATCAACCGTGAAAACGGGAACAAGAGAAGCCGATCCATATGACCCTGCGGTTACGCCGGTATTCGCCAACTCTGTTGTGAGAGTCATAACACCAGTATTAGAGAATGCGTTGCCGGTTACTTTACCATTTAATGTAAGGTCTAAAGTAGCAGGAGGTACATTCGTAAAGTTATTATAATCTAAGTAATAATCGCCAGACTCACCATCTAACAGGTCAGCATCAAGGCCAGAGCCTGCGCCGTCAACTGTTTTAATAAGGGTAAGAATTGCACTGGCATCTAAGTCTGCCGATACATCGATAATTGATTCCGTATTAGCAACGGCATCGTATTTTTTAAAATATAGTTTACCGTCAGCTGTGTTGATAGCGATTTCGCCAAGTTCCAACTGTGCAACTGTAGGTATACGTCCCGCAACTGAACTGCGGCGTAATTTTATTGTTGACATATGTATGCCCCTTTGTTATAATAGCTATATAGCTTGATAATCAATAATATAGTTTTAATAAATTAAAACGTTCCACCGTCAATTTCATTAATAGCGATTGCGACATTTCCCGCAGTCACTGTAGTATCGACTCCATCAGTACCTGTAAAGGTTAGATTTGTGCCTAGAGATATAGCAGATGTTGCACCACTTTCATCAATAACTGTAAACGTAGAGTTTTCTAATTTAGCGTTAGTGATATCACCATCTGTTATAGAGAATTCAGTACCTGTTAATGTTAACGCACTTCCAGCCGAGTATGTACCCGCACCAGAGAATTGATACCAAATAACTCCGTCAGTACCAAGTGCAAATGTTTCAGCATCTGTTACTGTAGCAACATAACCAGTACCATTATTTGTAGTACCGTCAGTTACGAATTGGAAAGCTCCTGGGATTTCAGAAGTTTCGTTAAAGTATTCGCCTCGTGTTATTACCCAATCATTCGTTGCATCACCAATAGTGGTAATTTCATACGAACCATTTTCTAATGAATTATTTTGATCCTTAACAAGAATTCTATCTCCGATAGACCATGTTCCAACGCTGTCAATGTCAAGTATAATAGTAGCAGGAATAGTAAGTGTACCATTTCCATTATTATATGTGGCACCTAAATCAGCAGTCGTTGCAGCAAGCGCAGAAGGAATAACTCTTAATCCTTGTGCTACACCATCAACATAACCTTTAGTAGCCGCATCTTGTAAACTAACAGGGTCAGCAAGGTCTTTAATAATATTTGATGAAACACTTATTTCATTCGTATCAGAATTAAGAGTTAAGTCATGCCCAGTTCCTGTGGTTGTAGAAATTGTTCTACCATCTATTAAGACTGAACCAGATACTAAATTACCATCAACCTCAAGTGCTTTGAATATAGAGTCTGTACCACCCGGATGTAAGAAGTAAGATGTAGCATCGGTATCAACAAATTTTTCTGCTAATACATTATTATTTACATACCAATTACCGGTTGCTCTTTCGGAATAAGCAGAGAAGTTAAAGGTATTATCAAGGAAACCAATTTTACCTTGACCTGCGTAAAGCGTTGACTGAGATCCGGGACCATCAGCAAATCCAATTTGCGAGAATGTTAAACCATAACCAACTCTTAAACCATTAAGTCTTGTTTCACCAGCAAAGTCACCATAATAGTTATTGTTATCTGAGTCAAAATATCTTGGAGCAAATACGTTACCCGTAAATGTAGAGCCATCAAGTGTAGCATAAACCGTGTCAAGATGGCTATAATCTAAACCAATCGCAACGTTTGCGTTAGCTCCTGTACCAACAAACTCTTGGTTAACTGTAACACCAGATGTAATTCCGTCTGGGTAAATAAACCTTACATACTGTGTAGTAATATCAGCATCAATAGTTGTATCTGTAAGTCTTGTAACTTGTGCCGAACCGTCAAGGTCTCCGCCTAATGTAATAGTAAAGTTCTCTGCAAAGAGACTCATTACATCGCCAGCGTCGTCATTTACGGCAAATACACCTGCACCGTTTGCATTACCATCTGTAAACATCAGACCAATAATATCACGTGATGTTTCAGTAAAGTTTGGAATCGCGTTAGCTTGTAGTTCTAATGGAATGTCTGTAGCAAAATCAACTCTACCATCTTCAGTAATACGTATACGAGGAGTAAATCCATCAGTACCATACATTCCAGTAGAAACGCCAGTAACATCAAGTCCAATTTTTAATTCGTTGTTTGCACTATCAATATCCTGAAGTTCTAAACCACGACCAAGATTTAATGTTGGATTTTGTAGTAAGTCAATATCTGTTAAGTGTGAATTAGCTCCGTCTTCAATCTGTAGTTTAGATGAGAACGATCCGCCAAGATAATTAAGAGTAAC
>JAAHTG010001110.1_pt1 | contig 19663 bp, 22 predicted proteins | sample 6116081 | NCBI WGS metagenome assembly JAAHTG01 (sample SAMN13939989, study PRJNA603662) | sponge metagenome | isolation source: marine sponge | host: Mycale hentscheli | place: New Zealand | collected 2005 | reverse complement strand
CCTTTTTAAAAAGGCGTTAAGTTTTTCTCCACTTCTGGTTTTCGCAAAAGACCATTCTTTACTCATTATAATATATACAATTATTATATTTTCCTCATATATACGCATTATTCCTAAATAATATTAAATTCCTAAATAATATTATTATATTTATTCATCCATTCTATAATTCTGGAAATAATTTCTGTTCTGGTTCATAGCCCATTTATTTCTCTGGACTGCTAAATATAATCTTTTATATCTATATATCAAAGCATCATTATCTGATTCTAATGATTTTCTATACTTTTTAACATAGTAAGGTGATTGTTTTTCTAATTCATCTCCATATGAATATTCATAATTAATAGCGTCATTATGTAAATATCTTGTATAACATTCATCCTTTTCAAATTTTAATTTATGTATTCCAGATTGAGGTAGAAAATACATATATTTATACTTTCCTAAATACTTTGCGTGTAATCTCTTAAATTCTGTTAATTTTTCATCAACTGGTAAGTCAATAAAATCCTGTGCTTTCTTGTATGAAAGGTCTTCGTTAAAGTCGTTTGCTAAAATAGTTCGCCAGTTTTTGTTCTTGTAGATACTCATTATACATTACTAAATTATTATAATTTCCTCATATATACGCATTATTCCTAAATAAAATCAAATCTCCTAAATATATCAGTCCTGCAATTCTCATTATTCCTAAATAATAATTATGTGGATGTAATTATTATTCCTAAACTATTTACCAAATTTCATCGTCATCGTAATCTTCTCTTGGACGAAAATATGGGTCTTCACCCTCTCGTATCATCTCTTTATCAAAATCTTCATCATATCCAAAATTTTCCATATACTCACATATATTCATCCATTTACTTCTGGCTTTTCTTAAATCTTTCAACTGTTGTTTTAGTTTCTTGATTTCCTGTGCTTGTTGTTCTACAAGGGGCATCGTCGTATGAAGACATACAACAGAGAGGGCTTTGAGGGCTTTGGCGTTCATAACTTTTTCCATTATAATATCTATAATTATTTTATTTTCCTAAATTAAACGCACTTTTTCCATTATTCCTAAATAAAAACATCCATCAATCAAATTTTACAATAAATTCACCTCTTGTAATCTTAAAAAAATTTTGAACTGGTTTCTTTTTCACATCTCTTGTGAAGCAACCATTTCTCATCTGGTATTTCCTTTTGAGGTAATATTCCCTCATATATTTTCTTCTCTTTTCTTTTTTCTCATATTCTGTTAAACTTTTTTTCTTATCTTGCATCTATATATATGGAAGATATAAAAACCCCAACGACGATACGCAAATGTGTATTATGTAAAAAATCTATAAAAAAGTTTGCTAAATGGAATGATAATATCACAAGACCAGTTCATAGGTCCTGCTGCTTAAATTTTAGAGATTTTGGTGATAGATATGCTGATGTCCTCTTCTGTGGTGATAGAAAACAAACTAAAAAATGTATTGTAATCAAACCATCACTTGTAAATACCGATGACTAATTTCACACCACCAGCAAGGTTTCTAATTCTATAATCTTTAAAATATGATGGCGGTAATTGTCTAAATCTATAAAAATTAGTTGTTTTATAATTTTTAATTCTCTTACCATAATCCCTAAAACCATTTTTATTTATCCAATTATTCGCTTGTTTTTCAGTATATTTACTTTTAGGCAAAATCACAGATTGAACTGCTGTCTTCATAATATAATATTATATCAGATATTATATTATTTTTTTAACGCTTTTTTCTCTTCCGCCTCTGCTTGTGCTGTAAAGAACGGTATTGGACTAACAACTTTATAGACGATAGTCGTAGCATTATTTATATCAGCAGGGGTAAGGTCTGGGTTTAAAATCTGTGTCTTAATACCAGTAATTACGAATTCTTTTGTTGCTTTAAAAGCATAACTGGTCTGGAATGAAAAAGCAAAATCACCAGCAAGGTATGCTCTATTACATACAGCAAGAACATTCTGCTTACCACCACCAGTTTTTTCACTATTAAATTCCACACCTTCTATGATGTCGCTTTTGATTAACCAAAATGGATTTTCTAATTTTTTAGGTAATTGTAAAGCATATATACTATCTGATTCTGTTGAAACATTACACGCAAAACCAGCAGATGGTGCTAAATCAAACATAGGTAATCCACCACTTCCATTATTAGATAATCCTTCATCTAAACTTGTATCAAACCTTAAATTATTAGTTAATGGATATGGAAACATACTAACACCCCTTACTGGTTTATTAGTTTCATAAGTTCTTTGAACGAATAAAGCATCTGCTCTACCATTCCTATTAGTTAATTGATTATATGTAAATCCTAACCTTGCTAATAAAGAATTACTATATTTTTCTTTTATATCTGATTCATCATTATAGTCAATTAAAATTTTATTGTAATCATCATCTAAAACCGATATATCCAATATACCCAAACCACTCTGTCCGTATTTATATCCAACAGCATCACCACCACCATTATACTCATATTGAGTTCCAAAATCAAAATTAATGGCTACATTATTTTCTCCTGCTTGTGGATTAGTAGTAGTTCCACTTGTAGGATTTTGAGCCATATTACCCCAGCACATATTCTGGAAAGCAAACCTTCCTCTGGTTTCGTCAAACAAAACATTCATATTAGGTGCTCCAATTTGTATAGAATTTATATAATCTCCTACCACAGTAGGTGGTGAAGGACTATCTTTGTTAAGTTTATCTGCTAATACCATACAACAAGGATTTAATACATTCATAAATCCCATATCAATAAAACAATAATCACACGCCTTAAATATTTGTGCTGTTGCTTGAAAAGCATTCATAACAATAGCAATATTAATTTCTTTAACACCAGTATAAGTCCCAGTATCAATAGGTAATATCATACAATCTAAAAATTGCGATAATTGTTGTGGATTTCTTGAAAATCCTTTATCATCTACTACTTCATAATCATATAATATTTTAAATTCACCTGCTCTTGCGGTCTGTATAAAAAATTTACCCCATCTTTTAGGGTCATATAATGAAACTATTTGCATTGAACTTGCTATTTGCTCGTCCCCTGCTGTTAAAATAGGACAAACCAACGCTTTTTCTGCTGACCTATCTGCTACACTATCATCTGTTCTACCCCAATTAATCAGAGAAATTACCCTCTCCCTAATATCTGCTCTCGTATTCAATCCTGCTGTGCTACTTGTAGCATTTACTTCAAACTGTTTTTGTGAATGTATAAAATCTCTTACTAATTTTACATTATCAAAGGTGTAAGGAATATTTAATGTTAATAAAGCATTTGGTTTTACATCAGTATTAGCACCAGTATAATCTAATTCATCTAATGAATATATACAATTTGAAAAAGCACTACCAGCACCAGTTTTATTAACAGAAAGCCATCCATTATTTTTTACACCACTACCACCTAAACCAACACTATCACATAATAATCTACTACCATAATAAGCATAAAAAGGATTTGAATAAGCAAGTGTAGATTGGTATGGTGAAAAATCATTAGCAACACCACCAGCAGGTGGATTAGCAAGAGCAGTCATACAACAAGTATCTTCCGTCCATACACCTAAATCTTCACTATTAGCATTTCCAATATTTGGCTGTGCGTAAGGTGTAAAAGCACCTCCATTTTGATTTAAATTTACTAATTGTGGTGTTATATTACCTGCGTGAAAATCTTGCGTAATTTTATTAGCAATATTTGCAGGATTATCATATCCAGTAGCAACTTCAAAAATCATATCACTTCTAAAAAACTCAAAAACACCAATGGACGGCACAGCATCTGTCGCATTAACACCACGAGTAGGGTTCGCTACTGGTTTTATAGGGCGTTGTCCGTTATTAAAAATATAACTACCTAAATAAAATCTATGACCTATTAATTTAGCAACAGAACCAGAATATTTTTGTTTAACAGCAGTAAAGGGAACAGCAGGTGGAAATGTTCCTCCATTTTCCATATATCCATAAGTAGCATCAGTCGCAGTAGTATTAATAGTATTCATTCCATAAAGAGGCATCATTACTGTAAAAGGTGCTCTATTATGATGTATATACATAGCACAATTTAAACACATAGCATTAGTTTTATATTTATAATTTTTAATACTTTGTGGTATTTCTATAATTTCTGCTCCAACTCCTACACTATTAATTGCGATGGCTTCAACGCTAATTTCATCACCAACTTTTATAACAATACCATTATCTACTTGATTGGTAAATGAACCTTCACTATCATTTGCTATTTCGGCAGTTTCTTTACTAACATATATTAATTGAGTATTACTCATTTTATTATATAATTAATAGACATTATAATTAATTATAAAAACTTTTTTTTAATCTTCTATATCATCATCATCATCTATAACATCACTAACTTTATAGTTTTTAGATACTTTTATAAGCGACTTCCAGTTTATAGGTGTAGTAAAATTTTGAAATGCTTCTGGTGGATTTTTTCGCAGTTTTAAGTAGAGGAATGAATAAGGTTTATTAGCATATTTTGAATACATATATAGTAAGGTATTTTTGAATTGACTTCCATATTCATCATTTATTTTCTCTAATTCCTTTTCATTTACAATACCATTCATTAAAATAACAGCATTAGCATTACTACGAGCAATAGGCATAAGAGATTTAAAATTCTGGATTGAAAGTATAACATTTGCGTTATAATGACGAAAACGAGTTAGAAAATGAAAAAATTTTCTTGATAAAAGACCACTACTATCGTCTGCTACAATCATTAATTTCGGCATTTTTTCTTTTGGATATTGTTTTTGCATATCTTTAATATCTTCTAAATATTCATCTTTGTATTCTGTATAACACTCAAAATGCTCTCTTAAAAATCTACAACTATCATCTAATTCTGCGGATGGTGAAAAAATCACAGTTCTATCAAAGGCACTTTCTTTACCACCCCAAAAATTTTTAGACAGTAATAGGTTATTAATTATTGTAGTTTTTCCGCTGTTTTGACTTCCCAGTAAGAGAATTAAACTCCCTCTATTTCTATTTATGGATGGTAGATTAGGATGGTATGTTTGTTTATCTTTTATTTCCATAGGTCTTACTGGTTGAATAGATAAATCACCAGATACTTTTTCATTTTTACTCCTTGTATTATATTGTTTTTTATCAGACATTTACTTTATATAAATATTATATAAAATAATAAAAGTTCAAAAAATAATTTTTAAAAATATTTAGTATAGATTTTCCTTAATAACTATTAAGGGTTTTATTAACAAAATTTTCGTTTCCTTATAACCCCTCATAAAAACGATTTTTACCTACATAAATTCACTTTTTTAAAATCCAGAAAATTCTTTATACCTATTTGTAGGGGCATACATAGATAATGGATAATTTGGTGGATGATATGGTTTTTCTTTTGGTTTTTCTTTCTTTACTGGAATAGGTTTAGGTTTTGATTTAGTTTTTGTTTTATTGTAAGCATCTTTCATTTGTTCGTATTTCATCATATATTTCGCAAAAGTATTAAAATCCATACCATTTGGTTTTTCTGGTTGTTTTGGTAATTGTTTATTCTTTCGTATATATCTCATTTTTTCTTCTTCTTCTTTACTGCTAATATCATCTACAATTTTTTCTGCTATATTTTGTTTTTCTTGTTTCTGTTTATAATATCTCTTTCTTGCACTTTCTCTATTTCTTTCTGCTGTTGCTTTTTTTCTCGCTTCTCTTTCCTCTGCTTTCTTTGCTTTCTCTTCTGCTTTTGCTTTCCTTTTTTCCTCTGCTTTTCGTCTTCTGGTTTCTATTCCTTTCTGTCTTGCTTTTGCTAAATGAGCGTATCTGTCCTTTTTAGGTTTAGGTTTTTCAATATCACTTTTAGTTATGGTGTCCGTAGGTTCTTTTACTTTTAATTTTATGTTTTGTTTTTTCTTCATAAATATTTCACTATGTGATGTCTTTGGTTTTGAAAAATCCATATCTTCTTTTAAAACTTCCTCTTTATCAACACAATTTTCTTTTTCTATTATCTCATCAATATTAGGGTTTATTTCTGGAAATAAATTTTTATTATCTTGCTCCATTATAATATCTAAAAGTATAAAAATATTTTTTAAACATTTTTATATTTCTATATTATTTATTTTTGTATATAAGCATCATAATTATTATAATCTCTACAAGAATGTAAATATTTTGTAGGAATATACATACAATCGCTGTATTCATCATATCCTCTTTTATTAGTTCCTCCTTTACGAAATGTAATATCTTGTGGAAGATGATTAGGAATTTCATAAATACATAATTTATCTGTGAATTTAAAAAGAAAAAATCCTTTATAACCTTTCTTCATATACTTCTTGATACTATCATATTTATTTTTACCTATCATTATCGTATCATATTTATTACTTCTGATTCTTCTGGATTTTAATTCTATTGCTATTTTGCCTAAATCATCTGTATAATCTATCGCATTCCATCCAGTAGTATCTCTGGTAAAAGTATTTTTATTAAACCATTTTTTCAAAAACGCACTAACATAGCGTTCATTACTATCTCCCATTTTTCTATCATCAATTGCTTTTTTGTTGTTCCAACTTTTAGGTAATTTTCTCCTAAACATTCGGTCGCCGTAGTATGCTGATTTACTCATCCTTATATAATATATAAATATTTTATTTTTTTCAAATTTAAACGCATTTATTTATACATAGTTTCTGTTTCACCAAAAGAATTTTTCATAGGAATTCTATTAACAACTGGTATATTATCTGGAACATATCCTTCATCTCTTTTTGGTTTTGCTCTAAATGCTATTACTAAATTGGTCTTACCTTTTAATTGTTTTGCCTCATTATTATCATCATCAGTAATCTTAACATCAATACCATTCATATTTATTTCACCATAATTATTTAAATCAATCCATAATGGATTAGGATGAGTGTAATTATAAGCACTATAAGGGTTTAATACTTTTTCATTTAATTCTATTTTATTAACTACCATAATAGATTTATATTCTGTTGATTTAACCCCTTGTTGAGATTTAATACCAAAATTAGTAAGTTGAAAATGTAGTGTAAAATCATCATTACCACTATTCAAAATAGTAGAACCATATTTACCATAAAGAACATAATCTACACCAGTTCCTTCAATATCATCAGATAATGTAATCAAATCTTTTTCTGTTGATGTAGAACTAATAAGTCCTAATTGACTGCCTAAATGAAGATTAGGTGGGTCATAAATATTAAATATAGGATTTCCTAATTCATCCATTACAAACTGTCTTGTAGCATCACCTACAACAGAATTCAATAAGAAATGAATTTTCTTTTTAGATATACCAGCATTAGCACCAGTAGCAATAAATTCTTCTGGTTCTACCTCACCTTTTGCATTTCCTAATTTAGGACTGGTATAACCACCAGTAAAATCTTGAACTAATGGTAAAGCCAGACCATCTGTTCCACTTACTGGTAATTTATAAAAATATGGTAAATTAGCGAGATTAGTATTAGTATTAGTAGCATCTCTTATTTCACCATTATTACTATATCTATTATCAAAATAACCATTAATACCAAAAGCACTCCTTGCTACTGGTGTTTGATACATAACAACTCTCATATCACCAGCATAAGATGGTAATAAATAATTACTCCTTACATCTGGGTCATTTTTCATATCATACAGCATACACCAGCCAGAAGTAGGGTCGCCAGTTCCATCAGCAGGTAAATAAGGTTCATCATCAATAAATCTATATCCACCACCACCAGCAGTAGTATCTAAACAAAATTCAACACACATAGTGTAGGGTGAAGTCCAACGGATACGGAAATTTATAGAAGCACCAGTTCTTCCACCAGTAGCACCACTCGCCATATTAATAGAAAATATTGATGGACCACCTTGTGCTCCACCAGCAAAAGCCACACCAGCAACAGAATTATATCCAGCAGATAATTCACCTATTGATAATGTAGCACAATCAATATATCTACTCTCTACAAATGAACCTCCAACTGGATTAGGGTTTAATATTTTACATATTGCTACTAAATCACCACCATTTTCCATAATATCTACACCAAATAAATATCTTGCATAACCACCAATTGCTCTGGTAAAATCACATTTACCTAAAACTGCGTTTTGTTGGGCTGGGTCAGCATTATTTAAATCCATCAAATCTCTAAAATTTTCTCTACTTTGTGCTACATTTTCTGCGAATTCTAAATCCATAATATCAACACTATTAACACCAAAAGAACAAGGTGTAATACCAGTAAATCCTACTCTATTAGCAGGGAATAATGGTGCTGGATATACGATGTCGGCGTCTGTTTGGGCTAAATTACCTAAAAATATATTAGAATAACCACCACTACCAGCACCAGCAATTGAAGGATGTCCTGCTGGTGCTCCTCCACCATTAGGGGCATTTCTATTAGCATCTGGTGTTCCATCCATAAAAACATTTTTCTTAATACCAGTAGCAGAACCAGCAACACAAAAAACATCACCAAAACCAGTAGAAGAAGAAAAATTATAAGGGAATAAATTATTAACATCCACAATAGGAAGTTGTATAGGGTCTTGAAGTGGTCCGCTCATCTGTGCGAAAGCATAATTAGGGTTATAAAAACGAGCAGTAGAATTAGAAAAATAAATAGGTGCTCCTACCGATTGATGTGCTATTAGAGTAGTAGGTGTATTATAAACAAAAGGACCATTAGTTCCACCTAAACCAGTATGAAAAAAACCATTTTCTTTAAATAATGTAGTATCATCACCAGTTCCAGTTTCAATACCATTAGGTGAAGGTGATACTCCACCATTAACACTAATAGTCATACCACAATTATTATATCCTTGATTATAAATATTATTTATACCTCTTTGTGTTGCTCTTATTGCTACTTTTTTATCATCTTTTAACACCCAATTAAAACCAGTTTCGTATTCATCTTGTAAATTAGATTGTGCTAATACAGATTGATTAGGTTGCATAAAAATATGGTTATAATCACCATCACATCCATAAGTATTACACGCTAATCCAATATTATTTACATATTGTGTAATATCTGCTACATTATTTTCTGATAAATATAAAGGTATAGGGGGATTTAACTGTGGAATTCCTACATACATATAAGCAGTAGCATCATCAAAATCACCTACCTCTGTGCTCTGGAATTGTGTTTTAATAAAAGCAACTTGACTATTAGGTGCTAATTTAATTGGTGAAGTGAAATAATTTCGCCACTTGTAAGGTTTCATATTACTACCACTACCTAAAACACTTGATTTAACAGAATTGTCGTCATTCTTCAAAAATATTAAACTCATTTTTTTATATAATATAATTATATATTAATAATGTTTAAACTTGTAAAACAAGATAAAAAAAGTTTAAAAGTTTTTAAAAATAATCCTAAATCTTTACACGCACCTTGTAATACAGAAATAGGTAATGAAACGACTAATATGAGCGAACATATAGCAGAATACGCTACAAAGAAGAAGCCGAAAAAGAGAATGCCGAAAGATAAAGAAGTATTTGGAACTAAACCTTCTAAAAAATAGATGCTGGATACAGAATGTTTAGGAGTTTTTCTATATATGCGTTTATGTTGAATAATTTTTTTATCTTTACATAGTATATAATATGAGTTCAAACGATATGATTTATACCGATGACGAAAGCGATGCCGACAGCATTACATTTGATGATGGAGAGGAATTAATGTTTAAGATGAATGATGTAGAACCACCATCTAAAAAGAGTTTAGAAGAAATGGATAAAGAAGAATTATTAAAAATTATTAAAAAAGATAAAGAAAATAAAAGAAAATATATTAGAAAATACCAGAAAACAGATAAAGGTAAGATGAAAACAAGAGAAGCATCTAAAAAATACTATGATAGTAATAGAGCAAAAATTTTAGAGAAAAAAAGATTAGCATACATAGCAAAAAAGAGTTTAAAAGAAAAATAAATATTACCGATATATATATAAATGAATTTGATTGAAGGAAATTGTTTAGAAAAACTTAAAACCATATCAAGTAAAAGCGTTGATATAGTTATTACTGACTTACCGTATGGTAGGTTTGAAAAACATTTAGAATGGGATAAACCATTAGATTTGAAAATATTATGGAAAGAATTATGGCGAGTTAGTAAGAAAAATACACCTATATTTATGTTTGGTGATATGAAATTTGGTGTGGAATTAATAAATTCTTGTCCTAAACATTTTAAATATGAAATAGTATGGGATAAAAAAAGAACAACCACACCATTATTGAGTAGAAAAAGGTTAGGTAAATCAACAGAATATGTATTTATTTTCTATAAACATCAACCAGTATATAATTATGCAAAATATCATAAAGTATGTGAATTAAGAAATGAGAAAAATAATATAAAAACTAATGCTATTATCAAGCATTATAAACATTCAAAACATAAAGTATATAAACCACGCTTACCATTAAATGTAGTAAATACACCATTAATAATTGGAAAAGATAATATGTATCATTCACAATCTGCGGTATATACACCAGTATTACCTACTAATGTTATTAGCGAATATGCTGTTAGACATAAAAAATTAATTCCTAATATAACAGAAAAACCACAATTTATTTTAGAATTTTTATTAAAATATTTTAGTAATGAAGGTGATACTTGTTTAGATTGTTGTATGGGTAGTGGTTCAACTGGATTAGCGTGTAAAAATTTAGGAAGAAAATTTATAGGAATTGAGTTAAATAAAAAACATTATGATATAGCACACAAAAGATTAATTGATTAATTTTTATTATATACTGTTAATTATATAATAAATGGTAAGAGTTGGTAAAATGGATATTAAAGTATCAGAAGCAAGAAAGATATTAACATCATTTAACAGAATGTTTAAGACAGAAGAAGAATATGGTAAGCGTGGTAGAGGAGGTAAAGGAGTTTATCGTATGACCGCAAGTGATTTAGCAGAACAGTTAAAAAATTTTACAATTAGAGGTAAGAAAGTAAGTCATAAAACTAAAAAAGATTTTTCTTATATGCTTACAGATGCTATGAAATCATTAGGAAAGGTTAAATCATCAAAAGCAAAAACATCACAGACACCACCAACAGCACCTAAACAGATGAAAAAGAAATCTGGAAATATTACAGATATGCTTAAACAACAAAAAGGAAAACCTAAAAATAAAAAGATTATGGTTAAGAAACAGACGAAAAAAGATAAAGCAGATGAAAAAAAGGGTATGAAAGGACAAAAGAAAAAATCTAAATCTAAAACTGATAAAGGAGAGGAAGATTTTACTGGTAAAAAGGGTGATGTAAGCAAAAGTAAAGGTAAAGATACTAAAAAAGGTAATAAATGGCGTGATTACATTAAAGCCAATAAAGGAAGTGGTAAAAATTTTAAACAATTATCCGCCGAATATAAAGCAAAGAAAAAATAAAACATTTAAAAATTTTTAATATATTTAGTTATTATATAAAATGGCTGATTGGAAAAAAATGTATCCAGATTATGAACTAACTGATGAAGATAGAGCAGTTATGGAGGGATTTAGTGCTAAACATAAAGTCAAACCAGATGAAGAAGCATTACATAGGAGAATGGAACAGAAAAAACTATGGGATGAAACACCACATTACCATAAATGCGATAGAAGTGTGATGAATGGATTTAGTAGATTAGACCCCAGAGTTCCAGTTAAAGTTTGTGGTGGATGTAAGCACTGCATAAAATATCTTATGGAAAATGATAATATTACACCATTAAAAGAAATGAAAATAATGTGTAATAAAAAAACTGATTCTTATTGGTTTGTAGATAAAAGAGGTCAAAAACGAAAATTAGTTAAAGGAATTTTACCTCGTATAGCAAGAGCACAAGGATTAAAAAATTGTAAAATTTGTTATTGTAAATAAAAATATAATAGTATTATATAATGCCTACACCAGTAGATATGGTCTTATATAATAGGATTAAAAAAGATATAACCAGTTCAATAAAAATACATTCTGCGTATAGAAGTGGTTTAATTGTTAAGAAATATAAAGAAGCATTTAAGAGGAAATATGGTAATAAATCGCCTTATAAAGGTAAAAAGGATGATAAGAAAGGATTAGGAAGATGGTTTAAAGAAAAATGGAGAACACAAGACGGTAAAGTAGGTTATAAAAAGAAAGGAGATGTATATAGACCTACAAAAAGAATAACAAAAAAGACACCAGCAACATTCAAGGAACTTGGAAAAAAGAAAATTAAAGAAGCACAAAAAGAAAAGAAGACCAAAGGACGAGTTAAAAAATTTGATAAAAAATAAAATATGTAGTTATATTAGAAATTATGAAATATTCTTCCTTGATAAATCAAGATTATATTAAAAAAGAAGTAAAAGATTATCTTGATAATCTAAATAGAAGATTTTATTATATTATTTTATTTTGGTGATTATGTAGGTAAAAATCACTTTTATAAGGGGTATATCACAAAATAAAAATTTATATAGATTTTCCTTAATAACTATTAAGGATTTTATTAACAAAAGTTTTTGAAAAAATATTTTTAAAGAAGTTGAATTTTTTTAAAAATGTTTAGTTAGAATATATATAATGGATTTCGTTAGTAGCCAATACAACAAAACTATTCCTTCAAAATCTACCTTTGTTCCATCTGATAATCAATTATCTTACAGCGACGGACAGACGGTAAGATTTCATATTCCTTCATTTATGGGATTTATAGACCCTCGTCAAACATATTTAAAAATGAATGTTAGTGTTAATAATTCACCAGCAGTAGTTCATTTAAGTAATAAATGTGGCTCACATTCGCTCATAGACCAAGTGCGTATATATGATGCTAATCAAAATACGCAGTTAGAAACGATACAAAATTACGATGAACTCGCAGAACTTATGCATCATTACACAGAAAATCGTTCTATTAGAAATAAGCGTGGTATTACAGAAGCACTTGAATATACATCAAGAGATTATGATGGTGCTACTTATGATAATCTACCATCAAGAAATGCTAATAATAGTATGTTTTATAATTCTTATATTACTGGTAATGTAGCACCAACTAATACGGATTTTATGAACGGTGCTAATGATGGAGGAATTCCTAAATCTAATGAAGTTGAAGTTGCTATGAGATTGTATAGTGGTATTTTAGGAGAACCTAATACTAAAATGTTTCCTGCTATGCTTACAGATGGTTTGCGTGTAGAAATTGATTTAGCAAACGCTCAAAAATGTTTAAGAGCGTGGAGTTGTGCTGGTGTTATGGCGGAAGATGGATTAGCAAAAGTGCCTAATGGTGTGGAAAGTTGTCGTTTTGGTATTCTTGATGCTACTGGTGGTGGAGGTGCTGGAACACCAATTACTCTTGAATTGCAGTGTGAAGTAAATGCTGGATATAACCAGATTACAGAAGATACTGGTGGTGGTGCTCTTAAAGCAGGTCTTAAACAAACAGAATTTGACGCTGGTTGTCGTCTTATTAGACAGCAGATGGTAGGAGCACATAATTATATTGTAGGTAAGCATCTTCACGCATTTAATAATGTATCAGCAACTGGTGTCGCACCAGTAGCGGTTGATTTAGGTGTTATTCAATCTGTTTCTTGTAATGCTAATGAAAATACTGGTGGTCTTGTTTCTGTAAGTGTTGTTGTTTCTAATCCTGCTAATGTTCCTATTGCGTCCTTGAAAGGTGGTGTAGGAAATGTTCCAGCAGGAACTGCTGGTGCGGTTCAAAATAATCAAGTTTGGATGAAATTATCAGATTTTTTGGGAAATAGTGCTGGAAGTGCTCTTACACCTACTATTACTGTTAAAGATATTGAACTTGTTGTAAAAACAGCACAGCCACCATCTGGTTATGTTGAAGCACTTATGAAAGGAACACAGACAGAAGAAGGTGCGTCATACGATTATTACAGTTGGAATGTTTATCGTAATAACATTACATCATCAGAACAAGTAGTCCAGTTAAATATTCCTGCTTTGAATATGAGGGCTACATCTGCTCTTGTAAAACCAACAGAGAATGGACTTGCTGAAACCATAGTCAATAACAATTTAGAAAGTTGTGTTGATAATGTTAAGAACTATAATTTCCTTATTGCTAATAAACAACAACCTACACAACGAGTATCATTATCACAATTAACTAATCTTGCTACTGGACCACTTGTAGAACAAGTAGCACTTTTTGAAACAGAGAAAGCATTAGGAAGTTCTAAAATGCAAGTAAGAAATTTAGATTTCCAGAGTGAAAATCTTGTTATTGCTCGTTCTCTTGCTCGTTATGGTGGTGTTTATCCTCTTGTTAAAGATGGTGGTTTCCAGTTAAGAGTTGATTACAAAAATTCTCCTCAAAATCCACAGAAAAATAAACTATTCATTACTTATGTAGGTGGATTAAGACGATTAATTGTAGGAAAAGGTGGTATATCCGTTCAAATATAAATAATAACAAATAAAATTTTGTTGAAGAAAAATATATAATTTTAAAAAATTTAAAAATATATATTAATTATATAAGATGAGTTATAATGGAACTACGAGAGAATTTATCCAGTTAAACGCAACAAATTTAGGTGATGGAACATTTTCTGACCGTTCTGGATTGAATCAGATAATTTTTGATATACCAAGAATGCCGAAGATTATGAACGGAAAAAGTTTAAGAATTAGTGGGACATTTAAGGTAAGTGATGGAACTGGTGGTGTTTTACCACTTAATTCTGCTAATTTCTTTTCTTCCGCACCAATCAGAGATTTTTATATTGATGGTCGTTCTGGAATACATAGTTGTATAGAAACATTAACTATACAGTCGCTAAATGGTGCGACATATTCAACAATTAAGTCATATAATCGCCTTACAGCATCATTACTACCACTTTATGATAGTATTAATACTTACCTTAATGGTAATGATAGTGGGTTAGGTGGTTTAGGAAAAGATGTTTCTACTGCTAAAAAATGTGATAGACCTTTTGATTTTTGTATTCCTCTGCTTGATGGATTTTTACAAGGACAACCAGTAGATTTACAACTCGTTCAAGGTCTGCGTATAATCATTACACTTGCTAATTCTAATTATGTTATTAACAATAATAAATGGCGTAATTCCGCATCTAATTCCGCAAAGGATGATGGTGGTGCTTTTTATTCTATTACAGATGTATTATGCTCTTTTGAAGCAGAATGTCCTACGGAAGAAGGACGAAAAGCGATGTTGCAAAATAGAAATGGTGTTATGGAATATAATACTTATTCATCGTTTTATAATGTTCTTAACAGCGACGACCATAATATTAGTTTAAATATTAATACTGGTAGAACACTTAATGTTATTAGTAATATTATTCCTTCTAATTGGGTAAGCAATTATGATTACAATTCTCAACGAACTACACAAGTTCTAACAGCAGATGGTGCTGGTGAATTGAAAAATAGGGTTCTTTTAGAAGAACTTACCTTCACAAAAGGTGGTATGCGTCTTCCACTTGATTTTGAGGTTGATAGTAATGAAACAGAAGGACAAGGTATAGCAGATAGTTTTGCTAATTGGGAAGAATTAAATGCTTTAAGAGATACTTGGGTTAGTGGTAATTTTGTTAAATCATTACAAACAGAATTATCTAATCCTTATCAGCGTATAGGACAATTAACTATTAAACAAGCAAGATTTAACAGAGCAAATAAACCAGCACTTGTAGATGAAGATAAAGTCCAGCAATTTACTATGGGTTTTTCTACTGATAAAATTACAGATAATGGAACTAATTATAAGGGAACACCATTAGGAATGAGAATCAGACATAATCTTCAAGGTAAAATTTTAGTTCCTCATTCTATTTTCCTTTATGTTAAACATAAGAATACTATAATGTTCCAGAATGGTATGGTTAATGTGATGAATTAAATATTTAGTAAATAATAATTTAGAGTTTAAAAAATTTTAATTTATTAATAAATAGTATATAATGAGCGGAAGGTCTTTACCAGCATTATTGAGAACAAATGTATTACAGCGTCCAGAAACGCAGAGTGTAGATACATCTATTTTGCGTCCAGTTAATTTTTCACAGCAAGGATGTAAGTTTGTGTTTGAAAAGAAAGGAATATTAGACAGTAATAGTCATCTTCAAATGAAATTAAGAGTTAAAAGTGCTAATGGAGTAGATGTAGGTGCTAATGTTTTTGCAGGATATTTACCTACTGGAACTGGTGCTTTGTCTTGGATACGAAGAGCATTTCTTACCATAGGTGGTCGTAGAATTAGTAATTTAGATGAAGTAGGACAGTATAATACTTGGATGCGTCTTCATTATTCTAACGAGTATAAAAAAGGTGTTATTGTGCCTAAACAAGGTGGTAATGATATTTTTGTAGGTTCAACAGCAAGAGGACTTATAGCACCATCAGCAACATCTGTTAATGCGAGAGGTTTTTCTGGTCCATATGGTGTATTAGGTAGAGAAAGCACAGAATATGCTTTAACAGAATTTAATGCTGGTGGTGTTGATGGTGGAGTTCAAAATAATACAGCGGAGATGGCTTTAACTACTAAATCATCACAGCAACTTAAAGGAAGTTTTGATAATTGTCCTACATTTATGGTGGGACTTTCACAACTAATTCCTTTTATGCGTGGTCTTCAATTACCTCTTTTTGCTATTAATCAAGAAGTAGCATTAAATATTGAGTGGAGTGATGATATATTAGGTAATAGAGTTCAAAATCCTACTGGAACAACAGCACCACTAAAAACAGAATTTAGCGAACCAGATTGTCTTATATGTGCTGATTATCTATTTTATCCAGACCTTATGGAAGGATTGGCTGATGAAATTATGAATAAAGGAGGTTATGATGTGCCTTATGACGAAATGCTTACGCAGGAAAATACCATTACTATTGCGAGTGGTGGAGATACACAAAATTTAGAATTCCAACTTGCTTATGGTGGTAAAAAAGTAAAATCTATTGTAATACAGAAGCAGGATGTAGATAATGCTAATTTAGAAGTTAATAATATTGGTGTTTATAATTCTATGGCTTATAGGTTAGGAAAAGAGATGCAACTTAATATTGATAGTCAAAATTGGTATAGTATGCCTCTTAAAAATAATTCTTTACAGAAATCAGAATCAGATGCCGTAGAGGATGGATTACCAATTATGCTTTGTGATTATAGATGGTCTTGGAAATCAAGCACAACTGATGATGGTAGTGATGATGTATTAGGATTGAGTAATAGAGAACTTAACGGCTACGCACAAACGAGCGAAGTTGGAACTATGCATTGGGACGGTATTAAATTATCTAATGCTTTCGGTCAAGGTAAAAGAGTAAGTAATTTACCTATGATTTATAGTGAGCGTTTGGTTGTTGCTAATGATGATGACGGTCAGCAAAGACGATACAGATTTTTTGTAAAAACACAGAGAGTAGCCAATATTAGTTCTGGTATAGTAAATGTTATAGAATAATTTAATTCATAGGGGGTTATAAGGAAATGAAAAATTAGTATAGAATTTCCTTAACAGTTATTAAGGATTTTATTAATAAAATATTTTAATATAATATATTATTAATAATGCCCTATCAGATAAAAAAGGTCAAAGAAAAATATATGTTATGGAAAATTAACGAGAAGAAATATGTTAATAAAAAATATAATACCAGACAAAGTGCTATTAATGCTGGTAAAAGATTTATGGAATATAGAAAAGAAAAACCAGTTTTAGTAGGAAATAAATTATTAAATAAAAATAAAATGTAATCATATTATAATGAGTTATAGTATTACAGCATATACGAGAGCAAGAGCAAAAGTTTTAGGTGTGAGTGTAAAGCGAAGCACTAATAAAAAGAAGAAAATAGATGTATTCAAAAATGGTAAAAAAGTAGCAAGTGTAGGTGCTATTGGTTATGGAGATTTTCCAACTTTTAAGAAGACAAAAGGTAAGGAATACGCAGATAAAAGGAGAAAATTATATAAAATAAGACATAATAAGAATAGACATAAAAAAGGAACAAATTCTTATTACGCAGACCAGTTGCTTTGGTAAAATTTTCTAATAGTATATTATAATGTGGAGTTTTATAAAATGGGCGATAGGAGTAAGAGAAAAAGAATTAAATACATTAACACATAATAGTATGGGAAAATTACCAGAAAATAAATTTATTAACTACGCAAGAGATATAGGAAAACCAAAAGATGATGAAGAACCTCATAAAAATATTTATGAATTTAAACATTTTGAGAGGTCATTAAAGCAAAAACAACAAAGAAAAAGTTATTCTCAATATTACGATTATTTTAATCATTCATAATATCTAATCTAAATATATTATGAACTCTACGAGTAGTGATGTGGTTATAAATGATAAAGGATATGAATATGCAACAATTGTTTTAGGTATGTTGTTTATTTTTAGTGAAGTATTACCATTTATCAAGAAGCATAAAGGTAATGGTGTTTTTGATACTGTTGTTTGTTTATTGAGAGGTAGTAGTTGTATGGCTACGAAATTAGCAGATGTAATAGAAAAATGTGATGATGATAAAGATGAAAAAACAGATAATAATGTATAATTAAATTTTATTTCTAATATAATTATATAGTAAAATGGCGAGTTCTGTATATAACGCTTACGCTCAATCAGCAGGTGAGATTAATAACAATTTAGCAGGTTTTAGAGAGGATGTAGATAATATTAAAGCAGTTAATAGGCAAATTGTAGGTAAAAATAAACAATTATTACAAGATGCTTATACTAAAACAGATTTAGACGCATTACGAGGTTTAGGTGAGGAAGTTGGTATAAGAACTTTCAAAAAATATGGTGGTAAAGCACTTGATTATGTAGATAATAGGTTTGCTGGTGGTAAAATTTCTTCTGATACAGAAGGATTTAATAATATGGTAAGAGGAAAATTTAATCAATTACGAGGTAAAGCAGAACAAAGTGTGGATGACCTTATGGGACGAGGAAGAAGTGCTATTAGAGAAGGACAAGGAAGATTACAAGATATGCAAGATAATATTAATCAAAGAAGCAGAGCAGGAGCAGATGATGAAGATGGTGATGTTGAAATGAATGAAATTGGTGGAGGTAGTGGAGGAGCAGAAGGTGGAGAAGGTTTTGAAGCAGATGGTAGTGCTACAAGTGGAGCAGTAGAAGACCCTGCTAATGTAGATGAAGCAGATATGTCGTTTGATGATTTTATGAATCAGTTTGAAGTTCCAAGAACAGCAAATGGTGATATTGATTTTGATAGAGCAGGAGAGCAGACGCAGATGGGTATGGAAGATGCGAGAGGACAGCAATTAAGGTCTAACGCACCAGAAAGAACACCTTCATCCGCACCAGAAGAAACTGGTAGAGAACCATATGAGGAAGGGGAAAACGCAGATATTCCAGACGACCAAGTAAGACCACAAGGTAATATGGGAGATGCTGTTAATGAAACCAAAGAAGATGCGGACGCAGGAGAAGACGCATTAGCAGACGCAGGTGAAGGTGCTGGTGAAACAGCGGTAGATG
>JAAHTG010001105.1_pt1 | contig 19750 bp, 42 predicted proteins | sample 6116081 | NCBI WGS metagenome assembly JAAHTG01 (sample SAMN13939989, study PRJNA603662) | sponge metagenome | isolation source: marine sponge | host: Mycale hentscheli | place: New Zealand | collected 2005 | reverse complement strand
TGTTCTGTGAATACATTAGCCGCCCAGGGTTCAATGCCGGGAGAAATATTTCCAGAAAGTTTGCTATTACTAACAGTGGGAGCAATAGCGCGTAAATGGGTATTGCGAAAGCCAGTACCGACACACCAAAGAGGTTCTCCATAAGCATCTGCAAGAGCCATAGAAGCTCTTTCAGATTCGATTTTGATTTGACTAAAAATTCTTCTAGTTTCATATTGTGATAATAAACCCTCAAATGGTAAACCTTTTTCTTGTAGATATGTATGCCAACCTAATACACCTAGACCTAATGCTCTGCCTTTTTCAGCAAATCGTACAGAATTTTCAAAACCTTTTCTGTATTTAGCTCTTTGTATAAATTCTTCTAACACACCATCTAAAAACCATATTGAGTCATAAATGATATTTGTATTTTTCCATTCGTCGTACTTAGCTAGGTTTAAGCTAGACAGACAACAAACGAATGAATGATTTTCATCTGTATGTAAAACTATTTCACTACAGATATTTGTCATATGTACTTTTAACGCGTTGTCTTTGTAAGCTGCTGGGTTCTGCTTATTTGTATTTCCTTTAAATAAAATATAAGGTTCGCCAGTTGCTTTGCGCTTTTGAAGTAGTTTGCTCCATTTTTGTCTAGCATCAGTATCTCCTGCAGTAAGTTTTCGCATGAACTTATCACCGACGACCGCGCATTGATGGAGGTTAAGTGACTGTCTATTGACGTCTCCTTTTGGTTCTCTAATCTCGAGCCATTCTTCAAAATCGTCATGTTCAATGTTGATATTAACAGATGCAGCTCCTCGTCTGACAGATCCTTGATTCGTTGCAAGTATAGTTGAATCATATATTTTACAAAAAGGTACAACTCCGTCACTTGTTCCATTACCAGTAATTTTAGCTCCGGCGGGTCTAATTTGATTTACACCGATACCAACTCCACCGCCGTGTTTAGCGAGTAGCATCATCTCTAAATTTTTTTGACCTATATCTATGATAGAATCAGCAACGTCAATGCCAAAGCAACTAATAGGTAAACCGCGATCAGTTCCGGTGTTTGATAATACAGGTGACGCCAGACATAACCAACCTTTCCATATATATTCAAAAAAAGTTTCTGCCATCTCGGTCTTCTGTAATCTTTTCGCAACTGTTTTAGCAACTCTTTTGTACGCTTTTCTTGGTGTTTCTCCATTATATAAATATCCTCCTGCTATTGTTTTTTTATATACATCTGTATCACCCCACTCAGGATAATCAACTCCTTTGATCCATTCATTATTCCACATTTGTTTCAAACTTTTTATCTTCTTTTGTTCTACGTTCTTCTACTTGTTTTAATTCTTCAACTACTTTTTCCCATTCATCTTTACCTATGTGCATTTGAAAAGCTGTTAATGTTCCTTGAGCTAAAGATGTTGTGCTTTGAAGTTCTTTAATTAATTGTCTTACAACATTTGTAAGTGCTTCTACTTTTTTCTTTAATTTATTTTGTGCCATTTTATTTAATATAATGTATTATCCAAGCAATTAAACCGTTTATGTTTAATGCTACTAAGTTCCATTGTTTTCTATAAAATACTTGAACAAGCACACAACTAAAACCTGCTATAAATAACAAGGGTTCTAAAGTCCAGTGTGCTGCCAGTATCATTCCTGCTCCCATATAACCTATACGAACAGGTATTTTTTCATTACCAAATATCTTCAAAATCTTCTCCTTCATTTGCTTTACTATAGTCAGTTGGCCTAATCGCAAAAAAGTCAGTGTGAGTGTGACCCCCAGTAAGATGATAGAACCAATCAAGATTCGCTGCTGCGTCTTTGTCATATTGGAAAAATCTTCTTTTATCCGTGTAACCCAATTCTGATAGTTTTTCATTTGTTCTTTTTCTTATAAATTGTTTAAGATCAAATGATTTTAAGTTTTCAATATCACCCATTTCAAACATTTTATCTATATATTTTTCTTCAAGATCTACCATAATTTTAGCAGCTTCATATATATCATCTTTACAATCTTCTTTTAATGTGGGTATTTCTTCACACATATGTCTATATAATTGACAACCCATTTTACTATGCAATGATTCATCTCTTACAGACCATTTCATTTGTTGTCCTACTCCTTTGAGCAAATTACGAAGCTGAAAAGAATATAGAACAGCAAAAGCACTGTACAGACTAACACCCTCTGCGAAAGCGGAAAATATAGCCAAGCTGCGACCAATGCCGCGTGGATCATTACCGTCATAAGCAACCAGGTTATCAAATCTATCAGCGGTAGCTTCTTCGTGAAGAAAAGCTTCAAAGTCTTCCAATCCAAGTGTTTCATTTAAATAACTATATGCAACAGCGTGTATTGTTTCTTGTGAGCCGAACATCATAGCCATCTGTTGCACTTCGTGTTTTGGGAACCATGATACGACTTTTTGTGTCCAGTAATCTGATACTGCACATTCTGTTTGAGCAAAACCTAGTAGTATATTTCCTACTAAGTTTTTTTCTGATAATGTAAGTTTTTCATTCCAATCCTTTACATCGCCTGACATTGGTATTTCTGTATGTAACCAAAAAGCTTGAGCTTGTTTAAGCCAACCTTCTGTGTAATAAACAGGGTATTCAAATGGTTTGTAAGGTATTCTTTCTTTAAATAAACTCATATTATATAGGGTATTCTAGTGCTATATCCATAAAAGGAATATAAAACACATATGTTATCGTGTGATCTTCTTCATAAGCTCTACATCCAAATAGTATACCTGGGTAGAAACCAAATGATAAAGACCAGTTCCATTTTTCTTTATTATCCATAAACTTTTATATTATATTGATCTTGATATTTCACAAGTTCTTTGTATTTAATTTTTCCTTTTTGTTGCCAAGACCATTTAACCCATTTGTCAATTTGACGCTCAGCATATTTTTTCCTAGCTACTAACTTCGCAAGCTTAGGATTAACTCTACGGTTTTGTCGCATTCTTTTTGATTTTGTGGTTTAAATATTCTTGGATATAATTTATTATCTACTAAATGTTTTTTAAATAATTTCCAACGTAGTGGAAATGATTCATTAGCTCTACCTTTACATTCAATTATAAAGTCATCACCAATAAAATCAGGAGTATATTTAATAGGTAGTATTTTTTTACCACCACGTTGTTTAAACTCCCCTTTACCATTAGCTGTACGTTCATAACAAGGATGTATAAAATCAAAGCCAGATATTATTTCAAATGTCTTGCCTTCGTATTTAGCTTTGATCTTAGCTTTTTTTAAAGCTTTATACATGTATACCTCTAGACCACTTGCAAACTTAATACCGTCAACAGTGGTTTTTTTAGACTGTACAGGTCCTCGTTTTCTTTTATAGTTCTTCTTCCTCATATACATCTATATTAGAGATGTTATCATTGAATCGTTTTTGTCTATTGATCATACACTCTTCAACCTCATCTCTAAGACAAGCTCTTGCTGCTTGAATATATAATAATGCATCCATTATTTCTTCTTGTACGTCAATTAAAAAGTCATTTAAGTCTTTGTCTTTGCCTTCAACTTCTTCCATCATCATTGCTCCGTATTTAGCTTGACCAACCAGACTACGTTGATCTATCTTTTCGATAACTTGTTCTACGATTTTATCTTTAGTCTTTACTACGTATTTATTCATCTTTTACAAATGTTCCGTTAATCATTTTACCTGTTCTTTTGCTAATAACTTTATAAGCACTATCTATACATTCTTCAATTGTAACCCCTTGCATGTGTGACAAATTTGTCAAAACAACAACCATATCACCAATAGCATCTATAATTTCAGGTTTATCATTTTTAAGTAACGCTTTAGCTAGTTCTCCAGCTTCTTCTTGTAGTTTAACATATTGAGTATGTGCATTACCTTCATCATAAAGTCCTCTATCTTGTGCCCATTCTCTAATTCTACTAAACATAGCTTCATCTTCACATTGAACCATTTTAGGATCTGTAAACATGTTTATATTATCATAAGCTCTAACAAAAGCTTTATTGTAGACATAACACCTATTGTTATTATACATAGATGTTTTAACGTTACGCATTATCCATACAATTGTTTGCTTAGTAATATGTAAGGTACCGTGTTCTGTTTCCCACTCCATACCTATATTGTCTAACAACTGTCCTTTTAATTTATTAATTGGACATGGAAACGTAGTAGTTTGTTCTGTTACGTTTATATTCATTTTTTTATTAAATTTAATTAATTCATTATATTTCTTACGGTCTACTTTATAGCCATAAGACTTTTGAAGTTCTATCTCTTTCTCTGATATATAATTTATATCATCGGACTGATCAAGAACTTCATATTCGTCTGGGGTATAACCCTGTGTTATCGTAACTCTGTTATTAAGATTACACGTAACACCGATCTTTTTACCCGGAATGTGATATAAATAATACATAATTATATTTTATCATTATATAAGTGTAAGTTGTGTGCATAATGATAATATTCACCAACTTTAATATCTAATCTGTCTGCAACTAATTTTTGTATCATACTAAAACAGTACTGGTCATTGCAGAAACCGTACCAGAGGTCATTAGAACGCATTAAAACAGCCATGTTTAATCTATTATCAACAATTGTAAACTGTATCGCGTATGTACATGGAGTATCTTTACTGTAAAACCTATGTTCTTTACAATCATATATACTTATTGCCGCGTGTCTCGTATCTTTTTCATGTTTTAACTTAGCTACTACATAATCTAACTGATCATTACGATACATTTGCCAACCATAATTAGAGTTAACACATCTTTCACTATCAGCCATACGTTCCCAAATTGGTGGTACTTTACCGTATATATCACCAAGTTTGTCAATACTAGGATCACCGGATAAATACCATTGCCATTCAGCTTCAGCATAATCAGGTTTCCAATTACGTTCTTTATTTAGTATATAATTTTCTAATGGGTATTCTAAAGTAAATCCCACATTAAATAAAGCTTTAGTATCACCAAAAGTTACACCGTCAATTATTATCTTATCAAGAAAATAATTATAAGCTTCATCTGCATTTTTAAATTTTCTGCGCATATTTTTTATAATAATATTTATAGAACTCAAACATTTGTATCCATATTGATACTGGACCATATGTTAACGGAGATCTATTGTTTTTATTGTTTATCTTAATATCTATATACCAAACACCTTCACCATTAGCAAATGGAGATATATATATGCCATTATTTATACACCAAGCATAAGCTTCTCTGTCTTTTTCACTAGGCATATATTGTCCCATTACATCTTTTTTTCTAGGCATTTATTCCCAAGGCATTGGTTCTTCTTTTATTTTATCTAATACGTGTGGTATAAAACAACCAGAGTTAGGTTCCCATTTGAAATGAGCTTCTGCTCCATTCTCACCAAGGTTTTGAAACTTAACTTTAAGTACTTTAGCTTTAACAGTTTTAGCATCATAGTCTCTATGAACTAATATACCGTGATAACTAGCATCATACCATTCACCACCACCTTTTATGTTATACATATTAGGTTCTTCAATTTGACCGTCTTTATCTTTGTACATTTTAGTTGGATGCGCTACGATAAACACTAGTACATCAAACTTTTTAGCAAAGTTTTCTATTTTAGTTAGATACTCCATGGTGTAAGTATTAACATCTAGTGAACTAGCATTTTTATCTCTTACTTTATTAAATGGATCAATAACTAAACATTTAATTCCTTTACGTTTAACTAGTTCTGCTCCTTTACGTAATACTGATTCAAGACTATACTTATCCATGTCTATGAAAAAGAAATTATCATTAACATGATTACCAACTTCTTTCCATTTATCACTATCTATATCTTCTACATGAGGCATATCTCCCCAACATTTACGCATTAATTTATGAGCATGTAAATAATTAGGACTATTTTCTGGTGATGCAAATCCTGTTTTCCAACCATAGTTCTTATTATATCCAACTACCATTTGATCTACAAAATCTGATTTACCAGAACTAGGTATACCTGTTACAGTTATAAACTGACTAGTGTATGTGCTAAATATAGCATCAAAATTAGAAAGACCAACTTGATACCCAGGTTTAAATCCGTTTTTAACAAAGTCTTTAACTTCTCCTTCAATATCTCTAAATGTTGTTACATTTTCTAAAGGATAAGATCTAGCTTTATTTATAACTTGTTTTAATTTATCCTTACCGTGTGTCATTAAGTATTCATTCGCGTCTTTACAACCTTCAAAATCTACTAAATAACATGTTTCAGCTCCTAGTCTTCTAACCAGCTCTGCTCTTAATGCTAATCCAGGATCATCTGAATCTAAAGCTAATATTATCTTAGTTTTATCATCAAAGTAATCTATACAATTATCTAAGTAATCTAAATTGTTATGACTTAACGTTGCTCCGTTAGGAACTGATATTGCATTTTTAACACCAGCTTCATGCAGTGCTAATACATCCATTTCTCCTTCAGTTATAACGCAACTGTCATATCCTACAATGCTATCAATATTATAAAATATCTTTTCAGCACCTTTATATAATTTAAAGTTTTTTCTACCGTCTCTATATTTTACATTAATAAGTTGATTACCGATATGATAATTAAATTTGATTACGTTCTCTTGCTTTCCTGTCTGAGGCATGTACTCTGGACCCTCACTGATTTGTAAATCAATAAGAGTCCGAGTTGATATACCTCTACTTTCAAACCATTCAGACACCTTAGTTCGAGGAATATTAAATTCTTCTTGCGGAGGTGTTACTGGTCTTACATATTCCTTTTCATTTGATCCCTTACGGTTATATGTATGTAGTTGAAAAGTAGTATTACAGTTGTGGCAAGTTCCGAGACCCCGTTCCCAATCATAAGAAGCACATTTAAGCTTCTGATTTTTAGGTTTCCTATCATGAGAGCACAAAGGACAAATACCTTGTGTCTTACCTGCTTCTAGGCTATATTGATTGAACTTGTCAATCGAAAATCCATTAATCTCGTATTCTTCTACTTGCATTTAATTTAATTAAAATGGTAAATCATCTTTTACTTCAACTGCTGCTGCTTTTAAAGCTGGTGCTGGTGCACCTGGCTTTACAGCTTCTGGGAAAGTACCATTGCTCCAAACAACTCTAACATTGCCAAGATATTTTTTAGCAACCTTAGCATCTCTTTCCTCTTTTGACTGATCAACTATGATTGGTCCGAAGTTACCAAACTGGTCTACTTCATCGTTAATCGTAATTGATATTGGTAAATATTTACCTTTCTTACCTTCGATAATTTTATCTTTAGGTATTTCAGAAAGATTAATACTACCTTTTACTATTCCTGCCATATTATACGTATTGATTAATTTGGTTAAACATTCTAGCTAATTGCTCTTTTGTAGCATTAGTAGTTCTTCTTAAATTATCTACAGCTTTAACATGATTTTGATTCTTGTAAAAGTTATTTACATTAGTTTCTAATCCAGTTACACTGCATACTTTTAATTGGTTTTTTCTAGTTCTTGCCATGGTTTATAAGGTTTTATTAATAAAATATTGCTTTGGGTCAAAGTCTTTATTCTTATAAAATAATCTATAAGCGTCCACTGCTCGTTGGACTTTGTCTTGACCTTTAGCATAAAATTCTGGTGAGCAGTCAAATATACCGAGTTGATGGGTGTTTTTATCTATTACAATAAAAACCATTTCATAACCAAACAACTCGCTGTAAATATAAGCTTGAGAGTCGTAATTGTATTTAGATGCAGACCATTTAAATTTTGTTATGTCGGCTGTCGTCTTCAAATCTATGACTAGCTTCTCATTGTGATTTATAATATCTGCTTTTCCTTTCCATTTTTCACCCTCAATCTCTTTTATACCTGGAGTTTCATATTCTGTATTACTATCACGTATCATTGCTTGACATACTTTATTATCTAACATAATATCAGATAATTTTTCTATCGCATCAACTTCGTGTTGTAATAAGCATAATTCACCACCAGACATCTCTTTGTAAACTTTAGTATTCCTAGTTGACGAAGGTATAACCTTGTACTTTTTCAGTTTATCTGGTTCTAGTATAGCGGTATGAAAGTATCCGCCAACTAAGAAAGCAGGCCTAGGCACGCTAGGCTTTCCTAAAGCTAAAGGATTTGTAAGTAAAGCTGAGATGTCAGAATTACTAAGATACTTTTTACCAAAGTCTCCATAGTAATGCTTATCATCACGTAGCTTTTCGATTACATCGTCTTTATTCATTAGAGAGTTTTAAGTTCAGCTTCTTGAGCTGAGGTTAATTGATACTTAGCTTTGATAGCTTCTATTTTCCCACCTGATTTAATGTAGTCTTTAGCTTGTGCTAATTGTCTACCAGTTATATCATTTTTACCGTGAGTATTAGTCGCATCACTATCTTTAGTATCATCAATTAGGAATAAATTTCCTAATGCGTATTTCTTCGCGTAACTCGATGCAGCTCCAAATCTTTGAGGCATTTGCATACCTTTCTGATCTAAATCAACTCCTACTACTGCTGTAGCATTAATCGTTTCTTTACCGTCAGTTATAGTCGCAGTAGTTCTAATAACAGAAGAATCTACTAATTCTTCATTTATTACTACTGTAACATCTAGCTCCTTAATAAAGGGTTTAATTGCTTCGAGAATGTCTTCGGCTGACCTGAAGTAATACTTACCGAATGAATTAAATCTACTCTTCTTCGATTTAAATCTTGTCTGAATTTTTGATAATTTTTCGTTAATGGTCATAGTATTATAATTACATATTTTATTGTTAATTTACATATCTAACTTACAGATAATCAAGCACTTGCGAGTGATCTACGTTATCAATAAGTTTGTTTACAGCTTGCTTTTTTAACTCTGAAATCCTAACATAATTAGCTGATCCTTCAAGTCCTAATTTAGCTGCTATTTCTTTAGCTGAATGCTTATCGCAATCAAGTCCATAACTTAATCTTAATACTTCAAACTCAGCAAAATCTAAATATTTTTGCATTAAACTTTTTAAATATAAATTTAATAATGGTATATTGTATGGTTCTGATTTATCAGGTATTTGATTAAATATATCTTCATCATTCACTTTAGCATCAATAGATAAAAATATACTATTGAAAAACATTTGTACAGCTTTTTTATCTTTTGTTTTACGCATATGGTTTAATTGATGTTCTGGTATTCTTATATTACCTCGTGCTGCATCAATACGTCTACGTATTCCACCTTTAATACGCTTACTAAAAAATGATTTTAATGTTTTTTCTATATCTTCTGATTGTTCAACTGTTTCCCAATCTAATTTATCAACTGCTCTAGTTAAACTGTAATTGCCTTCTTGTATAAAATCGTTTATACTTAATATACCAGATGCTTGATCACTAGTTGAAAATTTTCTAGCCATAGTTTCTACAAGTGGCATGAACTTAATTATCATTTCATTTCTTGTATATTCTTTATACGGCTTATCGTCTGGCATAGAAGTTTTTAAATCTTCTTTATACCGAATGTAGTTTGCTACATTATATTTTTTCATTTCTTTTTTTTCTTACTTTTTTGAATTGTTTTATTTTGTCTCGGATACCAAAAACGTTGGTACCAATTAAGTGTTCGTATATCTTTTTTCTTGTCATAGGTCATTTCTTGTTATTAACATTTCGTTTTTATTTGCTACTAAATATTTTTCACCTTCATAATAATTCCAATAAGCTGTAATGCTATCGCCTTCAACTTTATATTCATCAGGCATACACTGTGGTGGTTCATTAAATTCTTCGTTAAGTGGTATCCACGGCGGTAAAAACATTAAAGGTCCTCTGCATTTAGTTATTGTTAAATGTGTTTTACCATATCGCCTAGTATACTCATCACCCAATGCTAGCATGTGTTTGTATAACCAATTGTACTGTCTTGAATTAGCTCTACACCATATAGTGCTTGGATGGTTGAGATGTGCAGTTTTGTACGGTACATCTTCATTGCCGTAATATCTATGAGCAGTACAAAGCATTTGAGCTGATTCTAAGATCATCTTAACCACGTGCTTATTATATTGTATCTGCGCAGCTTTAACTGGATTAGAATCTAAATAAAATATATTCATCTATATCGTTTATGATTTAATCTATTATAATGTTTGTCTAATAAGAGGTTTGCTACCTCTTCTGATATTAAGTTGTCGTTGTATAGTTGCCATATTAATTTACTCATATTTCTTCTCCATTTTGCCACTCACCACAGTCTTGACATGATGAGTCACATATTATATATTGGTGGTATACTAATTCTGTACTACCACAAAATTTACATTTATTCATAGTTACGTAATGTTTTAAATAGTGGATGTCTGTATGAACCCGCTTGTGTTCGTTGAAAATAAGTAAAGGTAGCACGTTGACCGATATAGTCATGAATGTTAAGTAGCATATTTGACAAATCCTTGTAGGTGTAACCTTTGCCCGGTGGACAACCGAACTGTACACCTTCGTCATCTGTCATCAGAAACTTACCAAGCGTGCCTTGTCTCTTACCTTTACCTTCTTCATATCCTGTAATAGTTGCTTCAGTATCGCTGAAGTCTTTAAATTTCATCAGATCGTAAGATCTACCGTGTTTGTATAGACCATCAAGTCTTATGATAGAGCCTTCGTAACCCTCACTTAAGAACGTGGCATGAATATCTCTAGCATAATTATAGCTGTCAACTAGTCTTGCAGGTACATAATGCACTTTATCATATAGATCTGCTGTTACAAGGTTTTGCATACGAGTTTTGTAGCTGTCATATTTGACACCATCAAAATAATCGTAGCAATGAAATTGTACTAGTTCTTGAGCTTCTAGTCTATCATCTGCGGTAGGTTTTTGCTTACGAACTAATGATATAATCTTTTCAAAATCATTTCTTAGTTCATGATTGTATAATTCACCGTCAAGTACAACATCTGGTTGTTGTTGGAAGAACGGTATCAATGCTAACTCTATATGAGCTAGATTCATAAATTTATTACCAGCACGTGAATACGCGCCATCTTTAGTAAACAGACAGCGGACGCCATCTAGTTTAGGTTGTATATACACAGGTTGAGACCAGTCAACTCGACTGTCATCAAACTTGTGTGCAAGCATTGGTTTCATCATAGGTTTTTTAATTTTTGTTCTATTGTTTTAATTTTCTTTTTTAATAATTCACACTGTTCATATTTCTCTTCAGCTAAGTATTTAGCCATCAGTGTCATACATCTAGCTAGTTCAGCTAACAACTCTTCTTCATCATTTGGTTGCATATCCATTAATAAACCCTCGTGTAGTTTATCAAGTATAATTTTAGCTACACGTTGTGCTAATTGTTCAATTTGTTCATCAGTCATATTATCTAACTTTTTTCGTATTAAGTTTCGTTTGTAATTCTATTTTTTAACATGTAATAATATAATTATATTCATAATAAATATGTAATATTTATCTATGTTAGTCTTCCTGGGTTAGTATATCAACTAGTTTACGAGCGTGATATAAACCATCTTTTTTATCTCTCATATTTAATCTAGTTTCTCCATTAGTAAAATCTGTATATTCCATATCTGTCATATATTTAGATATAATTTTTGCAGGTGTTAATACAAATTCACATTTGTTTTGATAAACATTCCAGCAAGTTACATGTATTTTATCTCTATCACCGCTCCATATAACATAGATATACTCTATATCTGATTGGAAATGATCTATTCTTTGTAAATAACAACTATTATAATACATGTCATGTACTAATTTAGCTGTTAATCTTTCTCCATCTTGACATCCATTACTTTTAGCTAACAACCAGTTAGCAATTTGTACTCCTTGCCATTCAGGATAACCATCGTGATGATGGTACATGTTTACATACGCCTTATCTGCTACATTGTAAGGACTTACAGCAAATCCTTCTTCGAATTCACTACTGTGTTTACGGTCAATGACCATAATATTGTTTCTTGTACTCATAATTTAAATTTTAGTGGACGTGGCAGGAATCGAACCTGCGTTAGTAATCTGCCGCTAACAGCAGCACCTTCCAATTACTCTAACCATTTCACGCCCGTAGTTTAGTCTAATAATACCATGTATGCTTTACTATTAGTTGTTCTAAACCAATCTAAAGCTTTTTGATGTAGTTTAATCATCTCATCGTCCCAACCTCTATGATCACCAACATAGTTGATACCCATAATTAAGTCGTACATAGATGTTTCTGCAGCGTTTAAGTCATAAGACTCACCGCTAAACGGGTTTGTTACTGTATCACCTTCGTCATAAACTGTACCGTCAAACCAGTTAGGTAGTGTGTGATTTGTTTCTTTCATATTAATTTTCTTTTTCTTCGTAATAATCTCCTGAGTCTAACAACTCTTCTTTTTTCTCTTCAGATAGATCTTCATATACATCTTGCCACCATTGTTCTAACGCGTGATTAAACTCATATTCCATATCGCCCCATATATGAGACTCTATCCACACATTAGTGCCATTAGATAGTTCTTCTATTGCTCTATCTGACCAATCAGAGTAATCTTCATAGTAATAACCATCTTGTGACACATAAGGTCTATCGTCAAAAGTACAAAAGTATATGTCATAAGAATCGCAAGTAGATTCACTGTATATTTTTAAAGTCCATTTGTCATCTACAAAGTCGCTTGTAGTATCTAATTTACCACCATACTCTTCGTAAATATATTCTAATATCCAAGGTCCATCTGGCTCTTCCATAAAGCCATCATTTTCTAATTGTTCGATGATTATCTCATCTGTTAATAATTCTGCCATATTTATTTATTTAAGTAATTTTTCTTTGCGTATTTGTGTAAGAAGTTTAATCTAGCCAAACCTGACCATATTAAAGCTCTTGACCACGTGCTATATTCTCTTGTAACTAGATTCATACCGTCTAGCATAGTCCATCTGACTTTTCTTTTATACTTGTGATTCAGTTGCCATATTCTATCGCTACTGTCGCACCTACGTACATAACCTGATTTATAGGTTGCTAGTAGTTGTCCTGTTGGTAATTTAAATTGACGTGTACCGTTGAGGTATTGTCTTTTCGTGGTAGTTTCTACGATACCGTCTTCATGAAGCATAGCTAGTGCGTATGCATTTTCTAGTTTTAATTGTTTTTGTTTCCAATTCATTCTTCTGATTTTAAAAATTTGTTACCATACATAATATCTGTACCACTTAAATCATAACTATAATTATCAGTATATACAAGTAAGTCTCTAATAGTATTTATGTCTAAATTATGCCAACCTCTCGCTGCCATTAGTTTATATTTAAGTCTTTTAGCTGTACTATACTTACGAGTATTTTTTCTAATCTTGTCTTGATAAGATTTTTTTAGTTGATTCCAAACTGTTTTCATAATTGTTTTATTTTATTATCTTACTATATTCGTATTATGTTTCGTTAGTAACTAGTTGAGGAATCGAACCTCAATACTCGTCAGTAGTGTTGTGGCAATGCGTTAGCTTGACTCACTCCAAACCTAGTTATCCAGTAATCTATTTTATTCAGTTATGTGTCTCGCGGAGTTCATAACGATCCCTCGCCCGTCCGACCTAATTAACCTACTCGTATACTAGATTACAAGTGCCATTCTTTTAATAATTTGATGGCTTGTGCTTTAATTTGATTGAAAGTTTTCTCATTTAACATTCCAGTGTTATATGTTATTATTCTTTCTAGTTGTCTTTCCATTTGATTACAAAGTTCTAATGCTTCTCTATCTACATATTCTTCTTGCATCATCTCGTATGCTTTTTTACTGTCCATATATTATTCTTTCTAAGTCGTCTTGTTTATAATTTCTTTGTTTTGGGTAATTCATATACCTAGTCTCTATATCTCTAGCTTTTAATATCTCTTCATTCCATGTTCGCTGATCTATTTTGTAGAACGTATAGAACACGCCACAAAAGAAACAGAATCCACATATTATTGTAAGATACAATAGCCTTTCTAGTATGTTTACTTTCTTCTCCATGCTTTATGTACTGATGCGGAAACAGCTTGTGATACTATTTGTATAGTATTACCAGTTTTATGGGTGATAATAGGTACGTATGAGTAAGTTTCAGTATTACTACAACTAACACAATTTTTATAACCTAATTCTAATCTGACTGGGTGCACAGTGCTTCCACATTTACAATACATATTTTATTTGTTTATTATATTATCTGACTTGATTTGTATTATGTTTCGATTAATCATTATTAGTCCATAGATAACTATTCCACTCTTTATCATATAGTATATCTTCTATTGATTTGTAGTCATACCATTCAGAGTCAAACCATCTATCTTCCCATCTATTTAATATTTCTTGTTCACCAGTTTGCTTACCATATACAAATCCTGCACCGATAAGAGCTAGAGTTACTACAACTCTACGTAGATTTTTATTTAATTTCATCGCCATATTTTATTATACGCAGCTTTATATTGTTTTGGAAAAGAAGATTTTTGCTGCAATTTATATCTTTTATTTCCCATTCCTTTACATTCACCATAGATTCTAATCGTTTCTAAGTGTTGATGCTTGCGAGCTAGTTTCTTTTGTCTACTATACTCGCATAATTCTTTCATATTAGTTATTACCATTTGTCTGGAGCTTTTATGTATGTTAAACCTTTATACTTAAACCAGTCTGATTTACCAAACTTGTATTGGTCATTACCATCTTCATCTTGTCCAAGATATTTTTCTTTGAAGCCAAATGAGTTGGGTAAGTCACCAACATTATAGCCTTTGTACTCGATACCATTTAGCCTAATGATATTCTTTCCTATAAATTTAATTGTTTTCATAGTTATTTATTAGTTGATTTATAGAAATATATTTTGTCAAGAACATCTTGTCTAGTTATTTTATTTTCCATTTGTAGTAATATATCGCTTGACATATCTATTTTCTTGCCGTTATTACAGGTTAAAATGTATTTCATATTATTGTTTATTATTATTGTTTATTATATTATCCATAGTAATTCGTATTATATTTCGAATAGTATTGGTATTCCACCATTTTAATTTCATCTACGCTTAGTCTATATAATTCTTTACGCTTATTCTTTCTCGCTTTCGCAAATCTATATAAATCTTTTTTCATATTACTCATTTGCTTATTGTTATTACTAGTTGAAAAGGATTTGGTTGCTCAACTTGTACTTGAGCATCTCTGTTTTCATATTCTTGAAGTGTATTTATTAGTTCTTTAAAGTTCATTTTGCATAGTTTTTAAGGTAATATTTTAGTATAAAGTTTAATATAGTTAGTCTCCTGTCCAATTATTGTGGTTATTTTTATATTGATAAGCTAACCACTTATCATTTAGCTCTGCCATTTCTTTATAGTAATCTGCATTGATTAACTTGTCATCTCGCCATAGCTCTACGTTTTCACGATGAGGTGATGAATATGTTTCATTTTTAATTTCACAGTGAAACCAATCACATTGAAACTTTTCATTGTATGTTTTAAATATTCGCATAATTTATAGTATTAGTTATACTGTGAGTAATCGAAACCCACCTCTGCTCCAAGAGTATATTTGTAGAGACTAGTTTACTTTACTTCAACTAGTTCTCTCACTTTCACAGGTACATTTGTTGATGAAGTGTATGAGTTATACTTTATAAAACAAGGTAATTTGTCAAGTGTATCTTTCATTATTTCATAAACTTTATCATGATTATAAGTACAAGACTTACCATTTTTAAAGTCAACATTGATTGTAGTGTTTTTACCGATTAGTGATTTGCGTATTACAAATCTTTTAGAATTAATTGTGTTCATAATTTTTAGAATTTAATTGTTATTATTATTAGTTGTTTATTATATTATCTGTGTTTATTAGTATTAACGTTCGAAAGTGTTAGTTTGTTTATATGTGTAATATGTCAAGATGTCATTGCACTATATGTCATAATGTCATACATTAGAATATTAAATGATATATTAATAGTATGAATGAGAATATAAATAATGAAGTTAATGAAGTTAGTAATGATTTGATTATTATATCTTTTAAGTTAAACATAGTTATTATTTTTATTTGTTACATATATATTATCTAAGTATATTGGTATTAAGTTTCGAAAAAAACTTAAAAAGTATTTTAGTAATGTATGTAAAAGTTGTATATATAATGACAAATTGTCATAAAAATAGTGCCCGTATGCAAAATAAAATGAGTTTTAGTGACAAAATGACAAAAAAAAGTGGAGGGGGAACGCCCTACCTCTCTATATGTAAACACTTTTCTTAAAAGCTAAGGGTACTAGTACATAGATATACGAAGGTACCGAGTATATCTCCCCCTTAATGATATTATACTACGTATAATATCTAGATAGGAGTAAGGTATTATATAATAGATATCTTATATTACATACAAAAAAGTAAATTTACAGCTTTTTGTGTAAGTATATACTTATAGACTAAAATAAAAAATATGGCGCAAATAATCTCATATCCTACTGGAACAGCAACAAGCTCAGACTTTCTATTGGGAATACAAACAACAACAACTGGAGCTCAAGCTAATCCTACTAAAAAATTTACTATGTCTGATGTAGTAAGTGCGGGATCAGGAGCAACAACAGTAACTATTGATATTAGCAATGCTGAGTGGTTAGCATTAAATGGTGCTAGTAAAACTTTAGTTGCAGCGCCTGGTGCTAATAAAGCAATAAAAGTAACTGAATTATCAGTGTTTTTTGATTATGGTACAACTAATTTTACATTTGCTGGGAATATAATAGTTGAAATAAATTCAGGAGGAAGTAGTGTGTTAGGTGGAGTAGAATCAGTTGACAGTCCTTTAACGGCAGATACTATATATAGTTTACCTGTAACTGGTCAACCAGGGCTTATTGGAAAAGGTATAAAACTAGCCACAAACACAGCTTTGATTTTATCAACAAGTGGTGGTGGTGGTGCTACCGGTGGTGATGGTGTTGTAAAAGTTAAAATTTCTTACAAAATATTAGACACAGCTAATTTCTAAAAAAAAATATAAATGGCAATAATATACTCATACCCTTTAATTTCATCGTTAACAAACAGCGATAGACTACTTATTAGTGATATGAACGGTGGGACGGGTAATCCAACAAAATCTGTAACCATATCTCAATTAGCTACATTCTTAGGAGTAACACAAACTGGTGGTCCTTTTGTTCCTTATGTTGACGGTAACGGTAAAAGAATAACAAGAACAGAAGATACTAATAAAAATACTAGTTTAGGTTTTGAAGCACTTGCTGGTTTAACCACAGGGACAGGGAATGTTGCTATGGGTTTCAATGCAGGTAAAGTATTGGATGTTGGTTTTGAAAATGTAATATTAGGTAACGGAGCTGGAATTACAGCAACGGGTGCAGATTATAATGTATTTATAGGAACAGATGCTGGTAAATCATACACTACAAGTCAGAATTCTATAGCAATTGGGTATAAAGCATTAGAACTTGCTGCTGGTAATAATACAGGTTTTCAAATAGCAATAGGTAGACAAGCATTACAAAACGCATCAACAACATCTGCTTTTGGAAATATTGCAATTGGAAATGAAGCTGGTCAAAATGTAACTACTACGGGTTGGCAAAATATATTTATAGGAGCTGATTCAGGTAAAGCTATTACAGAAGGACAAAGAAATGTTGTTTTAGGATTTGACGCTCTTAAAGCTGACACTGATTCAAATGAAAATGTGGCGATTGGCGCCGATGCTTTATTAGTTCAAACCGCAGGACCTACTGCTAGTATCAACTCTCCTAGAAATATTGCACTAGGTTATCAAGCTGGTAGAGGATTAACAACAGGTACTAATACTATATTTATTGGTTTTGATGCTGGTAACAATACAGCTATGACAGGAACTAATAATGTTTTAATAGGAGATGATGCTTCTCCAACTGCAGCAGGTGCAAATAATGAATTTACACTTGGTAATTCTTCTACAGCAGTATTAAGATGTCAGCAAACAACAATTACAGCATTGTCAGATCAAAGAGATAAAACAAGTATTGAAGATTTACCATATGGTCTTGATTTTGTAGACTCATTACAACCTAAAAAGTTTGTATGGGACAATAGAGCTGAATTTGATGGAGATGGTAATGAATACTTTAGTGCAAATAAAGGTAATAAAGACATAGGGTTTATCGCTCAAGAACTACAAACAGTAGATGATGAGTGGTTAAATCTAGTATATAATTCAAACCCAGAAAGATTAGAAGCAAGCTACGGAAAACTTATACCAGTATTAGTAAAAGCTATAAAAGAATTAAAAGCTAGAGTTGAAGCTTTAGAAGCTTAGTGTAAAAAAACATAAAAACAAGTAATAATAACAATATACCTGCTCGGTGAGAGCGCAAACCAAACATTAATTTTAAAACCTAAACCAAATGACGTTTTATTATTCGACTAGAACGTGGAATAGTCAACCACAAATCACACAAGAAACCATTGACCTTTGGAAGCATGTAGCTGAAAAAAGTAATTGGAGAATAACTCAGTTACCTAATGGTTTTTACCAAACAGAATACCTAGATTTAGATGAAAACTGGGTAGATGTAACACGAAGAGAGACCCTAGAAGGAGCAGAACAAGCAATAGATGCATCGATAGATCATTATACAAAGAAGCTTGAGTTCGTAAACGGGCCAAAAGTCGTAAAAACCTTTGAGTAACATAATTAAATCAAATTAAATTCAATCAAATGATAGTAAAAAACCTAAATTTTGGTGAAAATGCCAAAAATAAGGTATTTAAAGGTATAGAAAAACTCACTAATGCTGTTAGTTCCACTTTAGGAGCTAGCGGCAAGTGTGTTATTCTTGAAGATGAGCAAGGAACACCAATAATTACAAAAGATGGTGTAACAGTTGCTGATTCTATTGTACTTTTAGATCCTGTAGAAAATATTGGTGCTACTTTAATAAAAGAAGCAGCGCGTAAAACTGTAAAAGAAGCTGGTGATGGCACAACTACTGCTACCGTACTAGCACATGCTATATTAAAAGAAGCATATAAAGAATTAAACAACACAAATACTAGAGAAATAAAAGAAGGTATTTTAAATGGTGTTGAAAAAATTATAAAACACATAACAGATAAGTCAGTTCCAGTAGATAATAGAATACAACAAATAGCTACTATATCTACTAACAACGATAAAGAGCTTGGTGATTTAATTGCTAACGCATTTAATTCAGTAGGAAAAACAGGTATTGTTATAATGGAACCATCTAGCGCTGGTGAAACTAAAGTTGAAATAGTAGAAGGTGTAGAATACAATAAAGGACTATTAAATCCTAATTTTATTACTAATAAAGAAAAAGGAGCTTGTGAACTTAATAATCCATTAGTAATGATAGTTGATTCAAAAATAGAGTCAATAAGACAAATACAATCTGTTTTAGAATATGTAATAAAACAAAACAAACCTCTACTAATTATTGGTGAAATAGAACCTCCTGTTTTATCTGCACTAGTGATGAATAAAATAAAAGGTAATATAAAAATAAATGTTTTAGATGCTCCAGCTTTTGGTTTAAGACGTAAAGAAATATTAGAAGATCTAGCATTACTTACAAATTCTCAAATTATAGATGAAAATCTTGGAGATGATTTAAATACAATACAAGTAGATTA